>Ga0075163_10002972_pt1 | contig 22810 bp, 14 predicted proteins | sample JI1023141ADNA_FD_71478 | JGI IMG/M metagenome (GOLD analysis project Ga0075163, IMG submission 71478) | Wastewater effluent complex algal communities from Wisconsin, to seasonally profile nutrient transformation and Carbon sequestration -... | ecosystem: Engineered > WWTP > Effluent > Algae... | reverse complement strand
CCGATCGCCGTCTTCTCCAGCGCCAGGCGCTCGCGCACGCTCCAGGGCTCGGCCGGTTGCAGCGGCGGCTCCTGGGTGTGCGAGCCGTGGGCCGAGTCGTCACCGAAATCGAACAGCCCGCCCTGGTTGGCGTTGGCGGCCTGGGTCTCGGCCCAGTCGAAGGCCAGGCCCACACTGGCCAGCGTGGCCGCGCGGTCGCCGTGCAAACTGTCGAAGGCACCGGCCTTGACCAAGGCCTCGACCACCCGCTTGTTGCAGCGGCCCTTGTCGACACGGGCGCAGAAATTGAACAGGCTGGTGAAGGGCCCGCCGGCTTCACGCTCCGCCACCATCGCCTCGATGGCGCCCTGCCCCGTGCCCTTGATGGCGCCCAACCCATAGCGGATCTTCTTGCGGCCTTCGGCGCCGGGCATCGGCTCGAAGCGGTAGACGCCGTTGTTGACGTTGGGCGGTTCGAAGGCCAGCTTGAAGTTCTTGGTGGCATCGGCCAGAAGCACCTTGAGCTTGTCGGTGTCGCCCAGCTCGATGGTCATGTTGGCCGCGAAGAACTCGGCCGTGTAGTGCACCTTGAGCCAACCCGTGTGGTAGGCCAGAAGCGAGTAGGCGGCGGCGTGGGACTTGTTGAAGCCGTAGCCGGCGAACTTCTCCATCAGGTCGAAGATCTCGTCGGCCTTTTCCTGCGGGATGTGGTTTCCCGCGGCCCCCTTGCGGAAGATCGCGCGGTGCTCGGCCATCTCCTCGGCCTTCTTCTTGCCCATCGCGCGGCGCAGCAGATCGGCGCCGCCCAGGCTGTAGCCGCCCAGCACCTGGGCGGTCTGCATCACCTGCTCCTGGTAGACCATGATCCCGTAGGTCTCGGAGAGCACCTTCTCAACCAGAGGATGCGGGTACTCCACCTCCTCGCGACCGTGCTTGCGCGCAACGAAGCTGGGGATCAGGTCCATCGGGCCGGGGCGGTACAGCGCGTTCAGCGCGATCAGGTCCTCCAGCCGGCTGGGTTTGGCGTCGCGCAGCATGCCCTGCATGCCGCGGCTTTCAAACTGGAACACGGCTTCGGTCAGGCCATCGGAGAACAGCTTGTAGACAGCCCGGTCGTCCAGCGGCAGCGTCTCGTAGTTGAAATTCTTCTGCTCGGGGTAGCGGGCGACGATGAAATCCTTGGCCAATTCCAGGATGGTCAGCGTGGCCAGGCCCAGGAAGTCGAACTTGACCAGGCCAATGGCCTCCACATCGTCCTTGTCGAACTGGCTCACCGCCGAATCGCTGCCCGGCTGCTGGTAGAGCGGGCAGAAGTCGGTGATCTTGCCCGGCGCGATCAGCACGCCGCCGGCATGCATGCCGATGTTGCGCACCATGCCCTCCACGCGCGCGGCCAGGCTCAGCAGCTCGGCCACCTCCTCCTCGGCGGCTTCGCGCTGCTCCAGCTCGGGGGCCTCCTTGCGGGCATAGATCAGGCCCGGGTCGGGGTTCTCGGGCACCTTGGCCAGGGTGACCGATTTGCCCGGCGGCGCGGGGATCAGCTTGGCGATGGAATCGACATGGCCGAAGCCCATGCCCAGCACGCGGCCGATGTCGCGCAGCGCCGCCTTGGCGGCCATGGTGCCGAAGGTGGCGATCTGGCTCACCGCCTGGCGGCCGTATTTGTCCTTGACGTAGTCGATGACGCGGTCGCGGTTGCCTTGGCAGAAGTCGACGTCGAAGTCCGGCATCGAGACCCGCTCGGGGTTCAGGAAGCGCTCGAACAGCAGGTTGTACTGCAGCGGGTCCAGATCAGTCACCGACAGCGAGTAGGCCACCAGCGAGCCGGCGCCCGAGCCCCGGCCGGGCCCGACCGGGCAACCGTTCGCCTTCGCCCACTTGATGAAATCCGACACGATCAGGAAGTAGCCCGGGAACCCCATCTTCAGGATGGTGCCGATCTCGAACTCCAGCCGCTCCACGTAGCGCGGGCGCTCAGAGTCGCGGCGCGCCACATCCGGGTAGAGCAATGCCAGGCGCTTTCCCAGCCCCTCGAACGACTCCTGCCGGAAGTAGGCCTCGATCGGCATCGGCGTGCCATCGGGCTGGATCGGCGTCGGGAAGTTCGGCAACTGCGGCTTGCCGAGCACCAGGCTCAGGCTGCAGCGCTGGGCGATGGCCACGGTGTTGGCGACGGCCGACGGGATGTCGGCGAACAGCGCCTCCATCTGCGCCTGGCTCTTGAAGTACTGCTCGCGCCCAAAGCGCTTGATGCGCCGTGGGTTGGCCAGCGTCTCGCCCTCGGCCACGCAGACCCGCGCCTCGTGGGCCTCGAAATCGTCCGGCTCCAGGAACTGCACCGGGTGGGTGGCCACCACCGGCAACTGCAATGCCGCCGCCAACGGCACGGTGGCACGCACCAGAGCCTCGTGCGAGGGCAGGCCGCCGCGTTGCAGCTCCAGGTAGAAGCGGCCGGGGAACATCGCCGCCAGCTTCTCTGCCGCCGCCCGGGCGCGCACCAGGTCACCGGCCAGCAGGGCCGTGCCGACAACACCGTGCTCGGCACCGGAGAGCACGATCAGGCCATCGCCCAATTCGGCCAGCCAGTCCCAGGTGACCCAGGCCTGTGCGCGCTGGACATTGCGCGTCCAGGCCCGCGCCAGCAACTCGCTGAGGTTCAGGTAGCCGCTCGCACCTTGCACCAGCACCAGCAGGCGGCTGGCGGTCTTGTCAGAGCTGCCGTCCAGCGGCTCGACCCACAGGTCGGCACCCAGGATGGGCTTGACACCCTTGCCGCGGCAGGCCTTGTAGAACTTGACCGCGCCAAAGAGGTTGGCGAGGTCGGTGATGGCCAGGGCGACCTGGCCATCCTTGGCGGCGCTGGCCGCGGCATCGTCGATGCGCAAGGTGCCATCGACGACGGAAAACTCGGTGTGGGACCGCAGGTGGACAAAGGGCATCCGGCATTTTACGGAGCCCGGCGCCCCCCGCCAGCCCGGGCCCTCAGCCGGTCATCAGATCCCGGCTCGTTGCAAGGGCGCGGCCAACGCGGCGCGCAGGCTCTCGGCGCTGTCGGTCAGGTGGGCGCGCGCCTCCGGGCTCAGGCCGGCGCGCTGGGCGGCACCCTGCAGGCGCTCCAGCAGGCCGCGCGCCTCGGCACGCCACAGGCCGCGTGCATCGGCCCGGCTGCCCGGCGCAGGCCGCAACAGCGCCTGCGCCAGGCGGCCCAGGTGCTCGCGCTGCAGTTCGCGGCGCGCCAGCAGGATGTCACCGCCTTGCGCCAGTTCGGCCCAGACCTCGCGTGTCAGGCGGCCATACAACTCGGCCAGGCCGAAGGCCTCTCGCGGGTTGGCGGCCTTGGCCTGCGCGTCGAGCAGCCGAGCCGCCAGGCCATCGCTCATCAGCTGGGTCAGCAGCGATCGCTGCAGGTCCAGCATGAAGGCCTCGACCGAGAAATCGGTCGGAACCGGGTCGGTGCCGTCCATGCGCTCCAGGTAGTCCGGAGCCAGCTTGCGCGCCAGCGCCGGCGAGATCCGGAAGCTGCCTGGCTTGAGGAACGACTGCATCAGCAGATCCAGCGCCTCGCGCTGCACGCCGGCGGGTACCGGCTGCAGCGGGTCGCGCCCCGAGCCGGGGAAGTCGCGCAGCGTTCGCATGCCACCGATCTGGCGTGCCGCCACGCCGGCCGATCGAGCGGCGTCGCGCAAGGCGTAGCCCAGCGAGCGGCGCAGCACGGTGTAGTCCTCGGTGGGCTTCAGGGGCCGGGTCTCCTGCCGGGCCAGCAGATCCTGGGCGATGGCAATGCGCTTGCGCGCGAACACCAGCGGGTCATCGCCGAGGTCGAACAACAGGGTCTCGGGATCGAAGCCCAGCAGGTTGTCTTCATCCGTGCCGTAGGCCAGCCCCGGCTCGTTGGAACGCGCGGCGATGCGCTGCAGTTCAGCCTCCTGTTCGGCCGGCGTGGCACCTGCGGCAGCGGGCTTGTAGCCGTACTCGATGGCCCAGTAGTCATAGGGGCCCAGCGTGGTCTGGAAGGCGGCTGGCGCGCGCTCGCCCGGGCGCGGTAGGTTCAGGGGTGCGTACTCCATGACCGAACCGGCCAGGCCATTTGCCTGGGTGAAGGCGGGGTCGGAGAGTTGCTGGTCTGTGTAGACGCGGGACGAGCGGAAGTTGTGCCGCAACCCCAACGTGTGGCCGACCTCGTGCATGGTCACGTCGGTCAGGTAGGCCAGCACGAAGGCCTCGGCCTCGGGGCTGTCGGGGTCGATGTCGCCGCGCGCCTCCAGCACGTCGAGCGCGTAGGCCAGTTGCTCGCCAGCCTGTGCACCGTGCTCACAGTGCAAGGCATCCTCCAGGTGCTGTTCGCCGCCGATCTGCAGCAGGCGGGCCATTTCGGTGGAACCGTGCCCTTCCCGGCTGGAGCCGCCCAGGATCTGCGCGCGAATGCTGCGGAGGTTGCGCGAGGACAGGCTCTCGATGCCGATATCGGCATCCAGGATCTCGCCGGTGCGCGGGTCGTAGTGGCGAGGCCCGATGGCGCCGAAGGACGGTTGGGCATTGGTCATCCAGCGGATCGACGCCACACCGAGATCCAGCGTGTCGAACGTGGCGTCGTCGGGTTGCTGCCGGACCACGATGGCGTCTTTGAAGCCGATCTTCTCGAAGGCCGCGTTCCAGCCCAATACGCCCTTGGTGATGGACTCGCGGTAGCGCAGCGGGATGTTGCGATCCAGCCAGTAGGTGATCGGGCGCACGGGCTCGGAGACCGCAGCCGCCGGATCCTTCTTTTCAAGGCGCCAGCGTACGACCTGGTGCCGGTTGGGGGTGCGTGTGAGGGGATCCCCGAAATCCTGGACCACGTTGGCGAAGTAACCCACGCGGGGGTCGGCGCGGCGGGGTGCCATGGGCTGCTCGGGCAGCGCCGACAGCGAGTAGTGCAGGCCCAGGAACATGCTGCGAGCATCCGGCAGCGTCGACGGCAGCGTGGGCACCGGCGCGCCCGCGGGCGCGCCCGGCAGCGGGAACGACAGGCTGGCGCTGGCGAAATGCGCGCTGACCTCCAGCACCACGCCGGCCTTGTCGGCGCGCACCTGGGCAATAGCCGAGTTACGTGCGTCGAAGGCGTAGTTCTGCCGGTAGGTGCGTTGCAGGTTGATGCCGAACCCGAGCAGGTCGGCCACGAAGATGGCGTTGGCCTCGACCAGCACCGCCTTGCTCTCCGGGTGCGGCTGGCTCGCCAGCGGTGCGCTGCCCAGCAGGCTGTCGGAGAACGAGCCGGCCACCGAGCGCGCCTCCGGCGTACCGGCGGCGCCGCCGAAGCGGGTGTCGTTGCGGGCCACCAGTTGCATCAGGTTGTGCAGGCGGCGGAACTCGACGATCTGTGGCCGGCCGTAGGGCTGCCACTGGCCCAGCAGGCTGCCGCCGAAGATGGACTGCTCCCCGATGCCGCGCGACATCTTGGGGGACAGGAACATGGGCTTGCTCAGGTCCTCCGGCTTCAGCTCGAACCAGACCTTGTCCTCCTTCTGCCACATCGCGATCAGGCCGTCGATACGGCGCGCGTCCTTGGTGACCGTGGCAAAAGGTGGCGGCGTGCCCGGCGCGGGCGCCGCGGCCGGCGCCACTGGGCCGCTGGCGGCCGGCCTGGCCACCGCAGCGCCGGCGGGAGCGGGACCGGTTGCTGCGGCAGGCGCAGCGGCCGGTGCCGGTGCGGCAGCCGGCGGCGAGGCGGGCACCGGCACGGTGGTGCAAGCGGCCAGGCTCAGCAAGAGGCCGGCGGATGAGAGCGAGCGGCCAGCGGGCCGCCAGGACTTCGGTTGACGCATGAAGCAGGGTTCCAGGTCTGAGTTGAGGCACCCGGCGCCGCGCCGCCAGGTCATGCTCAGATTGTGCCTGCGCCCCTTCGATGGGGCGCCCCGGATCTTCCTCGGGGCGCGTGCGGGAATCAGTTCATGCCGCTGGCGCCGTCCCGGCGGGATTCGCGGTGGCCTTCGCGCTTGGCCTCACGCTCGCGCTGCTTGCGCTCCTGGCGATCCTCACGCGGCACCGCCTGTTGCGCTGGCTGGGGAGCCGGCACAGCGCGCGGTGCGGCCTGGCTGTGCGGCTCCGCCGGCTCCCGGCGCTGCATGGGCACCGCAGCGGGTTCGCGTGCCGAGCGCTCTTCACGCTGAATGCGCTCCTCGCGTTGCGGCCGCCCCTCGTGCGGCACCCGCTCTTCGCGCGGGACCGCTTGGGACACCGGCGGGCGCGGCACGGCCGGGCGGCCCGTTGCGGGTGCCACGGCTGGTGAATCGGCACGGCGCTCCGGCATGGGCCTCGCGGCAGCACCTCGGCCTTCGTCACCGGCCCCGGCTGCGGCCCCGAGACCGCCGCCGATTTCGGTGCGGCGCTCAGGGCCCGGCCGCGGGCCACGGCCCTCGTCGCCGTTCAACGTGGAGACGCGGGGACGGTCGATGCTGGGGCGTGCCGGCGCTGCCAGGGCACCCGCCGATTGAGGCACCCGGGGCGCCTGCGAGGCATTGGCCGGCACCGGCGGGGCTTCGTGGGTCAGGCCGCGGTCGCTTCGCACGGCACGCATCACCACGTCGTCGGACGGCCTGGCGGCGTTGCCGACCGATTGGCGCTGGGTCAGCACGTCGGACGAGACCACCGTCACGCCGCCGGGCACACCGCGGTTGGTGTACATGACCGGGCGGCCAGGCGCCTCGACGATCTTCTGCTTCACGTGGATGTGGGTGACGTTGACCTGCTGGATGTAGACATTCGAGTGCCGGTACTGCGGGTAGTAGACCTCGCGCGGCGCCAGCGGCACCCAGCCCACCGGCGGGCCACCTCGGCCGCCGCCGATCTGCAGCGACAGGCTCAGGCCGCCGCCACCGATCCAGCCCACCATCGCCGGCGCATACACCGGCCGGCGGACATAGGTGCCCGGCGCCCAGGCCCAGCGGCCACCCCAATGCACCCAACGGCCATAGTGGAACGGCGCAAAGCCCCAAGGCGCGTCGTCGACCCAGGTCCAGCCCCAGGGGCGAACCCAGGCCCAACGGCCAAAGCGGTACGGGGCCCAGCCGACAGCCACCGCGGTCGGATACCAGACCGAGCCGTACTCAGGGTGCTGGCTCCATCGGCCGTGGCCCTCCAGGTCCTCGGCGCCGGTCATCTCGGGCGAAACGGGGCGGCGGGCGGCATAGCGCTGGTCGCGCTGCTCGTCCTTGCGGACCCACTGCTCGAACTCGTCATTGGGCATGCTGGCCCAGCTGTAGTGGGTGCGCTGGTCGGCGGGGTCGATCCAGAACTCGGCGCGCTGGCCGGTGCGCACGGTCAGTTGGCTGTCGCGCGATTCGAAATCGATCTCGCCGGTAATCGACGCGGCAAAGCTGCCGCGCTGGCCGCGGTCGACGCGGAACAGGCCGGGCGTGCGCGGCTGGTAACGGCCTTCGGGGGTGGTGAGTTGCAGTTCGCGGGCCACTTCGGGCTCGCGCAGGCTCATCGAGGCGGCGCCGTCGTGCAGCATCAGCTCGATGCGGTCGTCGTCCAGGCGGGCGACTTCCAGGTCGGCGCTTTCGCCCAGGCGAACGGTGGTCGAGCCGATCTGCACCTCCACGCGGGAGTCGCGGTCGGTGGCCAGGCGGTCGCCGGTGGTCACCGGGCGGTTGCGGGTGGCCGTCTGCCACTCGCCCTGCCCGCCTTCCAGCAGCCAGACCTGGCCTTTCATGTCGGCCAGCCGGCCGACGCGCCCCGGCGGGTCGTCCGACGCCTGGGCGCCGAGGGCAAACAAGCCCAGGCTGCAAGCCAGCAAGCCGGCGGCCCAGCCGCGAGATACATGGGAGAAACGATGGTTCATGGTTCAGCCTCCACGCAGCTCAACGCGGCGCGGCCCCTTCCGGCTGACGCCGGGAATGTTGCAAGCTTGTAAACGGCGGGTTCCGCAGCGGCTCAATCGTCGTCCTGCGGGTCCATGTCGGGGAACAGCACGCTCGTGAACCCCAGTTGGGTGAGATCGCGCATGCGTGTGGGGTAGAGGCGGCCGATCAGGTGATCGCACTCATGTTGGACCACCCGTGCGTGAAAACCCTCGGCCAGCCGGTCGATCGGCTGGCCCGCGAGATCCACACCGGTGTAACGGATTCGCCGGTGGCGCGGCACCACGCCCCGCAGGCCGGGCACGGAGAGGCAGCCCTCCCAACCGTCTTCCTCGGCCAGTTGGCCGTCGGCCTCGGGCAGCGGCGTGATCGTGGGATTGATCAGCACGGTCTTCGGCACGGGGGGGGCATCCGGGTAGCGCTCGTTGCGGTCGAAGCCGAAGATCACCAGTTGCAGGTCGACGCCGATCTGCGGCGCCGCCAGCCCGGCACCCCGGGCGGCGGCCATGGTGTCGAACATGTCCTGCACCAGGGCGTGCAGTTCGGGCGTATTGAACGCTTTCAGGGGGGGTGCCACCCGCAGCAGGCGTGCATCGCCCATTTTCAGGATCTCACGAACGGCCATCGGCTTGTCTCGTGCTGGAATGGCGTGGATTATCGGCATCCAGAGGCCAGGAGGCACCGTGACCGGATTTCGGCATGTCGCGCTGATGCGCGGTATCAACGTCGGCAAGGCCAAGCGCATCGCCATGGCAGACCTTCGCGCCCTGGCCGAGGGCCTGGGCTACACCGAGGTGGCCACCCTGCTGAACAGCGGCAACCTGGTGTTCAGCGCCGCAGCCCGCAGTGGGGCCACGGCAGCGGCCCGCATCCAAGCCTGCATCGACAGCGAGTTGGGCGTGGCTTGCAAGGTCACCGTGCTGAGCGCGCCGCAGTGGCAGGCGGTGCTGGATGACAACCCACTGACCGGGATGATGACCGACCCGTCACGACTGCTGGTGGCCGTGTGGCGCGACAGCGCGGGGCGCGAGGCCACCGAGCGGTTCATGCAGCAGGATTGGGCACCTGACGCAGTGGCGTGCGGCCGGCATGCCGCCTACCTGTGGTGCAGCGAGGGCATCCTGGCCAGCCGTGCGGCGGTGGCACTCGACAGGCAACTGCGCGACGGCATCACCAGCCGCAACTGGGCCACCGCGCTCAAGATCCAGGCCTTGCTGGCGGCGCGATGAGCGAGCCCACCTACTTCACCACGCCGGCCAGGCTGCGCGCCTGGTTCAGGAAGCACCACGCCAGCGCCGCCGAGTTGCTATTGGGCTACTGGAAGGTCGGCAGCGGGCAGCCGAGCGTGACCTGGCCCGAGTCGGTGGACGAGGCCCTGTGCGTGGGCTGGATCGACGGCGTCCGCCGCCGCGTCGATGACGAGCGCTACACGATCCGCTTCACGCCGCGCCGGCCGGGCAGCGTCTGGAGCCGTGTCAACGTGCAGCGTGTGGCTGTGCTCGCCGCCGAGGGCCGCATGCAGCCGCCGGGCCTGGCGGTTTTCGAGGCACGCGGTGAAGCCCACCAGCACGGCTACACCTACGCCCAGCGCGCCGAGCAGTTGCCCGCCGAACTCGCGGCGGTGTTCCGTGCCGAAACAGAGGCCTGGGGGTTCTTCGAGCGGCAGCCGCCGGGTTACCAACGCGTCGCCATCCACTGGGTGGCCAGCGCCAAGCAGGAGGCGACGCGCCTCAGGCGGCTGGCCAAGCTGATCGAGGAATCAGCGGCCGGCAGGCGGATTTAGGGTGCCAGGGCCGTCAGCGACACACCGTCCAGCCCGTTGCTGTTGTCCGCCGAGGGATCCGCATTGATGAAGGCGATGGTCGTCTTGCTCGACGTGGCGGTGAACGTGAGGCTGAAGCCCTTCCAGGACAACTCCACAGGGCTTCCGCCGGTGTGGGAGGCGGTCATCAGCGTGACACCGTCCACCTGCACATCGATGGCACTCGAGACGCCGAAGGGCCCGCCTGCATTGACCACGTTGCCCACCGAAAACTTCAGCCGGTAGCTTGTTCCGGGAACTGTCTTGACGGTCTGCTGCACGCCGGTGGCCTGGTTGAGATTGGCCCCGGTGAGATCCAACCACTGTGCACCGGCCTTGGCCGGGAAGGCGATTCCGTTCGAGGTGAACACCCCGCTGACGATCGACACACCACCCGGTGCACCGACCACGGCCCATTTGCCGAAGGTCTCGCCGTTGGTCCAACTGCTGAACCCGCCCGGTGGCACCACCGGTGACTCGAACCCGCCGCCCTTGATCAGGCTGCCTGCCTGAACGGCCGTTGCCGCGACAGGCAAGGTCAGCAATGCAAGGCTCACCTCAATGAACACCCGCCTCATCGCACGCCCCCGTAGTTTGAGGACGGAGCTTAGGGTTCCAGGGCAGGAGCGTCCAGCGGGCGCTACCCTTGATCTGGGGGGCTGGCCGCCAAGAGCCGCTGCAAGCCCGCCTCGTCCAGCACCGGCACCCCCAGTTCGCGCGCCTTGTCGAGCTTGCTGCCGGCCTCTTCGCCAGCGATGACGTAGCTGGTCTTCTTGGAGACCGAGCCGCTGACCTTGCCGCCGGCGGCCTCGATCAGTTCTTTGGCCTCCTCGCGGCCCAGCGTCGACAATGTGCCGGTCAGCACCAAGGTCTTGCCCAGCAACGGGCGCGGTGCGTCGCTGGCTGTACCCTCGTGGTCAGGCCAGTTCACGCCGGCGGCGCGCAATTGCTCCACCACCTCGCGGTGGTGAGGCTGGTCGAAGAAGTGGCGGATGCTGTCGGCGACGATCGGGCCCACGTCCTTCACCTCCAGCAGTTCCTCGACGCGGGCGTCCATCAGCCGGTCGATCTGCCCGAAGTGACGCGCCAGGTCCTTGGCCGTCGCCTCGCCCACCTGCCGGATGCCCAGGCTGTAGAGAAAACGTCCCAGCGTGGTGGCCTTGCTCTTTTCAATGCCCGCCAGCAGGTTCTGTGCGCTCTTGTCGCCCATGCGCTCCAGCGTGGCCAGGCTGGCGAAGCCCAGCTTGTACAGGTCTGGCACAGCACGCACGATGCCGGCGTCGACCAGTTGATCAACCAGCTTATCCCCCAGGCCCTCGATGTCCATGGCGCGCCGGCTGGCGAAGTGCAGCAGCGCCTGCTTGCGCTGGGCCGGGCAGGTCAGGCCGCCGGTGCAGCGCCAGTCGGCCTCGCCTTCCTCACGCTCGATCGGGCTGGCGCAGACGGGGCATTGGCCGCCCAGGCGCCTGTACAGATCGAAGGGCTCGCCCACATCCGCCGGGCGCCGGTCGGCGACGATGCCCACGACCTCGGGGATCACGTCCCCAGCGCGGCGGACGATCACCGTGTCGCCCACGCGCACATCCTTGCGGCGGGTCTCGTCCTCGTTGTGCAGCGTGGCGTTGCTGACGGTGGTGCCGCCGACGAACACCGGTTCCAGCTTGGCCACCGGGGTCAGTTTGCCGGTGCGGCCGACCTGGATGTCGATGTCCAGCACCCGCGTCATCTGCTCCTGAGCCGGGTACTTGTGGGCCACCGCCCAGCGCGGCTCGCGGGTGACGAAGCCCAGCCGCTCCTGCAGAGACCGCGCGTTGACCTTGTAGACCACGCCGTCGATGTCGAAGGGCAGCGCATCACGCTTGTCACCCATCCGGCGGTGGAAATCGGTCAACCCGGCGGCGCCGCGCACCACCGCGCGGTCGGCGCAGACTGGCAAGCCGAACGCCGCTACGGCATCCATCAGCCCGCTGTGGCTCTCCGGGATCACCCAGCCCAGGACCTCACCCAAACCGTAGGCAAAGAAGCTGAGTGGCCGCCGGGCGGCGATGGCCGGATCCAGCTGGCGCACCGCGCCGGCGGCGGCATTGCGCGGGTTGACGAAGGTCTTCTCGTTCTTCGCGCCGGCGGCGATCAGTGCCCGCTGGCGCTCGTTCAGTGCGTCGAAGTCGTCACGCCGCATGTAAACCTCGCCGCGCACCTCCAGCACAGCGGGCGCTTCGCCGATCAGGCGCAACGGGATCTGGTTGATGGTGCGGATGTTCTGGGTCACATCCTCGCCCGTTTCACCATCGCCGCGGGTGGCCGCCTGCTTCAGCACGCCGTCTTCATAACGCAGGTTGATCGCGAGGCCGTCGAACTTCAGCTCGGCGGCGTATTCGACCGGTGGGTCGGCCTCGGCCAGCCCGAGTTCACGGCGCACGCGTGCGTCGAAGGCCTCGGCGCCACCCGCCGTGGTGTCGGTCTCGGTGCGGATGCTGAGCATGGGCACCGCATGGCGCACCGGGGCGAAGCCGTCGAGCACTTGCCCGATGACGCGTTGGGTCGGCGAATCGGCGGTGCGCAGCCCGGGGTGGGCGTCCTCAAGGGATTGCAGTTCGCGAAACAGGCGGTCGTATTCGGCATCCGGTATCTCCGGATCGTCCAGCACATAGTAGCGATGGGCGTGGTGGTGCAGTTGCTGGCGCAGCGCGGCGGCGCGGTCGGCGGTGCAGTTGTCTTTGTCCAGCATGCGTACCAGTCTACGCAGCACACGTGTCATGCGCCAGACGACCCATGCGTGTGCCACTCAAGATGCGGTTGATCGAAAGCATTGAAATTTTCGCAGGCTTCAGCGGCCGAAAGCCCAGCTGATGGAGGCTGTGACGCGGTAGTCATTCAGCGGGCGACTGGTCGCCGTTGCGTCATTGGGTGAGGATGCGCGGTCTATAGCGAGCCGCACGTCCTGGCCGCGTGCAATCTCCCATCGCGCGCGAAGGCCCAGCAGAGTCTGGCGCGAGACGTTGTCGTGCTGAATCGTCAGGCTTTGTGCACTGCGCGTACTGGGTGTGTGCTCCAACTTCAGCGACACCGTGCGTGCCGTGAAACTGCTGTTTCCTGCTTTCAGATCCTGGCGATTCAAGACCGGGTTCACGCTCCAGAGCGGGCTCGGACGCCAAACAAGCTTGAACGTCTGCTCGTTCAGGCTGCCGTCGTAGTAGCCACCCGCGCGCAGCCAGACCTCGCCCGACAGAGCCCGAGACGAAGACGTTCCCATGTAAAGCCACGCGTAACCATACCGATGTTCACCAGACCGGATCTGCACTCCGGGTAAGGGCTCGAAGGGCGTCCCGACCGTTTCCTGCTCTACATACAACTCAGGCGCCAGGTAGCTGCCCTGGGAACTTTCCCACTCCATGCTCAAGCCTGCATAGCGTCCGCGCTCTGTGCCATCGCGGCGCGAGCGGCCGCCAGCATGACCGCTGGCAACGAGGCTGTCGCCACCCGCCCCCTGGTGCCGCCAGCCCAGGCTGCCGTCAGCGATCCGCACTCCGGTTTCACGCACGTAGCCCAGCGCCGGACGAAACGCCGTGTCGATGTCGTACCAGTCAAACTGACCGGTCAGGCCAACGTTTGGAAATCGAACGCTCCCGCCATGGGCGGCACCGTTGCCCGCAGCTTCATCTTGCGAGCGTTGCGTCCAGGCATAGACCTCCAACGTGCGCTCACCCAAGAAGCGTGTGCTGCGGAACTGGTAGTCCATGCCTGCAAGCTGGTTGCGACCCAATCCATCTGGCGTGCCTTGCGTGGCAATCATGCCCAGGCGCTGGCTCTCGCCCAGGCCAATGGCTGCGCGGGCCACACCCATGCGCGCTACCGGGGCGTCGCTTCGCCCCGGCACCTGCACAACGAAGGCGCCCAGGTCAATGGGCCCGGCGGTACCCGAGAGCTTCAACCCGCCATCGATCGAGCTACCCAAGCCGATTCGTCTGGAGAAGAACGGCACCAACACCGGCTCTTCCACCTCCAGGCCGCCAAAGCCGAAGCGACCCGCGTCCTGAGTGAAGAAGCTGCGCCTTTCGGGCTTGAACAGCTCAAACCGCGACAGGTTGACGACCCTATCGTCCAGGTCTGCATCTGCGAAGTCGCTGTTGAGCGTCAGTGTGGCGTTCAGTGTCGGCGTCACGCTCAGGCTCGCGTCCAGCGACGGCTCAAAATAACCGGCCGACCTCGCTCCGGCCGTGCGGCCCGCCGACCAACGAATCGCAGGATTCAGCCGCAATCCCCAACCTTGGCGGATGGGCATCACACCGGTGAGCTGCCCTGCATCCGTGAGTGACTCCACCTCGCGCTCCGGAAGCGCGCCAAACAAGCGCGCGCGCTCGCCGGTATTGGCCGAGTACCGCTCCACATTGAACCCCCAAGCCCGACCGTCCGCGGGTGCGGCAAGACCTGCCAGCGGAATGGCGATCTCAACAGTCCAAGATTGAGAATCGATCTGGGCGGCAGCGTCCCAGAGCGTGTCCCAGTCCGCGCGGGCCACGGAACCATCCGCGATCAACCCGTCACGCTGGGCGCCCAGCGCGTTCACACGAAAGACGAATCCGTTGCGCCCTGTGCCCTGTGGGTCGAGCACGATGGCGATGTGGTCGTCGCTGTCGATGGCTTCAGCGTCTCTGCGAAGGGCACGAGCAACCAGCGCTTTCACATTCGGCTCATGCGCGCGCAAAGCCAAATACAAGGTTGCGCCATCTTGCACGACAAACAACTCGGTCTGATTCGCCGGCTCAGCCCCTGGTGAAGGGGCCGCCTGCTTGAACGGACCCAGTGAAGGCACCCCCTGCCAAAACGGCTCATCCAGCCGCCCGTCGATCGCAGGTGCCGTACCCATTCGCGTCTGGGCCTGCACCGCGGATGCGTGCACGGCATTCAAGCTGAACAGGCCAAGGGCCAGCACCAACCACCTCATAGACGCATCGTAATGGCCAAGCGCTGCACGTACCACCAGAGCAAGGCGAACTCGTCTTCACGCCGAGTGCCGATGACACAGGCCGGGTCACCTGGACCTTCGCCGTGGGTGAGGGCAGCCTGACGCCGGCGCAACTCCCCGCCTCATGCAGCGGCGATGCCGCCGGCCGTTGACCGGAAGGTGCGCCTCGGCGTCAGCGCGGCTCGGCCAACCCGAACAGCCGCGCCCCGTTGCCCCAGGCGATCAGGCTGGCGGTCTTCGCGTCCAGCCCGCCCAGCCAGCGGCGGGCCTCGGCCATCAGCTGCTCATAGGCCTGCCAGCGCGCGTTGACCCAGGTGTCAGAGCCGATCAGAAAGCGGTTCGGGAATTCGGTCAGCAGCGCCCGCCATTCGGGGCTCAACTGGCCATCGGCGCCCGTCAGGCCGGGCCGGTATGAGAGCTCGCCCATCAGCGTGGGGTGGGCGCGAAACAGCGCGCGCACCCGCTCGACCGGCGTGCCGCCGATGCCGGTGTGGGCCCAGATCAGGCGGGTGCGCGGCGCGTGGGCGAACAGCAGGCTGATTGCCGCATCGTCCACGTGGGCCAGCACCACCAGGTCGCGCTGCTCGGCAAGCTGCATCAAGCTGCGCGCCACCGGGCCGTTGGCGTTGGCACTGTCGTAGAGGTGAAACTCGCCCAGGCCGCGGTAGGGCCCGGCGGCGGTGCCAGCAGCCAGCTCGGTGCGAACCATGGCCTCGATGCTCGGGTCACGGAACCAGTTGCCATAGTCCTCGCGGTTGCGGTAAAGGCGCACGAAGGGCACCACCGTGACACCCGCCTTCCGTGTGGCCTCGCCGGCGGCGGCGAGCGCCTTGCTGCCATCGTTCGGGCGGCTGTTGGCCACGATGGCTCGCACACCGCTGCGCTGCATGCGGCCCAGCACATCGTCCAGCGGGTGCGGGCCCTGGGCCGCCTCGACGTTGTAGTGCAGGTGCGCGTCAAACAACGGGCCGGCGTAGGGCTCGGGTTCGGCCGCGCCGGCCAGCAGCGGGATCGCGGCTGACACCGCCCAGCCAAGGAACCCGATCATCCAACGGTTCATGCGCACCTCATGCCGGCCGACCATGTCCGGGATCGATGGTAGACGGCCCGGAATGCCCCTGCGGTCGGGCATGATGCGGCGATGTCCGATGCCGCCCCTGCAGAGCGCAGCGCTCACCCGGCCGTCTACCTGTTGTTGATCCTGCCCTTCGGTGGCACCTCGGGGTTCCTGACCGTGGCGCTGACCTACCAGCTCAAGCAGGGCGGGGTCGACGACAGCGCGATCGCCGCGCTGGTTGCACTGTCGTACCTGCCGCACACCTGGAAGGTGCTGTGGGCTCCGCTGGTGGACAGCACGTTGACCCGGCGGCGCTGGTACCTGTTGGCCGCCGTGGTCTGCGCGGCCAGCCTGTGGGGGACCGGCCTGGCGGCCTCGCCGGTGAACGGCCTGGTGGCCATGGGATGGCTGACCACGCTGGTGCTGCTGTCCAACACCGCGATCACCTTCCTGGCCATGTCGGTGGAAAGCCTGATGGCAGCCGCCACCCCGGACAACCTGAAGGGCCGCGCCGCCGGCTGGTTCCAGGCCGGCAACCTCGGCGGCATGGGGTTGGGCGGTGGCCTGTGTCTTTGGTTGATGCAGAGCCAGCAGTGGTCGACCGGCGCCGCCGCAGCCCTGCTGGCGGTGTTGGGGCTGGCCTGCAGCGCGGGCCTGCTGCTGGTGCACGAGCCGCCCCCAGCTGGGCGGCTCCCCGGCGTGGTGGCCAATGCCCGGGCCCTGGGGGCTGGCCTGTGGGCTCTGGTTCGCTCGCGGGTCGGCGCGCTGGCCGTGCTGATCTGCTTCTTGCCCATCGGCAGCGGTGCGGCGCAGAACCTGTGGTCGGTGGTCGCTGGTGATTGGCAGGCCGGGGCTGACACGGTGGCCCTTGTCAACGGGGCGCTCGGCGGCGTGGTCGCTGCGGCAGGTTGCCTGGCCGGTGGCTGGGTCTGTGACCGGGTCGACCGGCGGCTGGCCTACTGCGGCTTCGGCTTGCTGCTGGCCGGTTGCGCGGCGGGCATGGCGCTGACGCCGCACACCACCGCGGCCTTCGTGTTCTGGACCAGCCTGTATGCCTTCATCGTGGGCCTGCTCTACGCCGGCTATTCAGCGGTGGTGCTGGAGGCCATCGGCCGCCATGCGGCCGCCACCCGGTACAACCTGCTGGCCTCGCTGTCCAACATGCCCATTGCCTACATGACCTGGTTCAACGGCTGGCTCAGTGAGCGCGGAGGCGCGAACCAAATGTTGCTGGGCGAAGCGGCTGCAGGCCTGTTGGGCTTGCTGCTGTTTGCCGCTGCGGCGTCACGCCGCACAACCCAGCCCACACAATGACACCCCATGGCGAACACAATCCAGGAAATCCTCGCTCATCCGATCGGGCTGCTGGCGGCCTTGGCGCTGCTGTGGTTCGGCGGTGCGGCCTTCCTGGCCCGTGCCGCGGGCTGGGCCGGGTTGGCGCTGCGCTTTCCCGCAGGCAGCGCGCTGCCGGAAGGCACCGCGCTCCGGTTCACCACCGGAACCCTGGGTTCGCCGAGCTGGCCCATCCGGTACCGGAACTGCCTGAAGGTGGTGATCGGTGACCAAGGCCTCCATGCCTCCTTGATGTTCCCGTTCAGGTTTCGCAGCCCGGCCTTCCTGGTGCCTTGGGACCAGATCGAATCGGTGCACGAGAAGCAGCACTTCACGAACCGCACGGTGACCTTCCGGTTCCGTGGCCAGACCGCGGCGCTGGCGCTCCCTGGGCCTGCGGGTCAGGCGGCCAAGGCCGCCAAGGCCCTGGCCGACCGCAGCTTCGTGCACGCACGCCTGATCGATGCGCCGCGCGAGCAGGTCTTCGACGCGCTCCGTGACCCGGCACGCCTGGCCCGCTGGTGGGGGCCCGCGGGGTTTTCGAACACCTTCCACGAATTCGACCTGCAGCCGGGTGGCAACTGGCGCTTCGTGATGCATGGGCCGGACGGCACCGACCACCCCAACGAGAGCCGCTTCACCGAGGTGGTGGAGCCTGAGCGTGTGGTCATCGAGCACTTGTCCGGCCACCATTTCGTGATGACCATCCGCCTCGAAAGCCGGGGCCACCAGACCCTGGTCGGTTGGCGTCAGGTGTTCGACACGGCGGAGGAGCGCGCGCGCATTGCCGCCTTCGTCACGCCGGCCAACGAGCAGAACCTGGACCGGCTGGCCGCCGAGGTGGCACGGGTCAGCGCAAACCCAGGTTGAGCTTGGCCAGGGTGGCAGCGCCCGGGCAGAGCTCGGCCTCGCCCAGCGAGTTCAGCGGCCGGGCCGTGGTGCCCAGCGCGTGGTGCAGGTCTTGTGCCGCCGCCTCGACGAACAGCAGGCCGGTGACGATCTCGCCCTGGGCCTGGTGCGCCAGAACGTGGTTCATTGCGCCGACGCGGTCGGTGGGGTCGTAGTCCGTGTGCAGCTTGCGCAGCCGCAGCATCGCCCCATCGGGCTGTGGCACCTCGATCACCTCGCCGGGGACGGGTTCCGCGATCTGCTCGGGTGCCAGGTCGATGAAATCGATGCGGCTGACCGCCTCGTTGTGCTCCCGCACATAGTCATAGCTGCGGGTGCTGCCGACGTGGTTGTTGAAGGTCACGCAGGGGCTGATGATGTCAATGAAGGCGGCGCCGCCATGCAGGATGGCACCTTTGATCAGCGGCACCATCTGCGCCTTGTCGCCCGAGAAACCGCGCGCCACGTAGGTGGCACCCAACTGCAGGGCCAACCCGACGAGATCCACCGGTGCATCCGGGTTGACCACGCCTTTCTTGGAGGTGGATCCACGGTCCGCGGTGGCCGAGAACTGCCCTTTGGTCAGCCCGTAGACGCCGTTGTTCTCGACGATGTAGACCATGTTGACGCCGCGCCGCATCGAGTGGGCGAACTGGCCCAGGCCGATCGAGGCGGAGTCGCCGTCGCCCGAGACGCCCAGGTAGAGCAGCTCGCGGTTGGCCAGGTTGGCCCCGGTGAGCACACTCGGCATGCGGCCATGCACGGTGTTGAAGCCATGGCTGGCACCGAGAAAATAATCTGGCGTCTTGCTGGAGCAGCCGATGCCCGAGAGCTTGGCCACGCGGTGCGGCGCGATATCGAGTTCCCAGGCCGCCTGGATGATGGCGGCCGAGATCGAGTCGTGCCCGCAGCCGGCGCACAGCGTGGAGATCTTTCCCTCGTAGTCGCGCCGGGTGTAGCCGACTGCGTTGCGGGCCAGCGTGGGGTGGTGCAGCCGGGGTTTGGCGATGTAGGTCATGGGCGGACTGGCTTGGGGTCGACAGCGGCGCTGTGCAGCATCTCGGTCACCGCGTGGGCGATGAAGCGGGCGGTGATCGGTGTTCCGTCGTAGTGCAGGACCGGCACCAGGCGGGCTGGGTCCACCTCCAATTCGTCGATCAGCAGGCGGCGCAACTGGCCGTCCCGGTTCTGCTCGACGACGAAGACCTGCTCATGCGCAGCGATGAATTCGGACACCGCAGCCGGGAACGGGAACGCCCGCAGGCGCATCGCATCGAGGGGGATGCGGTCACGAGCCAGGGTGTGCAGGGCCTCGTCCATCGCCGGCGCGGTGGAGCCGAAATACAGCACGCCCAGGCGTGTCTTCCTGGCCGCAGGTTTCACCACCGGTTGCGGCACCAGCGTGGCCGCGGTCTGGAACTTCTTCAGCAACCGCTGCACGTTGTAGGTGTAGTCTGCGCCAGACTCCGAGTACCGCGCGTAGGCGTCGCGGGTCGTGCCTCGGGTGAAGTAGGCGCCCTTGCTCGCGTGGGTGCCGGGCAACGTGCGCCAAGGGATGCCGTCGCCGTCGACATCCTTGTAGCGGGCGAACTCCTTGCCAGATTCAAGATCCGCGGCGGTCATGACCTTGCCGCGGTCGTAGGCACGGGCGTCATCCCAGGCCAGCGGTTCGCACAGGCGCTGGTTCATGCCGATGTCCAGATCGGTCATCAGGAAGACCGGGGTCTGCAGCCTGTCCGCGAGATCCAGAGCGTTGGCGGCCATCTCGAAGCACTCGGCCGGATCCTGCGGGAACAGCAGCACATGCTTGGTGTCGCCATGCGAGGCATAGGCGCAGCTGAGGATGTCGGCCTGCTGGGTGCGGGTGGGCATGCCGGTGGACGGGCCACCGCGCTGCACGTTGATGATGGTCAGCGGGATCTCGGCGAAGTACGCCAGGCCGATGAACTCGGTCATCAGCGAGACACCCGGGCCGGAGGTCGCGGTGAAGGCGCGTGCGCCGTTCCAACCGGCGCCGGTGACCATGCCAATCGAGGCGATCTCGTCCTCGGCCTGAACGATCGCATAACGGCGCTCGCCCGTCACCGGATCCACGCGGAACTTCTCGCAGTACTTCTGGAACGACTCGGCCACGGAAGACGACGGCGTGATCGGGTACCAGGCGCACACGGTGGCGCCGCCATAGACGCAGCCCAGTGCGGCCGCCGTGTTGCCATCCACGAAGATGCGTTCGCCCACACCTTCGGCACGCCGAACCCGCAGTCCCACGCCGGCGCCGCGCGGCGCACTGAGGTGGTCGCGCGCGAACTCCCGGCCGGCGTGCAGCGCCCGCACGTTGGATTCGAGCAGGCGCTCCTTGCCGCGGTACTGCTCGGAGAAAAGCTTCTCGATCACCCCGGCGTCGATGTCCATCAGCGCCGACAGTGCACCCAGCACCATGATGTTCTTGAACAGCTGGCGCTGGCGCGCGTCTTCGTAGGTGGCGTTGCAGATCGCCGTGACTGGCATGCCGATGACCGTGATGTCCTCGCGGAAGGCACTGGGCGGCAACGGGCGCGTGCTGTCGTAGAACAGGTAGCCGCCGGTCTCGATCTCGGCCACGTCCTGTGCCCAGGTCTGCGGGTTCATCGCGACCATCATGTCGATGCCGCCCCGCCGGCCCAGCCAGCCCGCCTCGCTGACGCGCACCTCGTACCAGGTGGGCAGACCCTGGATGTTGCTGGGAAAGATGTTGCGCGGGCTGACCGGCACACCCATGCGCAGGATCGCCTTGGCGAACAACTCATTGGCCGAGGCCGAGCCCGAGCCGTTGACATTGGCGAACTTGACGACGAAGTCGTTCACTGCCTCGATTCTTCTGATCATGATGCCGCGGCCTCCTCACGCCTGGACTTGCTGCCCCGGCACATCGGGCCGGCCTTGGTGGTGATGAGCAGGAACTTCTGCATGTCCCAGGCCCCGGTGGGGCAGCGCTCGGCGCACAGGCCGCAGTGCAGGCAGACGTCTTCGTCTTTCACCATCACCCGCTGGGTCTTCAGGGGGCCGCTCACATAGAGCGCCTGATCCAGTTGGTTCGCTGGCGCATTCAGGCGGCCGCGCAGGTCAGCCTCTTCGCCGTTGTCGGTGAAGCTGATGCAATCCATCGGGCAGATGTCCACGCACGAGTCGCACTCGATGCACAGCTTGTCGGTGAACACCGTTTGCACGTCGCAGTTCAGGCAGCGCTGGGCCTCCTTGAATGCCGTCGCCGCATCGAACCCCAGTTCGACCTCGACCTTGATGCTGGCCAGCGCCTTCTGCGCCTCGGTCCAGGGCACTTTCGAGCGCAGGTCGTTGGAAACCGAGTTGTCGTAGCTCCACTCGTGGATGCCCATCTTCTGCGACATCAGGTTCACATGCGGCGCCGGGCGCGACTCCACCGCGTCGCCATGCAGGTGGCGGTCGATCGACACCGCCGCCTCGTGGCCATGGGCCACGGCGGTGATGATGTTTTTCGGGCCGAAGGCCGCGTCGCCACCGAAGAAGACATGGGGCAGCACGGTCTGGAATGACTTGGGGTTGACCACGGGCAGGCCCCAGCGGTCGAAGGCCAGGCCGCAATCCGGCTCGATCCAGGGGAACGCGTTCTCCTGGCCCACGGCGATCAGCACCTCGTCGCAAGGCAGCACGACGTCCGGCGCGCCGGTGGGAACCAGGCTGCGCTGACCCTTGTCGTCAAAGCGGGCCTCGACCAGTTCGAAGCGCATGCCGACGAGCCGGCCACCCTCCAATTCGAAGGACTTGGGCACGTGGTAGTTCAGGATGGGGATGCCCTCGTGCATGGCATCTTCCTTCTCCCAGGGCGAGGCCTTCATCTCGTCGAAGCCGCTGCGCACCACCACCTTCACATCGGTGGCACCCAGGCGGCGCGCCGAACGGCAACAGTCCATCGCGGTGTTGCCGCCGCCCAGCACGATGACCCGAGGCGCCACCGAGGTGACATGGCCGAAGGACACCGACGCCAGCCAATCGATGCCGATATGGATCTGCGCCGCCGCCTCGTCGCGGCCCGGCGCCTTCAGGTCACGCCCGCGCGGTGCGCCGCTGCCGACGAAAACCGCGTCGTAGCGGCCGCCCAGTTCCCCGGCCAGCAGCGCCTTCATCGAATCGACCCGTTGGCCCGACCGGAACTCGACACCCAGCGACATGATGTAGCCGACTTCCTCGTCGATCACCGACTCGGGCAGGCGGAAGCGCGGGATCTGCGTGCGGATGAAGCCGCCGGCCTTCTTCTCGCCGTCGAAAACCGTCACCGCATAGCCTTGGGCCGCCAGGTCGCGTGCCACCGTCAACGAGGCGGGGCCGGCGCCGACGCAGGCCACACGCTTGCCGTTGCGCGGCTCTGGGCGCGGCATGCGGGCCCGCACCTCCTCGCCCTTGAAATCGGCCGCCACGCGCTTGAGGCGGCAGATCGCCACCGGCTCCGGCTTCTCGGCGTTGTGGTCTTCCACCCGGCCCCGCCGGCAGGCCGGCTCGCACGGCCGGTCGCAGGTGCGGCCGAGGATGCCGGGGAAGACGTTGGACACCCAGTTGACCATGTAGGCGTCGTCGTAACGCCCTTGACCGATCAACCGGATGTACTCGGGAACGGGGGTGTGGGCAGGGCATGCCCATTGACAGTCGACGACCTTGTGGAAGTAGGTCGGATCGGCCACATTGGTCGGTCGCACTGGCGCAGTCTCCTGGTCATTCGGAGCACGCGTCCTGGCAGGATCACCGCAGAAAGCGCCGCACCCCGTTGTCTTGTGCGGGCCAGTCTACTACCGTGCCCCAGTGGCCCGCCGTCCGGGCAGACCCGACGGCAGGCGCACCGGAAATCAGGCTGACAGCACCCGCATCGGCTTCAGTACGGCCTCGACCTTGTGGCCCTTGCGCGCCCGCTTGCCCACGTGGCTGGCAAGCGCCAC
>Ga0075163_10002971_pt1 | contig 22813 bp, 18 predicted proteins | sample JI1023141ADNA_FD_71478 | JGI IMG/M metagenome (GOLD analysis project Ga0075163, IMG submission 71478) | Wastewater effluent complex algal communities from Wisconsin, to seasonally profile nutrient transformation and Carbon sequestration -... | ecosystem: Engineered > WWTP > Effluent > Algae... | reverse complement strand
AACGCCTGACGCCGGCACTGGTGTTCGACAACGATGCCGTCGCCGGCACACCGAGGGTCTCGATCGGTGACGCCGTGGTCGACGAGACTGCCGGCACGGCCAGCTTCTTCGTCTGGCTCGACAAGCCCTCGATCGGTGTCGTCACCCTGAACTACAACAGCGCCGACGACACCGCGTTGGCCGGCCAGGACTACCGGGCCGTGTCCGGCGTGCTGAACTTCGCCCCCGGCGAGACGGTGAAGACGGTGTCGGTCGACATCTTCGACGACAACCTGGCCGAAGCCGAGGAATCGTTCCGGCTGCTGCTCAGCGATCCCAGCCAGGCCACCTTGGTCGAGTCGCAGGGCCAGGTGCGGATCACGCGCAACGACACCGCACCGCAGAGCCAGCCCTACATCACCGTGCAATCGGTGGCCAGCGACGAGCGCGAGGCGTTGACGAACTTCGTCGTGCAGTTGAGCGCGCCGTCGGGCAACGAGGTGCGGGTCAACTACGACCTGCTCAATGCCACGGCCAACTACAGCAGCTCGCAGCCGGACTTCCAGAGCCACAGCGGCACGCTGGTCTTCGCGCCGGGCCAGACGGCGATGGTCGTGGCGGTGCCGGTGGTCGACAACGCCTTGGTCGAAGCCCCCGACATGTTCTGGCTGGCGCTGGGCACACCGGTCAATGCCGTCGTGGCGCAGCGCCTGGTGCCCGCCTACACCTTCGACAACGATGCCGTCGCCGGCACACCCGTGGTCTCGATCGGCGATTGCATCGTCGACGAAACGGCCGGCACCGCCAGCTTCTTCGTCTGGCTCGACAAGCCGTCGATCAACGTGGCCGGCGTGACCTGGGCCACCAGCGACGACTCGGCCCGAGCAGGGGTCGACTACCGCGCTGCGGCCGGGGTGCTGGATTTCGCGCCCGGCGAGACGGTGAAGACAGTGACGGTGGACCTGATCGACGACGCCGTCGCCGAGATCGACGAGGCCTTCCAGGTGCTGCTGAGCAACCCCGGCGGTGCGACGCTGGGCGACGCCGCCGGCGGCGCGTTGATCGGTCGCAACGACACCGCGCGCGTCAGCCAGCCGCAGCTGTTGGCCACGCCGGTGGTGGCCAGCGAGGCCGACACGGCGCTGAGCTTCGTCGTGCTTCTGAGCGCGCCGTCTTCCAACGAGGTGCGCGTCAACTACAGCCTGCCCAACGGCACGGCGAACTACAGCAGCTCGCAGCCCGACTTCCAGACCCACAGCGGCACGCTGGTCTTCGCGCCAGGGCAGACGACGATGACGGCGGTCGTGCCCCTGATCGACAACACCCTGGCCGAAGGCACCGAGACCTTCACGCTCGACCTGAGCGTGCCGGTCAATGCGACGATCCCGCAGCGCCAGACCAGCGCCACGCTGATCGACACCGACAGCGGCTTCGGGGTTGCCAGCCGCGGGCTCGGCAACGACACGTACACGGTGGGCGCAGTGACCGACCGCATCGCCGAAAGCCCCATGGGGGGTGTGGACACCGTGCGGGCCAGCGTCAGCTACACGCTGCCCGACAACGTCGAGAACCTGATGCTGACCGGCTCGGCGCTGAACGCCATCGGCAACGCCGGCCACAACGTCTTCAGTGGCACCGCATCGAACAACAGCTTCGACGGTGCGGCAGGCATCGACACAGTGGTCTTCGCTGGTCCGCGCTCGGCCTACACCGCGACCGGCGGCGTCGCTTCGCGCACGGTGGGCAGCGCCACGGAGGGCAGCGACAGCCTGTTCTCGATCGAGCGGCTGCAGTTCAGCGACAGCGTCATCGCATACGACACCGGCGTCGGCGGCAACACCTGGGGTGCCTATGCGATGTTCAACGCCGCCTTCGACCGGGCGCCGGGCACGGCCGAACTGAGCCAATGGACCGCGGCGCTCGACCGCAGTGTCAGCCTGCGCGACCTGGCGCAGACGATGATCAGCCACTACGCGCCGGGCGTGCCCGACGACGTGCTGGTGAGCTACCTCTGGGGCACCCTCGTCGGCACGGCGATCCCGGCCGATGCGCTGGCGCTGTACACCGGGCTGCTGGCCGACGGGACCTACACGCAAGCCTCGCTGCTGGAACTGGCGACGACGCTGGAGCTGAACACGGCGGAGATCGTGTCCTTCGTCGGCCAGCCCGCCTTGTTGGACCCGGCCTGGTTCGTGGCGCCGGGGGCTTGATTCATGTCAGGACAGGCTCCCTTCGTGGGGCAAGTGCCTGTTTTCAAGGGGGCATACCTTGGGATACTTCCCCGCTGGCCAGCAACACCCGGACACTCGGGCTGTATTATGAAGTTGGGTCTGCAGCGCTGGGTTTCCGAGCGCCGCGGGCGAGGCCGATCTCCGCCCGCCACGACGCGGGCTCGTCGACACTTTGAATTCCGCTCAATGAGGACACGCATGGACAAGCTGAACACCCCCATCCGCCAGGGCCATCGGCCCGCCACCTTGCTGACGGCCTTGTCCGTGGCGGCGCTGTTCGCGCTGACGGGCTGCGTCTCCACGGCGCCGAAGATGGGCGAGGACAAGGGCACGGTGTCGGGTGCCGCCGGCGGCGGCACCGCCGAAGGGCAGAACACCACGCTCGAGAAGTGCACCGAGACGCTGGGCACGCTGGCCATGCAGGAAGACGTCAACGCGCCCTGGTACCTCAGCCTGCGCCAATACAACCTGGGTTCCACGCTGCCGGTGCTGCGCCTGATGATCCAGCAGAGCAACTGCTTCGTCATCGTCGAGCGCGGCCGCGCGATGCAGAACATGATGAACGAGCGCAACCTCGAGAAGAGTGGCGAGATGCGCGGCGGCAGCAACTTCGGCGGTGGCCAGATGGTCGCGGCCGACTACACGATGAGCCCGGCGATCCAGTTCTCCGGCAAGACCGGTGGCGGCGGCGGCTTTCTGGGTGGTGGCACCCTGGGCCTGATCGGCGCGGTGGCCGGCCAGGTCGGCAAGAACGAAGCGTCGACGACATTGCTGCTGATCGACAACCGTTCGGGCGTGCAGATCTCCGCCGCCGAAGGCACGGCCAAGAACTTCGACTTCGGCATCTTCGGTGCCGGTTTCGCCGGCATCGCAGGCGGTGGTGGTGGCTACTCGAACACGCCGCAAGGCAAGGTGGTGGTGGCGGCCTTCGCCGACTCCTACAACCAGATGGTCAAGGCGCTGCGCAACTACAAGGCGCAGACGGTCAAGGGCGGCCTGGGCACCGGCGGGCGCCTGGGCGTGGACGGCGGCACCACGCCGGCCTCGAAGGAGGTGGCCAAGCCTGCCGCCGCACCGGCGCCAGCCCCCAAGCCGACCACGCCGCCAGCGCCAGCGAAAAAGAAGTGACTGAGGTCGGCGCATGTCCCGCGAGGGCCTTGCGCCGATGCGGCTCGCCGGCTCGACGACATACCGCCTTGCTTGGCACCAGGGTGAGGACTCTTCATTTCGCCACATGCCTGTCCGTGGCGGTGACGCTTCCATCGCCGGCGTCCCGAGGTGCCAGCCGTTGCCATGGCAATCGCGGACGCCTGACCAGCGTGCGCCGCGAGGCCTCAAACGACGAGGCCTGCCAACTTTCCGTCCCTGACGCGGGCCCGGACCTTCATGCCACAGCCCGCCCGAACCAGCGCGGAGTTCAGGCGAGGCCTTGCTTGTCGGCCTCCGACGTGAATGCATCGGCATGGAACTCATCCGCCGGCAGGCCGCACCGCGCCACCAGGTCGCGTCGCGCGGCCTCGACCATCACCGGCGCGCCGCAGGCGTAGACCTGGTGGCCGGAGAGGTCGGGCCAGTCGGCCATCACCGCCTCGTGCACGAAGCCCGTGCGGCCGGTCCAGCCGTCGGCGGCCGTCGTCTCGGAGAGCACCGGCACGTAGCGCAGGGTCGGCATCGCCTGCGCCATCTCTTGGCACCAGGTGTCGCGGTAGAGGTCGGCCAGACGGCGGCAGCCCCAGTACAGCACGGCCTGGCGCGGACTGGCCTGCGCCTGCAGTTGTTCGACGACGGCCTTGATCGGCGCAAAGCCGGTGCCGCTGGCCAGCAGGATCACTGGTTTGTCGGAGTCCTCGCGCAGGAAGAAGCTGCCCAGCGGCCCTTCCATGCGCAGGATCTCCTTCTCCTTCATCGTGCCGAAGACATGATCGGTGAACTTGCCGCCGGGCATGTGGCGCAGGTGCAGTTCGATCGCCGGCGGGCTGCCCACGAGGTGCGGTGCGTTGGCCATGCTGTAGCTGCGCCGTACACCGTCGCGCAGGATGAACTCGACGTACTGGCCGGCGCGGTACTGGAAGTTCTGATTGGCCGGCAACTGCAGGCGCAGCACCATCACGTCGGCCGCGGCGCGCTCGAGGCTCATCACGCGGGTGGGCATCTTCAGCACCGGGAACTCGCCGGCGCCGGGCACGCTGCGCGCCTCGACGACACAGTCGGTCTGCGGCGTGGCGCAGCAGGTCAGGATCAGGCCGGCGGCCTCCTCGGCGGCCGACAGCGCCTTGGCCTGATGCGCGCCATGGATCACGCGGCCCTGCAACAGTCGGCTCTTGCACGAGCCGCAGGCCCCGTCGCGGCAGCCGTAGGGCAGGCCGATGCCCTGGCGGATGGCGGCGGCCAGGATGGGTTCGTCGCGCTCGACGCCGAACTGGCGCAACGCGGGCTCGAGGGTGATCTGGAAGCTCATGGCAGCAGGGAGAGGCGCGGGCAGGGGCGCCGGGGCACGCACGTACACTCGGCGCCTCCAATTGTGCCCGGCCGCCTCGTCTCCGGCGCCCGCAGGCTCGTACGCCCCGACCCTGGACCCGCCCCACCATGCCGCCCCCTTCGACCCGCCAACGCCGCCCGGTGCTGCTGATCGTCGGCTGCGGCGACGTCGGGATGCGCGTGCTGCCGCGGGTGCTGCCACGCTGGCACGTGCTGGCGCTGACCTCGTCGCCGGCGCGCTGCGACGGGCTGCGCCGGGCTGGCGCCGTGCCGCTGCTGGGCGACCTCGACCGGCCCGCCACGCTCGGCCGCCTGGCCGGCCTGGCCGACGCGGTGCTGCACCTGGCGCCGCCCCCCGGCCAGGGCCGTGACGACCCGCGCACCCGCCACCTGCTGCAGGCGCTGGCGCGCGGCGGCCGCGTGCAGCGGCTGGTCTACGGCAGCACCAGCGGGGTCTACGGCGACTGCGGTGGCGAACGTTTCGACGAGACGCGCGCCGTCGCCCCGGCCAGCGACCGCGCGGCACGGCGGGTCGACGCCGAGGCCCAGCTGCGCTGGTTCGGCCGGCGCTGTGGCGTGGCGGTGACGGTGCTACGCATCCCCGGCATCTACGCCGCTGACCGACCCGGCGGTCACCCACGCGAACGGCTGCAGCGTGGCACGCCGGCCCTGCGTGCCGAAGATGACGTCTACACCAACCACATCCACGCCGACGACCTGGCGCGTGCCTGCGTGGCGGCGCTGCATCGCGGCTTGCCGCAGCGGGTGGTGCACGCCAGCGACGACACCGAATTGCGCATGGGCGAGTACTTCGACGTGGCGGCCGACCTCTGCGGCCTGCCGCGCCCGCCGCGCGTCAGCCGCGCCGAGGCGGCCACCGCGCTGTCGCCGATGCAACTGAGCTTCATGAGCGAGTCGCGCCGGCTCGACAACACGCGGCTCAAGCGCGAGTTGCGACTCCGCCTGCACTACCCGACAGTGGTCGAAGGCCTGCGCGAAGACCGCTGAACCGGCTCTACACGCCTTCGGCGCGGCGCAAGGTCTTGGCCCGGTCCACCGCCTGCACCGTCACAGTCTGCGGCCGGCCGTCGCGCAGGATGTCGAGCTTGACGGCGCGCTCCGCGGCCGGACCGGTCCACAGCCGCTTCCACAGCTTTTCCAGCGTGGCCACCGGCAGGCCGTCGATCGACAGGATGGTGTCGCCGACCTCCAGCCCCGCGACGTCGGCCGGGCTGTCCTCGCTGACTCGCACGACGCGGATGCGGCCGTCGACCTCGACGCAGTTGATGCCCAGCCAGGCGCGTTCGCTCTCGCGCGAGCGGCCGCCGCTGAGCAGCTCGGGAAGCTTGCCGCGCAGCAGGTCGACCGGCACGAACATGTTGCCAGGCAGCCTGGGCGTGCCCGGGCCGCGTGCATCGGCGACGAACAGCGAGCCGATGCCGACCAGCTCGCCGGCGCCGTTGAACAGCCCGGCACCGCTGTGCGCAGCCATCGGCGGCGAGGTGAACAGCGCGCCGTCGACGTGATACTCCCAGTAGCCCGAGAACGCGCGACGCGACACCAGCCGGGTGGCCGCGATGCTGCCGTCGTCGCCGCCATTGACGGCCATCAGCGGTTCGTCGTCGGCCAGCAGGCCGGCGCTGCCCAGGCTCACCGGCGCCAGGCCCAGCGGCACCAGCGCGCGCACCAGGCCGAAACCGCTGGCCAGGTCGTAGGCCACGACGCGCGCCGGGATGCGGCGTTCGTCGTCGGTCACCAGCAGCACCTGCTCGGCTTCGAGGATCAGGTAGCCGATGGTCAGCACCAGGCCGTCGTCACCGATGACGACGCCCGAACCCAGGCGGTTGCGGCCCAGTGTCGAGGCGCTGCGCGCCTGGTCGACCGCCAGCGCCTGCACGCCCACCACCGCGGCCGCGGCGCGCTCCAGCGCCTGCCGGCGGGCTTTCGTGTCGGGCTCGTCGGCGGCGCGTGTGGTGCTCACGGCGGCGGCCAGGCACAGCGCCAGGGCCAGCGCAGTGCGAAGACTCCAGGAAGAACGCTGCTGCATCGTCGGCCTCCGTGCGGTGTCACGGCAGCATGAGGGCGCGGTGGCACCCTCGCTGACGCAAGGGTATTGTGGGCCGGAGTCTGCCGGCGTGCGCGCCAGCGTGCGGGCGTTCAGCGGCGGCGGCCGAAGGGCGGCTGGCCGCGCCAGAAGCGGATCATCAGGAAGCCGCCGACCATGCCGCCGAGGTGCGCGAAGTGCGCCACGCCGCTGGCGCCGGACAGGCCCAGCAGCAGTTCGAGGCCTCCGAAGACCATCACGAAGGTCTTGGCCTTCATCGGGATCGGCGGGAACAAGGGCATGATGATGCGGTTCGGGAACAGCATGCCGAACGCCAGCAACAGCGCGAACAGCCCGCCCGAGGCGCCGACCGTCGGCACCGGCGAACGCGTCAGCCACGTGATCAGCAACTGCGCAGCGGCGGCGGCCAGCACGCCGGCGAGCAGGAAGCTCAGATAGCGCTTGTTGCCCCACAGCCGCTCCAGCTCGGAGCCGAACATCCACAGGCCGAGCATGTTGAAGAACAGGTGCAGCATGTCGCCGTGCAGGAAGGCGTAGGTCACCACCTGCCAGGCGCCGAAGCGGCCGGTCGACAGCGGCCAGAGCGCGAACCACAGGTCCAGCGGCACGAAGAAGCGCAGGCAGAAGAACGCCGTGCAGATCAGCATCAGCGCTTTGGTGACCGGTGGGATCGGCGGCATCAGTGGAGGGTCGAGAGAGAGGACGGAGAGACCTGACGGCGCCTGATGCCGCGGCCCGTCCTGTGGTGTTGGTGCCCGGGGCCGGACTCGAACCGGCACGCCTTGCGGCGGGGGATTTTGAGTCCCCTGCGTCTACCGATTTCGCCACCCGGGCTGGACTGGGTGCTGCCGATGGCACGCATGTGGGCGCGGATTATTGCACGCGCCTTCGCGGCCCCTGCCGCGGCTGCGACAATCGTCGTCCCCTGGAGGAAGCGCGCATGCCGGCCCCGACTTACAAGACCCTGGAAGACGCGATCGGCCACACGCCGCTGGTGCGGCTGCAGCGCCTGCCGGGCGCTGACATCGCTGCGCGTGGCAATGTCGTGCTCGGCAAGCTCGAAGGCAACAACCCGGCCGGTTCGGTGAAAGACCGCCCGGCCATCAGCATGATCCGCCGTGCCGAGGAGCGCGGCGAGATCCGCCCCGGCGACACGTTGATCGAGGCTACCTCGGGCAATACCGGCATCGCGCTGGCGATGGCCGCGGCGATCCGCGGCTACCGCATGCTTCTGATCATGCCGGAGGACCTGTCGATCGAGCGCGCGCAGACCATGAAGGCCTTCGGCGCCGAGCTGATCCTGACCCCCCGATCAGGCGGCATGGAGTCCGCGCGCGACCTGGCCGAGCAGCTCCAGCGCGACGGCAAGGGCCGCGTGCTCGACCAGTTCGCCAACGCCGACAACCCGCGCGTGCACTACGAGACCACCGGCCCCGAGATCTGGCAGGACACCGCCGGGCAGGTGACGCACTTCGTCAGCGCGATGGGCACCACCGGCACCATCACCGGCGTCTCGCGCTACCTGAAGGAGCAGAGTGCCGCGGTGCGCGTGATCGGCGCCCAGCCCAGCGAAGGCTCGCGCATCCCCGGCATCCGCAAGTGGCCCGAGGCCTACCTGCCGAAGATCTACGACCCGAAACACGTCGACGAACTGGTCTCCGTCAGCCAGGGCGACGCCGAGGACATGGTGCGCCGCCTGGCCCGCGAGGAGGGCCTGTTCGCCGGCATCTCCGCGGCCGGGGCCTGCTGGGTGGCGCTGCAGGTCGCCCGGAAGGTCGAGAACGCGACCATCGTCTTCATCGTCTGCGACCGCGGCGACCGCTACCTCTCGACCGGTGTCTTCCCCGCATGAGGCACGAGACGCGCTTCTGCACGAACTGCGCGACGCCGCTCGAGCGCATCACGCTGGCCGAGGATGGCGGCGCCAAGGAGCGGCTGCGTTGCCCGGCCTGCGGCTGGACGCACTGGAACAACCCGACGCCGGTGCTGGCCGCGGTGATCGAGTGCAGCGACCGCGGCGGCCAGCTGCTGCTGGCGCGCAATGCCGCCTGGAAGGGGCGCATGTTCGGCCTGATCACCGGCTTCATGGAGGCCGGCGAGACGCCCGAGCAAGGCATCGCACGCGAGGTCGCCGAGGAGACCTCGTTGCAGGTGGATGCGCTGTCGCTGATCGGCGTCTACGACTTCCAGCGCATGAACCAGCTGATCGTCGCCTACCACGCGGTGGCGCGTGGCGAGGTGCAGCTGTCGCCCGAATTGGCCGAGTACAAGCTGTTCGCGCCCGAGCGGGTGATGTGCTGGCGCGCCGGCACTGGTTTCGCGCTGGCCGACTGGCTGCGCTCGCGCGGCCACGAACCCAACTTCATCGAGTGGCCGCCTCGCGGCTGATGCACTTTCCGGAGAGAGCCCCCATGCAAGCCACCAAGGAACTCGACACTCGCGGCCTGAACTGCCCGCTGCCCATCCTGAAGGCCAAGAAGGCCTTGTCGGAGATGCTCACCGGCGAGGTGCTGAAGGTGATCTCCACCGACCCCGGCTCGGTGCGCGACTTCCAGGCCTTTGCCCGCCAGACCGGCAACGAACTCGTCGAGCAGGTCAGCGGCGCGGCCGAGTTCGTGCACGTGATCCGGCGCCGCTGATCAGTCCGCCGCGCCCTGCGCACGCAGACCCAGACGCTCGAGCCGGTAGCGCAGCGTGTCGCGGGAGACGCCCAGCAGGCGGGCCGCCTGCGTGACGTTGTTGCTGGTGCGCGCCAGTGCCAGGTCGATCAGGTGGCGCTCCATGCGCTCGAGGTTGAGGTCTTCATCGGCCCAGTTCGGCGTTCCTCCGCCGGCACTTCCGACCGCATTGCCGCCGTCCATGCCCAGGAAGGCCAGCTCGCGCAGGCCGACCTTGCTGCCGGCGCTCATCAGCACTGCCTGCTCCATCGCATTGCGCAGCTCGCGCACGTTGCCCGGCCAGCTGTGGCGCTGCAGCGCGGCTTCGGCCTCGGCGGTCAGCTCCAGCCCGCCGCGGCGGTAGCGCTGCGCATGGTGCTGCAGGAAGTGCCGCGCCAGCAGCGCGATGTCGCTGCCGCGCTCGCGCAGCGCCGGCACCTTGATCTCGATGATGCGCAGGCGGAAGAAGAGGTCGGCGCGGAACGACTTCTCCTTGACCATCTGGTCCAGCGGGCGGTGCGTCGCGCTGACGATGCGCACGTTGACCGCCTGGTCGCGCAGCCCGCCGAGACGGCGGAAGCGCTTGTCCTCCAGCAGCTTGAGCAGCTTGACCTGGGTCGACAGGTCGGCTTCGGCGATCTCGTCGAGGAACAGCGTGCCGCCTTCGGCCGTCTCGACCAGGCCGGGCTTGCGCTGGCGGGCGTCGGTGAAGGCGCCCTTCTCGTAGCCGAACAGTTCGGCCTCGACCAGGTTGGCCGGCATCGCGCCGCAGTTCAGTTCGACGAAGGGCTGCGCATGGCGGGGCCCGCCGTAGTGGAGCGCGCGCGCGACCAGTTCCTTGCCGGTGCCGGTCTCGCCGTGGATCAGAACTGCGGGGGCGTCGGCGTCGGTGAGGTGGCTCTCGGCCTCGAGCAGGCGCTCGATCTGTGCGCGCATCGTCGTGATGGCGGGTGACTGGCCGATGATCTTGTCCAGGCCGCTGGCGTCGGCGTCGCGCTGGCGGTAGTAGCCAACGGTGCGCTCCAGGCGGTTCTGCGCGATCAGCCGCTCGACCAGCAGCTTCAGCTCGCCCAGCGAGACCGGCTTGGTCAGGTAGTCGGCGGCGCCGAGCTTCATCGCCTCGACGGCGACCTCGATGCCGCCGAAACCCGTCATCAGCACCACGGGCACCTGCGTGTCCGGGCTTTCGCCGGCGCGGATGCGCTGCAGCACCTCGAGCCCGCTGATGCCGGGCAGGTTGTTGTCGAGCAGCACCACGTCGGGCTTGAACTCGGCGAACTGCTGCAGCCCCTCCTCGCCCGAGGTGGCCACGCGCACGGTGTAGTTCTGGCGCTCGAGGTAGACGGCCAGGTTGCGGGCCAGCGTGGCCTCGTCGTCGACGATCAATACGGCGTGGGACATCGGATTCCGGTCGGGATGCAGGGTTCAGTGGGAGCGCACGGGCAGCCGCATGCGCACGCGCGTGCCTTGTTTCGGCTCGCTGGTGATGTCGATGTCGCCGCCCAGGCGCTTGGCCACGCGGTGGGCCAGGGCCAGGCCCATGCCCAGGCCGCGGGCCTTGGTGGTGAAGAAGGGCTTGAACACGTTGGCCAGCTTCGCGGGTTCGATGCCGACGCCGTTGTCGCTGACCTCCAGGATCGCGTTGGCGCCCTCGCGCGAGGTGCGCAGCTTGACGCGGCCGCCCTCGGCGGTGGCTTCGGCGGCGTTGGTCAGCAGCGACTGCAGGATCTGCGCGAGCAGCACTGGGTCGGCATTGACACGGCCCAGGCCGCCCTGCAGGTCGAGCTCGAAGCGCTTGCCCTGCTTGCCGAGGTCCGGCGCGAAGCGGCCGGCGACATCGTTGACGATGTGGTCGAGGTCGGCGCGGCTTGCGTTCTCGTGGCCGTCGGCGGCATAGGCCAGCATGCTGCGCACCAGGCCCTCGACCCGGTCGACGTTGCGCATGATCTCGATCTGCGTGCCGTCGGGGTCGCCGCCGAGTTCGCGCTGCAGCTCGGCCGAACTGCGGATCGAGCCCAGCGGGTTTCGGATGCTGTGCGCCACGGCGGCCGAGATCTCGCCGACGATGGCCAGCGCGTCGGCCTCGATCAGCCGCTTCTGCTGTTCGCGCAGGCGGCGCTCGGTGTGGCGCACGAAGCCGATCAGGCTCAGAAAGATGAACACGCCACCCGCCGCCGCCCCGACCATGACCAGGCGCTGGCCGGAGTGGATGGCGGCGAACAGGTCGTCCGGCCGGCGGTACAGCTCGACCACCGCCACCACCTTCTTGCCGCCCTCGTCGACCACCGGCACGTAGTTCTCGATGTACTCGCTGGGCCGCAGGCCCATCAGCATGTGCTCGGCCTTGTCGGGCTGGCCGGGCGCTGCAGCGGCGTGCGCCACCACCTCGCCGCGCAAGGCCTCCTCGAGCTCGTCGTTGTGCTCGAAGCGGCGGCCGATCATCTCCGGCCGGCTCGACCAGATCACGGTCGAGTCGGCGCCGTAGACATTGACGCGCAGCACGCTGGGAATGGCGGCCAGGTGCTCGATGAACTCGGCGAAACGGGGGTCGGCGCCCGGGGGGGCTTGCGTGCCGCTGCCTTGGCGCAGCACCCCGGCCACCTGCTGGATCTTGGCCAGGCTCTGCACGAAGTCGCGGCCGACCTGGGCATCGCGCTGCAACATGCGCGATTCGATGAACCGGCCCAGCACCAGCGCCATCACCAGGCTGAACGTGCCGATCGCCAGCGCCCCTGCCACGGCAAACAGCCGGATCAGCCCGAAACTGGGCGTGCTGCCGGCGGTGCCGGTGGAACTGAAACCCGAGGACATCGCCGTGGCTCTCATCAGGAGGCCCTCGACTCTACACAGCGGTGCTGACGCGGCCCTGTACCCGCCCGGCTGGGGCAGATGACCCGGTGCGGTGGCAGGAAGAGGGTCATTTGCCCCAGGGCCTGGAGGGTGCAGGGGGGGCCGCACCTGGAGAGCGTCGATGTCATCCCCTCACGGCAGGCAATCGCCGGGCCAGGCGAACCCCGCGGCTCAGGAGCGGCGAACGCGCAGGATCTCGTCGAGCACCAGGCAGACCGCGCCGACCGTGATGGCCGAGTCCGCGACGTTGAAGCTGGGGAAGAAGCCGCCCGGGAAGATCGGCGCCAGGATGCCGAAGTGGAACTGAAGGAAGTCGACCACCGCGCCGCGCAGCACGCGGTCGATCACGTTGCCCACCGCGCCGCCGAGGATCAGGCTGACCGAGAAGCAGAACAGCTTCTGGGTCGGATGGGTGCGGATCATCCAGGTGATGGCGCCGGAAGCGGCCAGCCCCAGGCCGATGAAGAACCAGCGCTGCCAGCCCGAGGCGTCGGACAGGAACGAGAACGCAGCCCCCGGGTTGTAGGCCAGCACGAGGTTGAAGAAATCGGTGACGCGGCGCACCTCGCCGGTCTGGAAGCTGCCGACGATCAGCGTCTTGGTGATCTGGTCGGCCAGCACGACGATCGCCGCCAGCCCGAGCCAGACGCCCATGCTGACGTTGCTGCCGCCACCGCGACGCGTCGCCATCAGGCCACCCGGCGGGTTTCGCCCGCGCCGTGCAGGTTGCTCGTGCAGCGACCGCAGATCGTCGGGTGCGCGGCGTCGGCACCGACGTCGTCGCGCCAGTGCCAGCAGCGCTCGCACTTCTTCGCCGTCGAAGGCGTCACCGCGACGGCCACGTCCGGCCCGGCGACCACCGCCGCCTGCGAGGTGATCAGCACGAACTTCAGGTCGTCGCCGAGCGCGTCGAGCAGCGCCTTGTCGGCTTCGGGCAGCGTCAACACCACGTTGGCCTGCAGCGAGGAGCCCACACCGCCGGCGGTGCGCACGGCCTCGATCTCCTTGTTGACGAGGTCGCGCAGTTCGCGGATGCGCGCCCAGCGCGCCAGCAGCGCGGGCTCCTGCGCGTCGAAGGTCCACCAGGTCTCGGTGAAGATCGACGAGGTGCTGCCGAAATGGGCCCAGGCCTCCTCGGCAGTGAAGCTGAGGAAGGGCGCCATCCAGCGCAGCATCGCGTGCGTGATCTGCCACAGCGCCGTCTGGGCACTGCGCCGTGCCAGCGACTTCGGCGCGGTGGTGTACAGGCGGTCCTTCAGCACGTCGAGGTAGAACGCGCCCAGGTCCTCGCTGCAGAACAGCTGCAGCTTGGCCACCACCGGGTGGAACTCGAAGCGCGCGTAGTGGGCGACGATCTCCCCCTGCAGTTCGGCCGCGCGCGCCAGCGCCCAGCGGTCGACCTCGAGCATCTCGGCGGGCTTGACGGCATCGGCGCCGGCATCGAAGTCACTGACGTTGGCCAGCATGAAGCGCAGCGTATTGCGGATGCGCCGGTAGCTGTCGGTCACCCGTGCCAGCACCTTCTTGTCGATCGGCGGGTCGCCGGAGTAGTCGGTCGAGGCGCACCACAGGCGTGCCACCTCGGCGCCGGGGTCCTTCGCGAACTCGCGGATCTCGATGATGTTGCCGAGCGACTTGCTCATCTTGCGGCCCTGGCCGTCGACCGTGAAGCCGTGCGTGAGCAGGCCGCGGTAAGGCGCGCGCCCATAGAGCGCGCAGCCCAGCAGCAGCGACGAGTGGAACCAGCCGCGGTGCTGGTCATGGCCTTCGAGGTACAGGTCGGCTTCGGGACCCTCGGCGTGGTAGCCGAGGTTGCCGTCGGGCCCGGCGTGCGAGCCGCGCAGCACGTGGAAGAAGGTGGAGCCGGAGTCGAACCACACCTCCAGGATGTCGCTGCTCTTGCGGTACACGCGGGCGTCGTCGGCGCCGAGCATCTCCTCGGCCGTCACCCGGCTCCAGGCCTCGACGCCGCCGGCCTCGACGATCTCGGCCGCGCGGTCCAGGATCTCCATCGTGCGCGGGTGCAGCTCGCCCGAGTCCTGGTGCAGGAACAGCGGCAGCGGCACGCCCCAGCTGCGCTGGCGGCTGATGCACCAGTCGGGCCGGTTGGCGATCATGTCGCGCAGCCGCGCGCGGCCGCTCTCGGGGAAGAAGCTCGTGGCGTCGATCGCCTCCAGCGCCATCTGGCGCAAGGTCTTCGGCGCCTTGTCCTTCGTGAACACGCCTTCGCCCTCGTCCATGCGCACGAACCATTGCGCCGCGGCGCGGTAGATCACCGGCGTCTTGTGGCGCCAGCAGTGCGGGTAGCTGTGCTCGAGCTTGTCGGTGGCCAGCAGCCGGCCGGCGTCGCGGAGCGCCTCGACGATCAGCGGGTTGGCCTTCCAGATGCTCTGGCCACCGAACAGCGGCAGCGTCTCTTCGTAGACGCCATTGCCCTGCACCGGATTGAGGATCTGCTCGTAGCGCATGCCGTGCGCCAGGCAGGAGTTGAAATCCTCCAGGCCGTAGGCCGGTGCCGAGTGCACGACGCCGGTGCCGTCGTCGGCGGTGGCGTAGTCGGCCAGGTACACCGGCGACAGGCGCTCGTAACCCGGATGCACGTGCGCCAGCGGGTGGTGGAAGTTCAGGCCGCCGAGCTTCTCGCCCTTCGCCCGGGCCGCCACGCTGCCTTGCAGGCCGAAGCGCGCCAGGCACTTCTCGACCAGTGCCTCGGCCAGGATCAGCAGGCCGCGTTCGGTCTCGACCAGCGCGTAGTCGAGCGTCGGGTTCAGGTTCAGCGCCTGGTTGGCGGGCAGCGTCCACGGCGTGGTGGTCCAGATCACCGCGAAGGCCGGCTGCGACAGGCTGGGCAGGCCGAAAGCGGCGGCCAGTTTCTCGGGTTCGGCCGCGAGGAAGGCCACGTCGACCGTCGGCGAACCCTTGTCGGCGTACTCGATCTCGAACTCGGCCAGTGACGAGGCGCAGTCGAAGCACCAGTACACCGGCTTCAGGCCACGGTAGACGAAGCCCCGCTCGACGACACGCTTGAAGGCGCGGATCTCGCCGGCCTCGTTGGCGAAGTCCATCGTGCGGTAGGGGCGCTCCCAGTCACCGAGCACGCCCAGGCGCATGCGGTCGGCCTTCTGCTGCGCGATCTGCTCGGTGGCGTAGGCGCGGCTCCTGGCCTGCATGTCGTCGCGGCTGAGGTGGCGGCCGTGGGCCTTCTCGATGGCGTTCTCGATCGGCAGGCCATGGCAGTCCCAGCCCGGCACGAAGCGCGCGTCGAAGCCGGCCAGCTGCTTCGACTTGACGACCATGTCCTTGAGGATGTTGTTCACCGCGTGGCCGATGTGCAGCACGCCGTTGGCGTAGGGCGGACCGTCGTGCAGCACGAACAGCGGTGCGCCATGGCGGGCATCGCGCAGGCGCTTGTAGAGGCCGCTGTCGCTCCAGCCCTGGACCCAGCCCGGCTCGCGCTTGGGCAGGTCGCCGCGCATCGGGAAGGGGGTATCGGGCAGGTTCAGCGTCGTGCGGTAGTCGACGGTGTCTGGGTGGGTGGAGGTCGAATCGCTCATGGCCATTGAGGCACCGGGAGGCGGTGCGCAGGTGTCGTTCAGGGGGCGTTCAGGAGGCTCGGCGAGGGTCTGGCGGCCTGGCGCCGGGCGGGACGTCGAGGTGACGGCGAGGTCAGCGCGGCGAGCGCTGAATTCGGTCGCGCGTGGTCTGGCGGCGCGTGGCAGCCTGAAAACGCAAGAGGTCAAGGAGGACCATGGACAATCGCATGACCCTGATTCTACCGGCGAGCCCCTGGATGACCCTCGACGTTGCGCGACACCGGCTGGCGCCCTGGCCCCTGCTCGCGCCACTCGGGTTGCTGCTGGCCCTGGTCACCCTGCCGGCCCGGGCCGACGGCAGCGATCCGGTGTGGGAAGGCGCGCTCGGCCTGACCGGGTCCAACGCGCCGGAATACCAGGGTGCAGCCGACCGCGTCACCAAGATCGTGCCGGGCTTCTTCCTGCGCTACGGCCGGCTGACGGTCACCAACGCCAGCGGTTTCGTCACCCGCCGTGCCGACGACGTCGAGCGCGGCCTGGGCATCGACCTCAGCCCGAGCGACCGCTTCAGGCTCAAGCTGGCATTGCGCTTCGACGCCGGCCGCGACGAGAACGACAGCCCCGCGCTGGCCGGCCTGGGCGACATCAAGATGACGGTGCGCGCCCGTGTCAACGGGGTCTGGAAGCTCGACGACCGGTGGAAGCTCGGCGCCTCGTGGAGCGTCGACGCCTTCGGCCGTGGCGGCGGCAATCTCGGCGACGTCTCGATCCAGCACGAGCGGCGGCTGTCGCCGGACACCACGGCGGCCGTGGGCGCATCGCTGACGATTGCCGGCGACCGCTACCTGCAGACCTACTTCGGCATCAGTCCCGAGCAGGCGGAGAGCACCGCCTACCCGCTGTACACGCCGCCTTTCGGCCTGCGCGACGTCGAGCTGTCGGCGTCGCTGCGGCACGAGTTCGGCCCGCACTGGGTGGCGCTGGCGAGCGCCTCGCTGACGCGCCTGGTCGGGCCGGCGGCCGACAGCCCGCTGGTCAAGCGCGCCGGGTCGGTGCGCCTGAACGCCGGCGTCGCCTACCGGTTCTGATCCCCCTCGTTGTGTCCGCCAGCGCACCGAACCGCGGCATGCGCGCGGTGTAGCCTCGCCGGATCGTCCCACCACCCGGACCCGAAACGATGACCTCAGCCCGTGCCTCCCGTGTCCGTGGCGCTGCCCGGCGCCCGGGCTTCCTGCCGCGACTGGTGTGTGCCCTCTTCGGCAGCACCGCGCCCCTCGCGCCCGCACTGGCGGCCGACAGCGCGACCGCTCCCGAGTGGGGCGGTGCCGTGACCCTGGTGGCCTCGCGCTCGCCGGATTACCTGGGCGCCCGCGACTCCGGCACCTCGCTGCGGCCCGGCTTCCTGCTGACCTGGGGGCGGGTGACGCTGAGCAGCGGCGGTGGCTTTGCCGCGACGCGACAGGACAAGGTGGTGCGGGGCCTGGGCGTCGAGCTGGCACGCACCGATCAGCTGCGCGTCAACCTCGGCCTGCGCTTCGACGGCGGCCGCAGTGAAGCCGACAGCCCGGCGCTGGCGGGTATGGGCGACGTCAAGGCCACCGTGCGCGCCCGCGTCGGCGCCAGCTGGCAGCTCGATCCCTTGTGGCGGGTCGAGGGCTCGTGGACGGTCGATGCCTTTCACCGCGGTGGCGGCAACCTGGTCGAGCTGAGCCTGGAGCGAGAACAATGGATCGCCGAACGCACGCAGCTCAGCTGGGGCACGGCGGCGACGGTGGGTGGCCCGCGCTACCTGCGGACCTACTTCGGTGTCACGCCCGAGCAGTCTGCGCTCACCGGCTATGCGCCCTACGCCCCATCGCTGGGCTTGCGCGACGTCTCGGCCTTCGTCTCGCTGAAGACAGACATCGGCGCGCACTTCGTCGTGATGGGCGCGGTGTCGGTGTCGCGCGTGGTCGGTCCGGCGGCCGACAGCCCGCTGGTGGTGCGTCCGACCGGCTGGGGCCTCACGACGGGCCTGGGCTACCGCTTCTGATATCCCACCAGGCGCGGGCCGCCGCGGTGTCGCGGTGGATGCCCTCGCGCAGCGCCTCCAGCGACTCGTAGCGCAACTCGTCGTGCAGCTTGTGCAACAGCTCGACCCGCAGGCATCGGCCGTACCCGCCTTCGATCCCCAGCGTTTCGGGCCAGTGCAGGCAGTGCACCTCCAGCAGCACGCGGCCGGCGTCTTCGACCGTGGGTCGCACGCCCAGGCTGGCCACGCCCGGCAGCGGGCCGCCGGGCAGGCCGTGCACCCACACGACGAAGATCCCCATCGCCGCCGGCCGGGGGTGCGTGAAGCGCAGGTTCAGCGTGCGAAAGCCCAGCTCGCGGCCCAGCTTGCGGCCATGCACGGCATGCCCGCTGATGCTGTACGGCCGGCCCAGCAGCGAGGCGGCCCTCGCCATGTCGCCAGCGGCCAGCGCCTCGCGCACCGCAGAGCTGGACACGCGCAGACCGTGCACCTCGTAGCTGAGCATGCGCGCGACGTCGAAGCCGGCGCGTGAGCCGGCGTCGTCGAGCATCGCGTAGTTGCCGGCGCGACGCGCGCCGAACTGGAAGTCGTCGCCGACCAGCACGTAGCGCGCGCCCAGCCCTTGCACCAGCACGTCGTCGATGAAGGCCTGCGGGCTCTGCGCCGCGAAGCGCTCGTCGAAACGTGCGACCACGACGCGGTCGATGCCGCAGCGCTCCAGCTCGCCGAGCTTGTCGCGCAGCGTGGCGATGCGCGCCGGCGCCGCACCGGGCTGGCCGCTGCGGCGCGCGAAATAGTCGCGCGGATGCGGCTCGAAGGTCATCACGCAGGACGGCAGGCCGCGGTGGCGGGCCTCGTTGGTCAGCAAGGCCAGCATGGCCTGGTGGCCGCGGTGCACACCGTCGAAGTTGCCGATGGTCAGCGCGCAGCCTGTCCTGGCGTCCTGGGCGCGGGGCAGCCCGCGAAATACCTGCATGCGCCGATTATGGCGACGGCACGGGCTGTGCCGGGCGCGGCGGAGCGCCGTCGATCCAGGCCGACACCATGCGCTGCAGCGCGGCCAGATCAAAGGGCTTGGCCAGGAAGTCGTCCATGCCGGCGGCCAGGCAGCGCTGGCGGTCGCCGGCGCCGGCGTTGGCCGTCACCGCGACGATCGGCAGCCGCGCCGGGCTGCCAGCCGCCGCTTCGCGCGCGCGCCAGCGCCGCGTGGTCTCGAAGCCATCCAGCCCGGGCATCTGGCAATCCATCAGCACCAGCGCGAAGCCCGACTGGTCGAGCAGTCGAAGGGCCTCTTCGCCGCTGGCCGCGTGCGCGGTCTGCAGCCCGAAGTTGGCGAGCATTTCGCGCGCCACCAGGGCATTGACCGGGTTGTCCTCGACCACCAGCACCTGGGCCAGCGCGCTGTCGGGCAGCGCCGGACGCACGCTGGCTTGCACTGCCGGCGGTTCGGCGCAGGCGGTGCCTGCGATCTCGAAGACGAAGCAGGCGCCGCCCGACGGGCCGTCGGTGCAACGCACGTCGCCGCCCATCGCCTGCGCCAGGCTGCGGGCGATGGCCAGGCCGAGCCCGGTGCCGTCGGTGCGGCGGCTGGCGCTGGCGTCGAGCTGCTCGAAGGGCTCGAAGATGCGCTCGCGGGCTGCCGGTGGCACGCCCGGGCCGCTGTCGCAGACCTGGAAGCGCACTCCGCCGTCGCGCGGACCGACCTCCAGCCGCACGAAGCCCTTGGCGGTGAACTTCAGCGCATTGCCCAGCAGGTTGTGCAGCACCTGGCGCACCCGCACGGCATCGCCGAGCCACCAGCGCGGCAGACCGGGGGCCATGTGCCACTGCAGCGCCAGGCCCTTGTCGCGCGCCAGCGGCAGCAGTGCGTCGCTGACCTCGCGCGCGCAGGCCGGCAGGTCGAAGGGTGCGCTGTCGACGCTCAGCCGGCCGGACTCGATGCGCGACATGTCCAGGATGTCGTCGATGACCAGCCGCAGGTGGCGTGCCGAGCGGGCGATGACGTCGACCTGGGCCGCCTGCGGCGCAGGCACCTCGCCGTGCTGCAGCAGCTGCGCCATGCCCAGGATGCCGTTCAGCGGCGTGCGGATCTCGTGGCTGACGGTCGCCAGGAAGCGGCTCTTCGCCGCGCTGGACTGCTCCGCTGCGGCCAGCGCGGCGCGGTGCTGCTCGGCGATCCATTCGTTGTGGTGGCGCAGCCTCGAGAGTTCCACCACCTGTTTCAGGCCACGCCACGACTCGTGGACCAGCACCACGAAATAGATCGCCAGCCCGGCACTGGCCAGGTAGCCGCCGCGCGTGCCGCTGGCCAGGTGGGCCACCGCGGTCGGCAGCAGGGTCAGCGAGAGGAAGGTCAGGCCGGAACGGAAGTTGCCGATCAGCGTGAACGCCGCGACTGCGGCCACGCCGGCGACGCTGGTGATCAGCAGGCCGTCGAGCAGTGCATCGCCCGAGGGCACGAAGATCACCCCGATGGCGCCCCAGCTGGCGCCATCGGCCGCCATCCATCCGTAGTAGCGCCGGTTCCACAGTTCGATGCGCTGCGCGCGCTGCGGGTCGGCGATGAAGGCGCGTGAATTGATCAGGCGAGCCACGGCGATCAGCCACTTCACCAGCGCCCATCCACCGGCGAGCGCCCAGCCGACGCCCGGTGCGACGGCCCAGGCCAGCAGCAGCGAGAACAGCAGCCCGAAGGCCACCGGCAACAGCGTGCGCTGGTACTGCGACTGCACCAGGTCGACGCGGACCCGGTCTTCGACCTGCGGTGGTTCCGGCTCGGGCCAGGGGCTCGCGGTGGGCAGGTTGTGCATCGAGTTCAGCCGATCTCGACGTCTCGGTCGAGCCAGCACCAATGCCCTGGCGCCAGCCCGTCGGGGATGGCCAGGCGTCCGTAGGCGCTGCGGTGCAGCGCATCGACGCGGTTGCCGACCGCCGCGGCCATGCGCTTGACCTGGTGGTAGCGGCCTTCGGTCAGTGTCAGGCGCAGATGGTGGGAGCCGACCGCCTCGGCGGCCACGGCGCGCACCGGTGCGGGGTCGTCCTCGAGCACCACGCCGTCGCGCAGACGCTGCAACTGGCCCTCGTCCAGCGGGTGGCGCACGGTGGCCTCGTAGACCTTGGGCACGTGGAACTTCGGCGAGCTGAGCCGATGGATGAGCCGGCCGTCGTCGGTGAGCAGCAGCAGGCCGGTGGTGTCTTCGTCGAGGCGACCGATCGGCTGCACGCCGCGCGTGCGCAGTGGTGCCGGGAGCAGGCTCATCACGCTCGGGTGGTGGCGCGGCTTCTGCGAACACTCGAAGCCGGCCGGCTTGTGCAGCAGGACCAGCGCGTGTTCGTGGTACGGCCAGGGGCGGCCCTCGACCTCGAACTCGAGCCCCGCAGTGTCGAAATCAGCCGACGGGTCGTCGACCACCGCGCCGGCCACGCGGACCAGGCCTTGTTCGACCATGCCGGCGCAGACACGCCGGGTACCGAAACCTTGGGAAAACAGGATCTGCGCCAGGCGCATCGCGGTCTTGGCCCGCTCGGGGCTATTCGTGCATCTCGAGCACCACCACGCGATTGTCGGCGGTCGGCCAGGCCTGTCCCACGATCCGCTCAAGAATCGCGCCCGACTGGAACTCGGCCACCACCGGTCGGCCGCTGCCGTCCGGCAATTTCAGGCGTGACACTGCCACGGCTGGCACGCCCGCCGGCACGTCGGGCGGCGGCGACAGGCCGTCGAAGACGATGCGGTCGCGTGGCACGCCGAAGTACCCGCGCGGGCGTGTGAAGGCCACCACCGACCGGGCGACGCGCTCGGCCTCGGTCAGTGTCTCCGGGCGCAAGTTCACCACCGTGCTCGAACGCAGGAACGGGCTGCGGTAGAAGTGCGTCGTCGGCTGACCGGGTGCGGCCAGCACGATCTCGAGCCGAGTCTGTGCATCGGTGGTGAAAGGCCCCCAGCGGCCGTCTTCGCCGATCGTCTTGCGGTGCAGCGCCGGGCCCAGGCGGGCACCGGTGCCGGCGTCGACCGCGTAGACCTCGACACTGGCACCGACCAGCGGCAGGTTGCTCGGCACTCCGGCCGCAGTGCCGCTGGCCAGGCCGTCGAGCACGACGGCGAATTCGGGCGAAATGGCCAGCGTGCGTGGCGGCTGGCCGGTGATGAACTCGTGGGTCTTCGCGAAGGCCTCGGCGTGGTAGCTGACCTCACGGTGGTCACGCCCGGGCAGCACGATGTCGAGGGCGCCCCGCAGCGCCGGACCCTCGAAGCTCACGTGGGTCGGCTTGCCGGGGGCGCCGAGGAAGCGGCCGTCGGGCTGGGCGTACTTGTCCTGGCTGTCGGAGCGCAGCGTCATCCATCGCACTCCGGGCGTCACCTCGTCGCCGGCCGCTCCTTTGGGGGCATTCAGGCCCTGCAGGAAAGACCCGGCGCCGTTGAACTCGCTGCCAGGAAGGCGGCTGGCGTCGGCCCACGTGCCGTGGCTCGGCGCACCGCCCAGCACCGCATGCGAAACCTTGTCCACGCCGCCGAAGTTCTGCACGTAATTGCGGATGGTGTTGCCACCGCGCGAGTTGCCAATGAGCACCACGCGTGCTGCGCCTGTGCGCTCGAGCACCCGGTCGACCTCGGTGGCAAGGGCCAGCGCCTGCTGGCGCGCCGAGCCTCGCCCTGGCTGCTCGACCCCGTCGTTGTCGCGCGCCTGGGGATAGGGCAGGTCGATGGCGTGCAGCCGCTCGCGCGGCCAGCCATTGCTCTCGAAGCGCCACAGCGTGGTCGTCCACAGTGCCGCGCTGTCGCCGTTGCCGTGCACGAACACGATCGGCGGCAGCACGGTGGGCGACAGAGAGGCGCAGCCCGTCAGCGTCAGCAAGCCGGCACCGGTGCCGGCCTGGAGCAGGGTCCGGCGGCCGGGGGAGAAGGCGGGTTGTTTCATCGCGGCGCATGATGCCCGTCACTTCGGCGCAACGCGCCCGGGAATGTCCGCCTTGCGACCACGCCGTGCAGCGCCCCAAGATGCCCCGCG
>Ga0075163_10002970_pt1 | contig 22814 bp, 11 predicted proteins | sample JI1023141ADNA_FD_71478 | JGI IMG/M metagenome (GOLD analysis project Ga0075163, IMG submission 71478) | Wastewater effluent complex algal communities from Wisconsin, to seasonally profile nutrient transformation and Carbon sequestration -... | ecosystem: Engineered > WWTP > Effluent > Algae... | reverse complement strand
CCGTTCGGCGCCGTCAGCCCGTTGCTGCGCCCGTCCTGGTTGACGGCCGAGCCCCGGATCACCCCCAGCACGGGATCGCCGTCGCGCAGCGCGTCGGGGAGGCGCTTGAGGGCAAGCATGCCGCAGCCCTCGCTCCAGCCCACGCCGTCGGCCGACGCCGAGAACGACTTGCAGCGCCCGTCGCTCGCCAGGCCGCGGAGTCGGCTGAACTCCACGAACACCGTCGGCGTCAGCATCAGCGCCGCCCCGCCCGCCAGCGCCAGCGAGCACTCGCCCTGACGCAGCGCCTGGCAGGCCAGGTGCACCGTCACCAGCGACGACGAGCACGCCGTGTCGACCGTCATGCTCGGCCCGCGCAGCCCGAGCACGTACGACAGCCGCCCCGCCGCGACGCTCGCCGCCCCGCCGGTGCTGACATAACCGTCGAGCGCCGCGAGGTCGTCGACCATCGCGCCGTACTCCTGATACATGAGCCCGACGAACACCCCGGTGTCGCTGCCCATGAGCCGCTCCGGGGCGATGCCGGCGTGCTCGAGCGCCTCCCACCCGGTCTCGAGCAGCAGCCGCTGCTGCGGGTCCATGCGCACCGCCTCGCGCGGCGAGATGCCGAAGAACGCCGGGTCGAAGCGGTCGACGTCGGGCAAAAATCCGCCGTTGCGGGTGGTGGCCTTGCCGGGCGCGTCGGGGTCGGCGTCGTACAGCGCGTCGGCGTCCCAGCGGTCGCTCGGCACGCGCGCGATCGCGTCGCCGCCGGCGTCCAGCAGCCGCCACAGCGCCGCCGGATCGTCGACCCCGCCGGGCAGGCGGCAGCCCATGCCGACGATGGCGATCGGCGCGTCGACGGCCCGCGGCGCCTCGACCGGCGCGCTCACTTTCACCGCCGCGAGCACCGTCTCGAGCAGCCGCCGCGTCAGCGCCTCGACCGTCGGGTGGTCGAACGCGAGGGTCGCCGGCAGCGTCGCGCCGAACCGCCGGCCGAGGACGTCGCGCAGCTCGACCGCCATCAACGAGTCGAGCCCGAGCTCCTGCAGCGGCCGCGCGGTCGGCAGCGGCTCCGCGCCGGTCCACGCCAGCACCCGCGCGACCTCGGCCTGCACCGCCGCGCGCACCGCGTCGACGCGCCGCGCCTCCGACAGCCCCGCCAGCCGCGCGGCCCACTCGCGCGGACCACCGCCCGCGGCCCGCACCGGCGCGCCCCGCAGCAGCGCGCGCCACACCGGCGCCGTCGCGCCCGCGCGCCCGATCGCCGGCAGGTCGATCGCCGCGGCGCCGAGCTGCGCCTCCGGCCGCGCCATCGCCTGCTCGAGCAGCGCGACGCCCTGCGCCGGCGTCAGCGCCCCGAAGCCCTGCCGCGCCATGCGGGCCTGCAGCGCCGCGTCGAGCCCCGCCGCCATGCCGCCCTCCGACCACGCCCCCCACGCCACGCTCTGCCCCGGCAGCCCCAGCGCCCGCCGATGCGCCGCCAGAGCGTCGAGGAACCCGTTGGCCGCCGCGTAGTTGCCCTGACCCGCCGCCCCGAGCACCCCCGCGAGCGACGAGAACATGACGAAGAACTCGAGCCCGCCGCCGGCCGTCAGCGCGTGCAGGTTCCACGCGCCGTCGACCTTCGGCGCGAACACCCGGGCCACGCTCGCGGGCGACTGCGCGGCCAGCAGCCCGTCCTCGAGCACCCCCGCCGCGTGCACGACCCCGCGCAGCGGCAGCCCGCGCAGTGCCGCCGCGAGCGCGTCGCGATCCGCGACATCGACCGCCGCGACCGTGACGCGCGCGCCGAGAGCCTCGAGCCCGGCCACCGCCGCGACCGCGCCCGGCGTCGCCAGCCCGCGCCGCCCCGTCAGCACCAGATGCCCCGCCCCACGAAGCGCCAGCCACCGCGCGACGTGCAGCCCGAGCGCCCCGAGCCCGCCCGTCACGAGCACCGCCCCGCGCGTCGCCGGGTCACCGCCCCGCGGCGCCGTCGAGATCGGGCTGTCCAGGCCCGGCGCATCCGCGGCCCGCACCAGCCGCGCGACGAACCGCCGACCGGCCCGCCACGCGACCTGATCCTCACCATCGTCGGCCGCCAGCTCGCGCACCACCGCGTCCGCGTCGTCGTCCGCGACGTCGATCAGCACGCAGCCGAGCTCCGGGTGCTCCTGCATCACGGTCCGCCCGAGCCCCCACGCCGGCGCCGCCGCGACCGCGACCGCGTCGCCGTCGGCGACCTGCACCGCCCCGCCCGTCACCCACCACAGCCGCGTCCCCGCGCGCCCGGCCAGCGCCTGCACGACCGTCACGCCCGCGATCGCGACCCGCCGCGCCGCCGCCGGCACATCCTCCGCCGCACCGCCCCACACGCAGAGCACCCGCGGCTCCGCGAGCTGTTCAAGGACATCCGCGAGCCCGTCGGGATCCGTGACAACGCAGTCTACGAGCCGCGACGCGAGCACCGCCGCGAGCCGCGACGTCCCGTCCGCCACGATCACCCAGCGCCCCGTCGCCCCGTCGCGCGCCGCGAGCGGCAGCTCCTGCCACGCGAGCCGATACAGCGCCCCGGGCACCGCCGACCCACCCCGTAGCGCCTCGCCGTCCGCGACCTGCAGCCGCAGCCCCTCGACCTCGGCGACCACCGAGCCGCCCGCGTCCGCGAACGTCACGTCGACCGCGCCGTCGCGCAGCCGCACGTGCGCCCACGCGGCGTCGACGCCCGCGCCATGGACCGCGAAGCCGCCGATCTCGAACGGCATCCGCAGCTCGTCCTCCGCCCCGGGCAGCACCGCCAGGACCGCCTGCAGGCCCGCGTCGAGCAGGGCAGGGGACAGCCCCGCACCCCACGCGCCCGCGGCCACCGCGACCTCGGCCAGCGCCTCGCCCTCGCCGCGCCACAGCGATCGCAGCCCGCGAAACGCCGGCCCATACGCGATCCCGAAGCTCGCGAAGCGCGCGTGGATCGCCGCGACGTCGAGCTGCTCGGCGCAGCGAGCCCGCAGCGCCGCGAGATCGACGTCTCGTGTCGCGACCTCGCGTCCGCCGTCGCGCGTCTCGGTGCCATCGCGTCCGCCGTCGCGCGTCTCCGTGCCGTCGCGTCCGCCGTCGCGCGTCTCGGTGCCGTCGCGTCCGCCGTCGCGCGTCTCGGTGCCGTCGCGTCCGCCGTCGCGCGTCTCCGCGCCATCGCGTCCGCCGTCGCGCGCCTCCGCGCCATTGCGTCCGCCATCGCGCGCCCCCGCGCTCGCGTGGCGCGTCCAGCCGGCGCCCGCGGGCGCGCCCGCCGGCTGGCTGTAGACCGCGACCTGGACCCCGTCCGCCGCGCCCGTCACGACCACCTGCACGCGCAGCGCCCCGGTCTCCGGCACCACCAGCGGCGCCATCAACACCAGCCCGCGCACCTGCGGCCCGCGCTCCGCCCCGTGCGCCAGCGCGGCCCGCACGAGCTCCGCGATCGCCGCCGCCGGCACGACCACGCGCCCCGCCACGCGGTGATCGCCGAGCCACGCGTGCGTGCTCGACCCCAGCGTCGCCTCGAACACCGCGTCGACCCCGGCCGTCGCCAGCCGCACCCCGAGCAACGGATGCCCCGTCGCCTCGCCCGCGCGCGCCGCCTCGTCGGGCGCGTCGAGCCAGTGGCGCTCGCGCTGCCACGCGTAGGTCGGCAGCCGCACGCGCCGCGCCCCCGCCGGGAACACCCCCGACCAGCGCACCTCGCCGCCCGCCGCCCACACGCTCCCGAGCGCCGCGAGCACGCCCGCCGCCTCGTCGCCCGCGGCCCGCAGCGACGGCACCAGCGCGACGTCCTCGCCGGGCAAGCACGCCGTCACCAGCCCGAGCAGCGTCGGCCGCGGCCCGACCTCGAGGAAGCTGCGCGCGCCCGCGGCGTGCAGCGCCCGCGCCACGTCCGCGAAGCGCACCGCCTCGCGCGCGTGGCGGACCCAGTGCTCCGCCGTCGCGACCTCGGCCCCCGCGAGCGCCCCGGTGAGCCCCGACACCAGCGGCCGCTCCGGCGCCCTGAGATCGATCGTCGCGACCACCCGCCGAAACTCCGCGAGCATCGGGTCCATCAGCGGCGAGTGAAACGCGTGCGACACCCGCAGCGGCCGGACCCGCACCCCGCGCCCGGCCATCTCCTCGCAAACTTTTAAAACCTCCGCCGCGGCGCCCGAGACGACCACCTGCGTCGGCCCGTTGACCGCCGCGATCGCCACCGTCGGGTACCTCTCGAGCACCGCCGCGGCCACGTCCTCGCCGGCCTCGATCGACGCCATCGCCCCGCCGGCGGGCAGCGCCTGCATCAACCGCCCGCGCGCCGCGACCAGCCGCGCCGCGTCCGCGAGCGACATCACCCCGACCGCGCAGGCCGCCGCGATCTCGCCGATGCTGTGCCCCGCGACCAGATCCGGCGCGACCCCCCACGAGCGCCACAACGCCGCCAGCGCGACCTCGACGGCGAACAGCGCCGGCTGCGTGTACACGGTCTCGTCGAGCAGCGCCGCCTCGGCGCTCCCCGGGCTCGCCCACATCACCTCGCGCAGCGGCCGCGGCAGCGCGCGATCGAAGTGTTCGAAGCACTCGTCGAGCGCCGCGCGAAACACCGGCCACGCCGCATACAGCCCGCGCCCCATCCCCGGCGCCTGCGCGCCCTGCCCGGTGAACAGCAGCGCCAGCTTGCCCCGGCCCGCCGCCACCGCGCGCGCCCCCCCGACCGGCACCTCACCGCGGGCCGCGACCGCCAGCGCCTCGCACAGCTGTGCCCGCGACGTCGCCGCGATCGCCAGCCGATGCTCCATCGCCCCGCGCGTGGTCGCCAGACTGAACGCGACATCCCCGAGCTCCGCCGCCGCGTCACTCGGCGATGCGTCACGCATCGACGCGTCACTCGTCGACGCGTCACGCATCGACGAGTCACTCGACGCATCACCCGTCGACGAGTCACTCGTCGACGCGCTGGCTCCGCGCCCCGCCCGCAAAAAATCACGCAGCCGCGCCGCCTGCCCGTCGAGCGCCGCGGCGCCGCGCGCCGAGAGCACCACCAGCTCCGCCGCCCGCGTCACCGTCTCCTGCGTCACCGCGACCGCCGGCGCCTCCGCGACCACCACGTGCACGTTCGTGCCGCTGATCCCGAACGAGCTCACCCCCGCGACGCGCCGCTTGCCCCCGCGCGGCCACGCGACGCGCTCGCGCGGGACCACGAACGGCGTGCCCGCCAGCGAGATCCGCGGGTTCAGCCGGCGAAAGTGCAGGTTTCGCGGGATGCCCTCGCGCTCGAGCGCGAGCACGGCCTTGATCAAGCCGGCCACCCCGGCCGCCGCCTCGAGGTGCCCGACGTTGGTCTTCACCGCCCCGAGCACGCACGCCGACCCGTCCGCGCGCGGCGTGCCGAGCACCGCCCGCAGCGCGTCGGCCTCGATCGGATCGCCGAGCGGCGTCCCGGTCCCGTGCATCTCCACGTAGCCGACCTCGTCCGGGGTCACGCGGGCCCGCTCGAGCGCGCGGCGCAGCAGGTCCTCCTGCGAGCGCACGTTCGGCGCCGTCAGCCCGGTCGACCGCCCGTCCTGGTTGATCGCCCACCCGGGGATCACCGCGCGCACCAGGTCGCCGTCGCGCTGCGCGTCGGCCAGGCGCTTGAGCACCACGACGCCGCAGCCCTCGCCGCGCACGAACCCGTTGGCGCGCGCGTCGAGGGCCTTGCAGCGCCCGTCCGGCGCCAGCGCCTGGGTCCCGGCCGCCAGCGCCATCATGAACGGCGACAGCAGCAGCGTCACGCCGCCGGCCAGCGCCACCTCGCACTCGCCCGCGCGCAGGCTCTGGCACGCCAGCGCGACCGCGACGAGCGACGACGAGCACGCCGTGTCGACCGACACGCACGGCCCCTGGAACCCGAAGCTGTACGAGAGCCTCCCGCTCGCCGTGCTCAGCAGGTTGCCGGTCGCGCTGTAGGCGTCGACGTCGGCAAGCCCGCGGCGCATCAGTCGGTGCTGATAGTCGAGCGAGTTGAGGCCCGCGAACACCCCGACCTGCGCGCCCGCCGACGCGTCGACGCGCAGCCCCGCGTCCTCGAGCGCCTCCCACGCGACCTCGAGCAGCAGGCGCTGCTGCGGGTCGAGGCGCTCCGCCTCGCGCGCCGAGATGTTGAAGAAGCCGGCGTCGAAGCGGTCGACGGCGTCGAGCAGCCCGGCCCAGCGCACCTCGGGGCGGTCGCCGGGGATCGCGCCCTGCGGCCAGCGATCGCCAGGAATTTCGCGGACCCCGTCGACGCCGCGCTCGAGCGCGCTCCAGAACGCGTCCGGCCCGTCGCCGCCGCCGGGGAAGCGACACGCCAGCCCGACGATCGCCAGCGGCTCGCTGCGCGCCTGCTCCGCGGCGAGCTTGCCCTTCAGCCGATCGATCACCCCGACCGCCTCGCGCAGCCGGTTGCGGTACTGCTGCAGCTGCTCCTCGCTCAACCCGCCGACCCTCCGTCGAGCCCGCGCAGCGACGCGTCGAAGGCCGCCAGCACGTCGTCGTCGTCGGCCGCGCCGAGGCCGAGCGCCTGCAGCAGGAACTCGCCGAGGCGCGCGACCTCCGGGTAGGTGAAGCACAGCGTCGGCGGGAGCTTGACCGCCAGGCTGCGCTCGAGCCGGTTGCGCAGCTCGAGGCTCATCAGCGAGTCGAGGCCGAGCCGCGCGAACGGCAGCGAGCGGTCGATCTTCGCCGGCGCCAGGCGCAGGACCTTGCCGAGCTGCTCGACCACGTGGTCCGCGAGCAGCACCGCCCGCTCCGCCTGCGACGCGCCCGCCAGGCGCTCGCGCAGGCCGACGTCGGCCGACCCGCGCGCCGGGCCGTCCTCGCGCGGCAGCTCGGACAGAAACCGCGAGCCCGCGGCCTGCGGCGTCGCCTCGCACCACTGCCGCACCGACAGCCGCGCCACGCCGACCTCGACCTGCGGCCGCGCCAGCAGCCGCCCGAGCAGCGCGCAGCCCTCCGCCGGCGTGAAGCTGGCCAGCCCGAGCGCCGTGAGCCGCGCGCCCCGGTCCCCGAGCGCCGTGGTCATCCCGACGTCCGCGTGCGGCCCCCACTGCACGCTCGTCGCCGCCAGCCCCTCGGCCGCGCGCGCGCGCGCGAGCGCGTCGAGGAACGCGTTGCCGGCCGCGTAGGCCGCCTGCCCGAGCGAGCCGAGCACCGCCGTCAGCGACGAGTACAGCACGAAGAAGTCGAGCGCGAGCCCGCGGGTCGCGGCGTGCATGTTCCACGCGCCGAGCACCTTCGGCCGGACCGGGACCCAGAACTCGGCCGCGGTCATGCGCGCGACGGTGCGGTCGCCGATCACCGCCGCCGCGTGCACCACCCCGCGCAGCGGCGGCAGCCGGGCCTGGACCTCGCCGACGATCCGCGCCGCCTCGGCCGCCTGCGCGACGTCCCCCTGCAGCACGTGGACCCGCGCCCCGCTCGCCTCGATCGCCTCGATCGCCGCGCGGGCGCCCGCCGACGGCGCGCCGCGCCCGACCAGCGCCAGGTGCCGCGCGCCTCGCTGCGCCAGCCAGCCCGCGAGCGCCAGCCCGAGCCCGCCGAGCCCGCCGGTGATCAGGTAGGTCGCGTCGGCGACGAGCGCGGGCGCCCCGGGCTCCGCCGCGTCGAGTCGACCGCGCACCATCCGCGCCACGAACCGACCGCCGGCCCGCAGCGCGACCTCGGTCTCCTCGTCACCGGCGACGAGCTCGCTCGCCAGCCGCTCCGCCTCGTCGGCGCCCGGCGTCGGCGCGAGGTCGACGCGCAGGCACTCGAGCTCCGGGTGCTCGAGCGTCAGCGTGCGCGCCAAACCCCACAGCGGCGCCTGGGCGGCCGCCACGGGCCCGCCCTCGACGCTCTGGGCCCCGCGCGTCACCAGCACCAGGCGCGGCGGATCCCGGAGGTTGCGCCCGACGATCGCCTGCGCCGCCTCGATCGCCGCCAGCGACCCGCGCCGCAGGTCGGCCGCGAGCGTCTCCGGCGTCGTCTCCGACCACGGCGTCGCGTCGAGGCCGCCGCAGCACACGACCCCGCGGCACGGCGCGTCGAGCAGCCGCGACAGCTCCGCGAGCCCGTCCGCCGCGAGCTCGACGCACACGGCCCCGCGCCGCCGCAGCGCCCGGGCCAGCGCCGCCCCGAGCCCGCCCGCGTCGCCCAGCACGATCCACGGCGCCCGCTCGCCCCGCCCCGCGTCGGACGCACCCGACGCGAGCGCCGGCGCGGCCCGCCACACCACCTGATACGCGCAGTCGGCCAGCGGATCGAAGCTGTCCGCGAGCGGCGCGCAGCGCAGCCCGCTCAGCTCGCCGAGCACGCGCCCGTCGTCGTCGACGATCGCCACGTCCGTGCGCTCGCCGTCGCTGCGCGCGTGCACCCACACGGCCGCCGGCGCGCGCCCGTACAGCCGCGCCCGCGCGAGGCCGACGGGGATCGCCGCCCCCGTGCGCGCCAGCACCAGCGCCATCGCGACCTGCAGGCAGCCGTCGAGCACGGCCGGGTCCGCGAGCTCCGCGTCGCCCGCGTCCGCCGGCGCGCACACCCGCCCGAGCGCCTCGCCGTCGCCGAGCCACACCTGCGTCACGCTGCGCAGCCCGGGCCCGTAGACCACGCCGCAGCGCGCGAGTCCGGCGTAGTGCTCGTCGGCGCCGACGGCCGCGGGGCAGCGCCCGCGGATCTGCGCGGGCCTGTCCCCGGGGACAGGTCCATCGCCCGCCCGCCGCACCGCGGCCGCGACGTGCCGCGTCCACGCGCCCGCGCGCTCGCGGCTGGCGATCGTCACCGCCGCGTCCGCCTCGCCCTCGACGACCCCGACCTGCAGCGGCCCGCACGGCAGCGTCAGCATGCGTTCGAAGCGCAGGTCGACGACCTCGAAGTCGGCCCCGCCGTGCAGCTGCGCGCCCGCGGCCAGCACCAGCGCGAGGTACACGCTGCCGGGCACGATCGCCTGCTCGCCGAGGCCGTGCTCCGCCGCGCACGGGCACACCTCGACCAGCGCCGCCTGCTCCCACACCCGCTCCTCCGGGTGCAGCGCCGACGAGAACGGCGCGCCCAGCAGCGGGTGCTCGCCCGCCCGCGGCGCCGCCCCGAACTCGTCGACCCAGTGGCGCTCGCGCTGCCACGGATACCCCGGCAGCGCGACCACGCGGCCCCCCGCGGGGTGCAGCGCCGCGAGCTCGACCTCGCCGCCCTCGACCCACACCGCCCCCGCGACCGCGAGCATGTCGCGCCGCTCGTCGCCGTCGCGCTGCAGCGTGTGCAACGCCCGACCCTCGCCCTGCGCGCCGCTCAGGCACTGGGCCAGGCTCGCGGCCGCGACCGGGTGGGGCCCGACCTCGATGAACAGGCGGTGCCCGTCCGCGTACGCCCGCGCCACCGCGCGCTCGAGCTCGACGGTGGCCCGCAGGTTGCGCCCCCAGTACGCCGCGTCCAGCGCCTCGCCGGCGATCCGCCCGCCCGTGACGGTGCTGTAGATCGCGACCCCGGCCGGGCGCGCCGCGACCGTCCCGAGCGCGCGCGTCAGATCCACCGCGAGCGGGTCCATCTGCGGCCCGTGCGACGCGTAGTCGATGCGCGTCGGCCGGTGCACCACGCCGCGCGCCGTCAGCTCCGCGAGCACCTCCGCGAGCGCCGCCCCGCCCGACAGCAGCACCGAGCCGGGGTCGTTGACCGCCGCGATCGCGACCTCCGCCTCGCGCCCCGCGATCGCCCGCGCGGCCGCCTCGCGCGGCAGGGCGACCCACGCCATCGTCCCGCGCCCCATCGCGCTCTTCAAAATTTGCCCGCGCAGCACCACCAGCCGCACGGCCTGCTCCAGCGTCAGCGCCCCGGCGACGTGGGCCGCCGCGATCTCGCCGGCGCTCTGCCCGATCACCGCGTCCGGCCGCACGCCCCACGCGGCCAGCAGCGCCGCGAGCCCGACCTGCACGGCGAACAGCGCCGGCTGGGCCACCTCCGTCGCGTGCAGCCGCGAGCGCCCCTCCGGCGCCGCCAGCTCGTCGAGCAGCGACCACCCCGCCTGCTCGCGGACCAGCGCGTCGCACAGCGCGACCTCGGCGCGAAACACCGGCTCCTCCGCCAGCAACGCGCGCCCCATCCCGACCCACTGCGAGCCCTGTCCCGCGAACACCAGCACTCTTCGCGACGGCCCCGCCCGCCGCACCCGCCCGCGCACCGTCACCGCGCCCGCGGGCTCGGGCCCGTCCGCGCCGGCGACGAGGTTCTCCGCCCCGCTCGCACCGCGCGAGAAATTCTCCGCCCTGTTCGCGTCGCGCGCGCGGCTCGCAGTCTCGCTCGCATCGCGCGAGCGGCCCGCGGCCTCGCTCGCGTCGCGCTCGCGGTCGTCCGTCCCGTCGCTCGCGAACGCCGACAGCCCCGCGACCAGCTCCGCGCGCGAGCGACCGATCACCACCAGCCGCTCCTCGAGCGCCTCGCGTCGCACCCCCGCCGTGAACACCACGTCGCGCACGCGCACCGCCGCGTCGGCGAGCACCGCCGCCAGATCTGCCGCCCTCGCCGCGAGCGCCGCGGGGCCGCGCGCCGAGACTGCCAGCGACCACGCCGCCCCGTCGTCGCCATCGTCCCCGCGATCCGCGTCCCCGCGCACCGCGACCCCGCGCCCCGCCAGGGCCGTCGCCGCCTCGCGCAGCGTGGCGCGCCCGTCCTCGTCGCGGCGCAGCGACGCGATCACCACGCCGCCGCCCGCCCGCTTCAGGTTCGCCTCGATCGAGTGCGTCGTGATCGGGTGGGGCCCGACGTCGAGGAACAGCCGGTGTCCGCGCTCGATCAGCGTGTCGATCGCGCGCGAGAAGAACGCCGGGTCGCCGAAGTTGCGGACCCAGTGCGCCGCGTCGAGCGTGCGCCCGTCGACCTCCGCGCCCGTCACCTCCGAGATCAGCGGCACGCTCGCGGGCCGCGGCCGGAGGTCCTGCAGCGCCGCGGACAGCTCGTCGCGCACGGAGTCCACCAGCGGCGAGTGCGGCCCGACGTCCATCCGCACCGGGCGACAGAACACCCCGCGGGCCGTCAGCGCCGCGAGCAGCTCGACGAGCGCGGCCGGCTCGCCGGCGACGACCGTGCCCTCGACGCTGTCCTCGATCGCCCGGAACACGCGGCCCTCGAAGCCGACCAGCGCCTGCGCGCACGCGGCCCACGGCAGGCCGACGAAGGCCATCCCGCCGCGCCCGGAGAAGCGCCCGACGAACCGGCCGTACGCGCAGATCGTCCGCATCGTGTCCTCGAGGTCGAGGACGCCCGCGACGTGGGCCGCCGCGATCTCGCCGGTGCTGTGCCCGACGACCGCCGCCGGCTCGACCCCGACCGATCGCCACCACGTCGCCACCGCGATGTCGACCGCGATGATCGCCGGCAGGCTGACCTCGATCCCGCCGAGCCGCGAGGCCCCCGGCGCCGCGCTCAGCTCCGCGAGCAGCGACCACCCGGCGAACCGGCGGATATATCGGTCGCACGCCACCAGCGTCGCGCGCACCACCGGCTCGCCGTGCAGCAGCGTCCGCGCCATCCCGTCCCACTGCGCCCCCTGGCCCGGGAACACGAACACCACGCCGGGCCCCGCCCGCACGCCGTCCCCGACCACCGGCGCCGGCGCGGCCGGCAGCGGCCCCGGCCACGCCTGCACGACCACGTGCCCGTTGGTCCCGCCGAGCCCGAACGAGCTCACCCCCGCGGTCGCGACCTCCTCCGGGCTCGGCCACGGCCGCGCCGTCGTCGGCACCGCGAGCCCGAGCTCCGCCAGCGGCGCGTGGGGGTTCTCGGAAACGAAGTTCAGGCTCGGCGGCACCACGCGGTGCTCGATCGCCAGCGCGACTTTAATTAATCCGACGATCCCCGCCGCGCCCTCGGCGTGCCCGATGTTGGTCTTCGCCGAGCCGACCAGCAGCGGCGCGTCGGCGGGCCGGCCCGCGCCGAGCACGTTGCCGAGCGCGCGCGCCTCGATCGGATCGCCGAGCGGCGTGCCCGTGCCGTGGGCCTCGACGTAGTGGACCGCGCCCGGACGCACCCCCGCGCGCCGACAGGCCGCGGCCAGCACCGCCTCCTGGGCCGCGCGGCTCGGCGCCGTCAGGCCGTTGCTGCCGCCGTCGTTGTTGACCGCGCTGCCGCGGATCACCGCCCGGATCGGGTCGCCGTCGGCGATCGCCCGCGCCAGCGTCTTGAGCGCGACCACCCCGCCGCCCTCGCCGCGCACGTAGCCGTCGGCCCGCGCGTCGAAGGTGTGACAGCGCCCGCCCGGCGACAGCGCCCCGAAGCGGGCCACCGCCAGCGCGCTGTCGGGCCGCAGGTTGAGGTTGACCGCGCCCGCGAGCGCGAGCGTCGACTCGCCGCGGCGCAGGCTCTCGCACGCGAGGTGGACGACGACCAGCCCCGACGAGCACGCCGAGTCGAGCGTCAGGCTCGGGCCCGCCAGGCCGAGCGCGTACGACACGCGGTTGGCGATGATGCTCGCGTGGCTGCCGGTGACCGTGTACTGGTCGAGCGCGGCCGGGCCGCGGCGATACAGCAGCGAGGCATAGTCGGACCAGATCGCGCCCGCGAACACGCCGGTCGCGGTGCCCGCGAGCGACCCGGGCGCGACGCCGGCGTCCTCGATCGCCTCCCACGCCAGCTCGAGCATCAGCCGCTGCTGCGGATCCATCGCGGCCGCCTCGCGCGGCGAGATCCCGAAGAACATCGGTTCGAAGCCGTCGACCGCGGGCAAAAAGCCGCCCCGCCGCACCACCGCCCGCTCCGCCGCCGTCACCCCGCGCGCCGCCAGGAACCCGTCCCAGCCGCGCTCCGCCGGGACCTCGCCGACCGCGTCGACCCCGTCCCGCAGCAGCCGCCAGAACGCCGGCACGTCGGGCGCGCCCGGCAACCTGCACGCCATCCCGACGATCGCGATCGGCTCGTGTGCGCCCGCCGAGCCGTCCATGGCCAGCATGCCCGGCGATCCCTCGCCCGGCCCGGCCGCGCCCGCCCCGGACAGATATGCCACCAGCGCGTCGACGGTCGGATGCTCCCAGGCCAGCGTCGGGGCCAGCGTCCGGCCCAGCCGCTCCGCGAGCCCCGCGATCATCCGCGCCGCACGCAGCGAATCGAGGCCGAGGCGGTTGAACCGCGCGCGGACGTCGATCTCCCCCGGGTCGACCCCACAGGCGGCACCCACCGCCGTCAGGACCAGCTCGCGCAATTCAGACACCGCTGCAACGGTCATGCGACACGGCTTCGCGGCGGCGCCCGTCCTGCTAACCTTCCTGGTCCGCGGGCTTCGATTGCGCGTCCTGCGCGAACTTGGAGAAGTGCTTGAGCAGGCTCTTGCCGGTCGACGATTCCGAGTACGAGTTGGCGATCACCAGCGCGAGCCCGACCGGGCCGAGCGCGGCCTTCGCCCACGAGCCCACGACCAGGTGCGCGCTGCCGGACACGATCTTACCATCCATCAACAGGCTCGCTCCCGGCACGAACACCTCACCGAGCAGCTTGATGGCGTTGTCGATCGTCTGTTGTTTCGGCATTTCCATGGCTATCCGCCGTCGTTTATGTGGGCTCGATCGACTTCGTTATCTGTGGCCTCACGACCACAGGCAGAAATCGAGCGCGGCGCCAGACTACGCCTGGGATTTCCCAAGTGTCAATGGGCACACCTGCCCGGGGTGAGTTTCACGCCATCTCGCGGGGTAGAGACCTCGCTGATACTCGGGGCCCCTCGCGAACCACTCCCGGCCGCGAGCTTGCGACTATTTGCGGTCGGCCGTAGCCTCGGATCGGAGATCCGATGCAAGACCCCAAGACCCACACCACGGAAAACGCAGTCAAGCTGGTCGGCGAGGTGCTCGTCCCCGGTGCCAGTCAATTCATGGACGGCAACATCCTGTCCGGCGGCGCGCACATGATCGTCGGCGCGTGGGCCCGGGTCGCGCTCGGCCCCGTCGGCCTCGCCCTCGTGATCGCGAACTCCTACGCCAACTCCACCACCGGCAAGGGCCTCCTCGGCCAGTTCACCAAGGACTCGGACTCGTCGACGCACGAGACCAAGACCAAGTCGAAGGCCAAGTCGTCCTGACGACCCCCTGACGCGAGCCTCCTGACACCGCAGGCGCCGCGCAGGCGCCACGTCGGCCGCGCATGTTCCTGCATATCGTCGCCCTGACGGCCGCGCTGCACTTCGGGCGCCGCCTGTTGCAGCCGCGGCGCGCCGCGGCCCCGCCCGAGGACGACGAGCCCGAGCCGGAGGACGCCGACGAGCCGGCTCCGCCCGCGGGCCCGCGGGCCCTGCCCGCCGCGGCGCCGTCGCCCACCGAGGCGACCCGCGCCGAGATCGACGCGCAGTTCGAGCGCGGCCTCGCGTGCATGGGCGTGGCCACGGCGACGACGCTGTTTGTGCCGCAGCTGCGGGCGCTCGGCGGCGTCGCGGTGCTGTACGCGGGCATCCCGATGATGCGGCGGGCCCGGCAGCGCCTCGTCGAGGACCGCCGCGTCGGCGCCGAGCTGCTCGACACGATCGGCCTGACCGCGACGATCGCCGCGCGGGACTTCATGTCGTCCGCCGTCGTGCTCCTCCTCTATACTGGCATCCGCAAGCTCGGCCTGATGACCGAGCGCGCGGTCGAGGCCAGCGTCGCCGAGCTGCTCGAGCGCCGCGACGAGGACGTGTGGGTCGAGCGCGACGGCCTCGAGGTCCGCGTCGCGCTCGCGTCGCTGCGCGTCGGCGACGTCGTCGTGGTCGACGCCGGCGAGCCGATCCCCGCCGACGGCGTGGTCGTCCGCGGCGCCGGCGTCGTCGACCCGCAGCTGCTCACCGGCGAGTCGAACCCGCTCGCGCGCGGCGTCGGCGACGAGGTGCTCGCCGCGACGATGGTGCGCTCCGGGCGGTTGCACGTCCGCGTCGTGACCACCGGCCAGGCCACCGTCGCCGCCGAGCTCGCCGGCGTGCTGCGTCGCAGCGCCGACTTCACCGACGCGCTCGCCGCCCGCGGCCAGGAGATCGCCGACGGCATCGCCCCGCCGACCCTCGCCCTCGGCGTCCTCGCCTGCCCGTGGGTCGGCCCCGAGGGCAGCGCCGCGCTGCTCGGCTCGGGCTTCCTCGACAGCATGCGGCTGTTCATCCCGCTGAGCACGCTCACCAGTCTGCGCCGGACCCTCGCCGCCGGCGTGCTCGTCAAGGACGGCCGCGCGTTGCAGGCGCTGCCCGCCGTCGACACCGTCGTGTTCGACAAGACCGGGACGCTGACGCTCGGCGAGCTGCGCGTCGGCGCCGTGCGTCCGGTGCGGGGCGTCGAGGCCGACGACCTCGTCGGCATCGCCGCGGCCGCCGAGCATCGCCAGTCGCACCCGATCGCCCGCGCGATCGTCGAGGCGGCGCGCCGCCGCGGGATCGACGTCCCCGTCGTCGACGAGACCGAGGTCGAGCTCGGCCACGGCCTCACCGCGCGCCTCGGCCGGCGCGAGATCCACGTCGGCAGCCGCCGCTTCATGGCCGCCCGCGGCGTCCACCTCCACGGCGACGCGCCCGACGACCGCCGCCTCCGCATCGCCTCGCTCGTGTACGTCGCCGTCGACGACGCCCTGCTCGGCACGCTCGAGCTCGAGCCGACCGTGCGCGCCGACGTCGAGCCCATCTTCGCCGAGCTGCGCGCCCGCGGCCTCGCGCTCCACCTCGTCTCCGGCGACCAGGAGGCCCCGACCCGCGCGCTCGCCCGCGCCCTCGGCTTCGACCACCACCTCGCCGGGGCCCGCCCCGCCGACAAGGCGCGGCTGGTCGCCGACCTCCAGGCCCGCGGCCGCACCGTCTGCTTCGTCGGCGACGGCATCAACGACTGCCTGGCCCTCGGCCGCGCCGCCGTCGCGATCTCGATGCACGGCGCCTCGACCTCGGCGATCGACAGCGCGCACATCGTCGTCGACGACCTCGCGGCGCTGCCCGCCCTGTTCACCGCGGCGGCCGACCTGCAGCGCAACATCGACCACGTCGCGCTGGCCCTCGCCGTCCCGTCCGCGGTCGGTATCGCCGGGGTGCTGTTCGCCGGCTACGGCGTGCGCGCCATGACGATGTTGCACAGCGCGAGCATGCTCGCCGGCCTCGCCGTCACCCTGTGGCCGCACCGCCACGCCCGGCCCGCGCCGCCCCGGGCGCCCGCGCCGCGCGAGCGCCCGGAGGACCCCGGCGTCCTCGATATCCACTGAGCCCGTCGTATGACGAATCGGACATGTCCCGCAGGACATGTCCCTGGATACCCGCGCATTCGGCCGCCCGTGATCCTGCGCCGGCGCGCGCTTTCGTCCGCCTCGCGCTGCTGGCGCCATGCGTTTGAATGGGGATAGTCTCCGGGCATGGAACCCACGCTCACGCTAGACATGGCCGGATCGATCGCCGACGTGACCGGCCCCGCGGGCCCCCGCGCCGTCGACTTCACGATCGTGCAGCTCAACGACGTCTACGAGGCCGCGCCGGTCGAGGGCGGGCGGCGCGGCGGGCTCGCGCGCGTCGCGACGCTGCGCAAGCGGCTCGCGCAGGAGAACCCCAACCTGCTGTGCGTGATGGTCGGCGACTTCCTGGCCCCCTCGGCGATCGGCGTGACCACCGGCGACGGCGGCCAGCACATGATCGAGGCGCTCAACGCCATGGGCCTGACCCACGCGACCATGGGCAACCACGAGTTCGACGTCGGCGAGAGCGACCTGCGCCTGCGCATCGCCGAGAGCGCGTTCAAGTGGGTGGTGTCCAACGTCAAGGACGGGCAGGGGCGGCGCTTCGAGCACGTCGACGAGCACGCGATCGTCGAGTTCGCCAACGCCGCCGGCGCCCGGGTCCGCGTCGCGCTCCTCGGCCTGTGCATCGACCTGACCAGGAAGGCGTGGCTCAGGTATCAGGACCCGGTCGAGAGCGCCCGCGAGCAGGTCGCGGCGCTCGCCGGGCTGGCCGACGTGTTCGTGGCGATGACGCACCTGACGATCGAGGGCGACCGGCGGCTCGGCGAGCAGGTGCCGCGCCTCGACGTGCTGCTCGGCGGGCACGAGCACGAGGCCGCGACCGCGCGCGTCGGCGCCGACATGACCCCGATCTTCAAGGCCGACTCGAACGCCCGCAGCGCGTTCGTCCACCGCTTCCGCTTCGACGGCGCGACCGGCACGACGCTGCTCCACTCGGAGCTGGTGATGATCGACGAGGGCCTCGCGGATGACCCCGAGACCGCCGCCGTCATCCAAAGGTGGGAGGAGATCACCTTCGCCACCCTGCGCGCGGACGGCTGCGAGCCGCTCGAGGTCGTGGGCCGCGCGAGCGAGCCGCTCAACGGCTGCGAGGCGGACCTGCGCAAGCAGCCGACCAACCTCGGGCAGCTGATCGCCGAGACCTTCCTCGCCGAGGTCCCCGGCGCCGACGGCTTCCTGTTCCCCGCCGGCCAGATCCGCATCGATGGCATCATCCCGCCCGGCGACATCCTCTACTTCGACGTCGTCCGCATCTTCCCGCTCGGCGGCAAGCTCAGCGTCCTCAGCTTCCCCGGCCCGCTCCTGCGCATGCTGCTCGACGCGGGCGCCGCGAGCTCGGGCGCGGGCGGCTATCTCGTGCTCGCCGGGATCCACCGGGACGCGGCCGGCGTATGGTGGGTCAAGGACGCGCCGCTGCGCGACGACGCGGTCTACACGATCGTCGGCGCCCAGATGCCCGCGGCCGCGCTGGCATATCCGCCGTTCAAGGACAGCGGGACGCGCAAGCTCCACGACACCCGGGACATGCGGGCCATCCTGACCGACCGGCTGCGCCGCGACCTCCCGCCCCCCCAGTGATCCCTCTCCAGTGATCCCTCTTTTCGCTGGTCGCGGCGGCGGCGACGCTGCTAACGTCCGGGGGGTCAGCGTCCGTGGCCGCCCGCCGATCGGGGCGCCGAGGCGAAAGGAATTTCCCGTGAGCAGCACGCCAGAGCCCGCGAAAGCCCTCGAGCCCGCGAAAGCCCTCGAGCCCGCGAAAGCCCTCGAGCCCGCGAAGGTCGTCACCATCGCCGCCCCGAGCGTCGTCCCGCTGCCCGGCCTCGAGGTCGTCGGTCGCGGCATCCACCTCCGGCCCTACCAGCCCTATTCGCTGGCTCAATTGCTGTTTCGTCGCGACGAGGTCCGCGCGATCACCTCCAAGGAGACGAAGGCCAGCTACGCCCTCCCGGTCGGCTACGAGGTCAACGACAGCCCGCCCTTCCCGATGAACGAGTCGCTCAACCAGGTCGTCATCGAGGAGTCCTGGGACCGCTTCGAAAAGCAGATGGGCCTGGACGCCAACGCCGCCATCGGCAGCGGCTCGTTCAGCGTCAGCGCCAGCAGCAGCTGGAACAGCCGCCTGCGCGCCGAGCAGGAGGCGTATTACGCGGTCCGCAGCTCGTTCGTCCCGCTGTGGATGGTCTACGTGCCAAACCCCACCGATTGCATCGACGAGGTGCGCGACCCGGACATCCCGGTGCCCTTCGCCCCCGAGCACCGCCAGCGCTACGAGGAGTTCTTCCGCTGCTACGGCTCGCATTATGTGCGCGGCGCGTGGGTCGGCGGCAAGTCGATGCTCGTCTTCACGGTGCTCAAGTCGACGCAGCTCGACAAGGAGGACATCCAGGCCGGCATCAAGGCCAGCTTCGGCGGGACCAGCGGCGGCGCCAACGCGAAGCAGGAGGAGAGCAAGGAGCGGCTGCGCCGCAGCTCGCAGTGTACGGTCATCGGCAAGGGCGGCGACGAGGTGCAATTGGCGGCGATGAGCTCGCTCGACCAGGACGCCTACAACAAGTGGCTGGACACCATCCCGGAGAACCCGCAGGTGATCGAGCTCGACGTCGCGGGCATGTGGACGCTGATCCGCGACCCGGCCAAGTCGGCCGCGCTGATGGACGCGTACCGCGAGTCGGTGACCTTCGAGCCGATCAAGGCGGTGTTCGACATCGGCCAGGACCTCTACTTCGTCCGCGGCCGCAAGTTCGTCCGCTACGAGCGCGACGCCCAGGTCACCCACGCGCCGCGGCCGATCCGCGACCTGCTGCCCGCGCTCGAGGAGGAGGGCTTCGAGCGCATCGACGAGGCGTTCCGCGGCAAGGGCCTGCGCTGCACCACCGGCGAGCCGCTCGACAGCAAGCTGTTCGTGTTCCGCCGCGGCCGCGTGCTGCGCGTCGACATCGACACGATGACCGTGGACCCCGGGTTCCCGATGGCGCTCGACAAGGCGTTCCCCGGCCTCCCGTTCGAGCGCGTCGACGCGGCGCTGGTGACCGGCTTCGACACGATCTACTTCTTTTACGGCGGCCAGTACGTCCGCTTCAACGCGGTCAAGAACTGCGTCGACGACGGCTACCCGCAGCAGATCTCCAAGCGCTGGGTCGGCGTGACCTTCGACCGCCTCGACGCCGCCGTGTACTGGGGTAACGGCAAGGTCTACTTCTTCAAGGGCGACCAGCACATCCGCTACGACCTCGCCAACTACCGCTCGGACCCCGGGTTCCCGAAGCACGTGGTCGGCAATTATGTCGAGGACTGGACATTCGTCGACGAGTGAAAGGCGAGGCGACCATGGCAGAGAAGACCGAAAAGTCCGCAGAGAAAGCCGCCGAGGCGGCGAAGATCGTCCGCAATCACATGTTCGGGTCGGTCGCCAGCGGGATCCTGCCGATCCCGCTGATCGACATCGGCATCCTCACCGCGATCCAGCTGCGCATGGTCAAGCGGCTCGCCGATCACTATGACGTGAAGTTCTCCGAGCAGCGCGCCCGCGCGATCATCGGCTCGCTCGCTGGCCTCGGCCTGGCGGCGACCGCCGGCGGGGTGCTGCGCATGATCGTGCCCGGCGCCGCGAAGGCCCTGCTCGGCGTCGGCCAGCTCACCGTGCCGGCGGCCACCACCTACGCGCTCGGTCGGGTCTTCATCGAGCACTTCGAATCGGGGGGCACGATCTGGACCTTCGACGCGAAGCGCGCCAAGAAGACGTACGACGACGAGCTGGCGGCCGGCAAGAAGGTCGTCGAGAAGAGCTACGCCGGCGTCAAGCCGTAGCCCACGGAGAGCGCGCCATGTCGCAGACCCGTCCGCTGAGAGATCGGCTGATGTCACTGATCCCGGGCCTCGCGGGCCAGCAGCCGCGCCGCGCGGACCCGCCGGAGCGCGCGCCCAAGGCCGCGGACGCGCCGTTTCTGTTCCAGAGCGAGCTCGGGCGGAGCATGCCGAGGTCGGACCTGCGCTCGCTGATGCGGCGCGTGATCCCGATGCTCCCGGAGTCCGTGCTCAAGCGGCTCACCCGCGGCGGCAAGATGGGCCTCTCGCGCGCCGACGTCGACGCGATCTTCGCCTTCCAGCGCGCCGTCGAGGCCCTGCCGACCGTGCAGCGGGGCATGCGTGAGCTCGGGCTCCGCTCGCTGATGGAGTGGTACATCGACCGCGACCGCATCATGCGCATGCGCTCGCCGTACACCCACCCGATGATGCGCCCGCTGTTCTTCTTCCCGGGCCTCGCCGCGCGCATGCGCCACGACCCCGCCCGCTTCGACTGGGTGCCCCGGCTCGAGGCCGCGTACCCCGTCATCAAGCAGGAGCTGCTGCGGGTCCTCGCCAGCAACCAGGGCTTTCAGCCCTACGTGCCGGCGGAGAAGCACGGCACCGAGCGCTGGCTGGTCAAGGGCGACAACGGCGTGGTGTTCGCGAACGACCGCACGGCGCCGTCGATGTGGAACGTCATGTATCTGTACATGGGGTCGCCGGTCGCGGAGAACCAGGCGCTGTGTCCGCGGACCGTCGAGATCCTCGAGTCCATCCCGCGCTTCAACCGCCGCGCCCCCGCCGTGTTCTCGGCGCTGCACCCCGGGACCCACATCGCGTCGCACCACGGCCCGCGCAACGGCGTGCTGCGGGTCCACCTGCCGCTGCTGGCCCCGGAGCGCTGCTATCTCAACGTCGGCAGCGAGCTGTTCGGCTGGCAGGACGGCAAGGTCGAGATCTTCGACGACTCGTTCGCGCACCAGGCGTGGAACCTCTCGGAGCGCACCCGCATCGTCCTCCACTTCGACATCTACCACCCCGACTGGACCGACGAGGAGGTCGAGCGCCTCGACGAGATCGACCGCTGCTTCGACGACACCGCCGTGATGGCGATCTTCCACGAGGTCCGCCACCGGACGAAGGACCTCCTGAACGGCAAGCAGTGGCTGGTGCGCTGAGCGATCGTGCCCGCCCGCGGGCCGGGGTCTGCCGGGTCTGCGGGGGCGATGCCGACCTTCGCCACGCGTCCGCGATCGGACCGGTGTTCTGATAGCATTCGGGCCGGAGGGTGGCGGTGAAAGCAGAACGTGGGTGGGTATTTCGGGGGGTGCTCGTCGGGCTCGTCGCGGTCGCGATGATGTCCGGCTGCGGCGGCAAGGACGACGACAGCACGGGCGGCTCGACCGACGCGGCGGACACCGGGTCGTCCACGGGCGGCGCGACGATGGGCGCGCAGACGACGGGCGAGGACCCGGCGTCGAGCACGGGCACGACCGCGGAGCCGACGGGCGCCGCCGACGGGCCGGACTGCAAGACGGTCTGTGAGGTCGTGACGGCGCACGCGGGGACGAACAAGTGCACGAATCTCCCACCGGACTGCGAGGTGAACTGCCAGAAGGTCCACGACCTGCTGGTGCCTTGCCAGTCGCAGTGGGTGGCGCTTATCGACTGTCAGATCGGGACCACCGCGGACGACTGGATGTGCGACGCGATGGGCGGCATGACCCTCAAGGACGGCGTGTGCGCGGCCGAGGATATGGCCTTCGACGCCTGCACCCAGGGCTGAGCGCCGCGCCCCTCATCGCGGCTGTCCGCCCCGGGCGCCGCATCGCGGCGGCCGGGAGGGCTGTCCGCGCGTCAGCAGTCCCAGCACTGGCTGCCGTTGGGCAACCACGCGGTCCAGGCGCCCGACTTGCACTCGCGTTTGCGGTTGATCCACTTCTGGCCGGCATACATGTCGTTGATCAGGCAGCCGCCGCAGAGGCCGCTGGGCATCAGCGAGTACTCGACCGAGCCCGACTGGCACGCGGCGCGGGCGCCGTCCGGCGCGTCGGCGAGGGCGAGGTCGGGGTCGAGCGACATCGCGATATCGGCGTCGTCGACATCGTCGGCGTAGGCGTCGGCCAGGTCCGTGGCGCCGGGGGCCATGCGCTCGCTGGCGATCTCGTCGAGCTGCTCGTGCTGCTCGCGGAGATCGAGGTCGGTGCCGTCGATCTCGGGGTCGCAGCCGGCGACGGCGATCAACGTGAACATGCAGGTCGTGAGGGTCGTGGAGAATTTCATGATCTTTTCCATCCTGGGCCGCGGGCCCGGTACAAACTCGTCTCGACTGATCTTCAGCGCCCGGTGGGTCTTCGCTCAGCAATCGAGGCACTGGTTGACGCCGTTTAGCCACGGACCCCAGGTGCCCGCATAGCAGAAGCGGACGCGCTCGACCCACTTCTGGCCGGGATACACGTTGTTGATCTTGCAGCCCCCGCAGGTGCCGCTCGGCGTGTAGGAGAACTCCTGGGAGCCCGTCCAGCACGAGGCGCGGGCGCCGTCCGGCGCGTCCGCGAGGTCGAGGCTCGCGTCGACGGACATCGCGTCCGCGTCGTCCACATCGTCCGCGTCGTCCGCGTCGTCCGCGTCGTCCACGTCGTCATCGTCATCCGCGGCCAGGCGCGCGTCGTCGGCGTCGGCGAGCTGTTCGTGGCGGTCCGCGACCTCGAGGTCCGCGCCGTCGACCTGGGGGTCACAGGCGACGACGGCGAGGAGCGTGAGCGTGCAGGCGGTGTTGAGGAGCATGTGCGAGTTCATGGTTCTCTCTGTCTGGGCCATCGGCCCGGTTGGCGGTCGGTTAGTACCGGGGCCGCCGTTTCGGATCA
>Ga0075163_10002969_pt1 | contig 22815 bp, 26 predicted proteins | sample JI1023141ADNA_FD_71478 | JGI IMG/M metagenome (GOLD analysis project Ga0075163, IMG submission 71478) | Wastewater effluent complex algal communities from Wisconsin, to seasonally profile nutrient transformation and Carbon sequestration -... | ecosystem: Engineered > WWTP > Effluent > Algae... | reverse complement strand
CCGCTATGCCCCGAGCGGGGATGCAATCTGCAACATCACCCTGGCCACCACGGATACCTGGCGCGACAAGGCCAGCGGCGAGAAGCGCGAAGCTACTGAATGGCACCGAGTTGCCTTCTTTGGCAAGTTGGCCGAAATCGCGAATCAGTATCTTAAAAAGGGGAGCTCGGTTTATATCGAGGGCTCACTGCGCACGCGCAAGTGGCAAGACAAGGATGGTCAGGACCGCTACACCACCGAGATCCGCGCCGATGAAATGAAGATGCTTGGTGGCCGCCATGGCGGCGGCCAGGGTGACGATGACGCGGGAAGCAACCGCCAGAATGGTAATGGTGACGATCGTTCGAACGGGGACAGCGGCAATCAGCGTAATGCGTCGCGTCAGCCAGATGGGCCACGTAATCAGGGACAAAACAGCCAAGGTGGTGGTGACAACCGGCAAGGCAACGGTGGAAATCGCCAGGGGAACCGTCCGAACGGTAACTCCGGAGGAGCCCCGCAAGGCCGCCCGAATCAAGGCGGGGGGCGTAACGACCATGACAACGGCAATAACTACGGGCAAGGTAGTTATGGAGGGAATGGCTTAGATCCAGATTTGGACATTCCCTTCTGAGCCAATGACAATGGCATTTGCAGGCTACTGAAGTATATACGAAAAGCCCCGCTGGTTCTTACGCCCAGCGGGGCTTTTCCTTTTACTCTATTCAGGATGCGTTACTTGCTTTGTGCGGCATCTCGTCCTTATTGACCACTGGAACGAACTTGATTGGGCCGTAATAGGCGGTTGTGATGCTGTACCGTGAGTGGCCAGATTCTTCAGCGCAGACGTATTGAGCGCGGCGAACGGATTCCTTTTTGTCTGCAGTGATTGTCCCTCCTCGAACTGGTGCGTCCTGACCTGTGATCTCTTTGAACCTGTCGATAAGGTAGCCCGCGCGAAGGCCGTGGGCAGTTACACCCAGGTTCGCCTTCGAAATCCCATGCTTGCGGATGACGTTGTAGAAGCGATCGATGTTCTGCTTCAGAGTTTTGTTCGGATTTGAGATGTGTCCGTCAAGCGTAGGAACCGCGGCTTTTGCTTCGTCGAGGATAGCCCGCTTGATTGGTGTGTCCACAGGGAAGGAGCGAGGCCGTCCGCCTTTGGTGCCGGCGTTCCTGGGTAGGGCTACATGCTGGCCCATGTCCGAGCGGTGAGGTTTAAACATGACAGCCTCTTTCACGCGCATCCCGAACGCTCTCAGGACCTTCAGCTGCAGCGCAACGCGAGGATCGTCTTCTGCGATCGCCTTGATCACTGCATCAGCATCGACGCCGTTTCCTGTCCAGGACTTGTCACGTTGGGCGGCATAGATTCGCTCTGACCGCTCTGGATCTTGAAGGTAGTCTTCAATTGGCCCCAGCATCGCATTCTTGCCAATCCAGGCACAAAAAATGCTGAACGTAGAGAATCGATTTTGGAGGGTAGCTGCGCTTAACCCATCAGATTCCCACTTCGACATGAGTGCGCGCATGTGCTTCTGTCGGAAGTTCGTGACCTTGTCTGGTCTGCAATTAAGTTCTGATAGCTCTCTAAATCCAAGGAAGAGAACCTGAGCACGCATTTCCTTGGTTCGATGGGAAACCTCCTTTGACTTCTTGGCAGCTATCCCACCATACGTGTCTACAAGCTTCTGGAGTTCGTTGCACCATCCAGGTCGTTTATGGCTTGGGGTCATGTAAGTGCTCCTGCGATTATGACCATGTGACGTTGATTGATGAAGATCGTCCAATTACGAGCAAGTAGTCGAGATTAACGCATACCGCAACCTGAAATGGCGCTAGCGATGCCACAAACGGGGCTTTGTAGAATCAAATGCTCTTCATCCTATTGATAGGATAAGCGGGCCCAGACCAATAGGAAAGCGGATGAATCATTTTTTTTGTGAGTCAGACTTAACAGAAGAACAGAAATCGAAGTGGCAGGAGCTTCTGAGCCAATATAAAGCCATACTGAGAGGGAATACAATTATGAAGGCGCGCGCAATGTCCGATGCGGAACGAGCTCTGTGCGCGTCAATAATGGGGATAACAGTTGATTCAGCGAGTGAGTTTGAAGAAAAGTTCGTTTCCCATTCTGTTGACTTGACGGATTTCGCTGGAAGTCCGCGGTCAGCACTGTTTGCTAGACTTCTCAGCGGAAGAGTACCCCTCCCCTCCCCCCCACCTACGATCTTCGGCTTTCCCTGGTACGAGATAGTCGAGGAGATGGGGCCCTTTCTTGTAAAGGTCCATCCATCTGGTGGGGATCTCGTGATCAATCAGTGCAGATGGAGTGTTGTCGAGCGTAACGAAGCCGCGCTCAGATTGCTAACCTTGCATGAGAAGGCTTCCGAATGGATTAGATCAGAATGGGTAAGTCTTCCTAAGGCAGCAGAATTTTCTCAGATACTTAAAATCTACGAAGAAGGCCCTGATTTCATCGTAACCTATCCAGGGATTGGGCACTATCGGCTTTCCGTAAGTGGATTCAATCTGACCAGTTCGATCGAATCCTCCGCTCTTGAGAATGCAGATTCGATCAGGTTTCGGAGCGTTTTCACGTTTTTGACTGATGTGTATTCAATGAATGGCTGTCTTGATGGGGGCCAGGCTGGCTGGTATCTTCAAAAATCATCGGTTTGAAGTAGTTTCTAAGTGTTTAGTGCCGTTTGATTTGAATTTATCATGTTCATAGTTTGACAGTATGATGGTTGGGACAGATCATGGGTGTTCGTGCAGGGCAAGGATTCGGAATCAAAAAGCCTAAACGCAAGCTGTGCCCATGCTGTGGGAAGCGTGGCGTGAGTCAATGGAAGGCAACATCATCCGGTCTGATGCGTTACTGCCAATACTGCCAGGCGTCATGGGGAGAGGCAGGTTGGGAGCTTGCCTCGGTACAGTTGGTATCAAGCGGACAAGCCACCAAGGAAAGTCAATGAGCCTCGAACTTGTTTCCCTGACAGGAGCGGACGATCAGGTTGCTGTGGAATCTCTGGCAGCGCTCTCAGCCAAGTATCCGTTCGCCGAGTGGGCTGTTCTCTGGCATCCCGAAAAAGAAGGCACGCAGCGCGTCCCATCGGCCCTGTGGCGCGAAAGATTCCTTTCACTCGAGCTGCCCTATGTCGCTGCCCATCTTTGCGGCAAACAGATCTTCCGTGAGCTTCTGACCCATGGAACGGCCGAGAGCCGTATCACGGATCTGTCCCGGTATCGCCGAATCCAGTTGAACATCAATGCACGCCGCAGGGATTTCACGGACGAAGAAGTTCTGGAGATCTATCGCACGTTGCATGGTGCGGGTTTGCGTCTAATTCTTCAGCATCATGCCGAGTCTGAGGAGGTGATCGAGAGATTCCTCTACGACCTGGACGAAGATGGAATGAAGCGTATCGATATCCTGTTCGACTCATCCAAGGGAACCGGTCAGCGTCCGCCTGCTTGGCCCGAACCGCATCGGTTTAACCTGTTCTGCGGCTACGCAGGGGGTTTGGGGCCGGATGCTCTGTCCACGGAACTACCGAAGATCAAAGCAGCAGTTGCCCTATCTGGTCGTGAGTTGCCGTACTGGATTGATATGGAGTCCGGAATTCGCACGGACAACGAATTTGATCTCAAGAAGGTGGAGCAAGTGTTGACGCTTTGCCATAGCCGAGACATTGACCATCTCACGCGCTGCCTGTTGATCCGGACCATGCGCAGGGACATCCCTGAAGGTATGTATTCGATGTTCCTGACCTGGGAGCAGATCAAGAACCTAATCCAGTCCGCGATGGACGAAGGTGGTCGGCGCAACGTCAAGACGCATGCCGTGTGGAACACGGCTGGTGGCGAGGTCCCATCGACGGCAGCCGTAGGGGCCTTCATAGATTCGGTTGCTGGACAGCACCGCACGTCCGCGGCGGTTGCAGGACGATTGACCGAAGAGGTGGTGGAACTGGCTTTGGCCGCGGGGTTGTCTGCTGGTCAGTTGCTGGGGCACGTTGCAGACGCCCTGCACAACCAGTCACTCAAGGCTACCGAGGTTCAGGCCAGGACAGTATTTCCCTCACGGTTGGCTGGTGATAAGGGGGAGCTGGCAGAAGAATGTGCCGACGTGAGCCTGGTTCTCAAAGACCTGTGCCATGTTGCCCATGTCGACCTACCTGCCGAAGAAATCTCCAAATGGCGCTGTTTCACGAAGAGGCAGTTCAGGGTTGGTCCGAGTGGGACCATCTACGCGGTAAAACCGCACATCAAGGATTGACAGCCCTTTCATCGTTTGAATTTCGTGCTCGCGAGAATGAAGCGGAATTTTTGCCGGTCTGATGGAGATGCCGCGCAGTAGTTACCTGAACCAGCGATGAGTTCATACAGATCACAGCGATCGCATTCAGTTCAACTCATTCCGGTTGAGCCAGATTACTTAACGGATGAGATCGGCATTGAAGAATGCTGATTTTCAATACATTGATCGGCACTTTAGACCCTGCTGAATAAATTCAAAGCAGGTTTCTTGGCTACGATGACAGCTCATTCATTTACGGAGCTTCATTCATGAGCAGTCAAGGTTTGACGGTAACGCAACACGGGGACAAGGTTCAGGTCCAGTTCTGCCCCACTGATGCGGGTCATTCAGCGCCACCTGTTGTTGCCATGGACGAAGCAGATCGGGCTGCTGTCGATGTTCAAACCAGCCTTGGGCTGGAGTACTACGTTGGACTGAATGATTCTGACGAGATGGTCCGGATTATCTCTGGCAGCCCTTCCGATCGCAACCTGACAGCAGCAGCGGTGCGGCAATGGATCCTCGACGGATTCAAGGTCAGCAGGGTGACGAGTTCGGAGCTGAGCAAGCTGCTGCGGACGCTTCTGAAGGCTGAGAAGATGGTACGCGAGACCGTGATTACGGTATCCCCAAGTCCCGTCGGTCCGGAAGAGCTCACTGACACCCAGTCTCAGGAAGGACCCCTTGGGTCGCAGGAGCCTGCTGAGCAAGCGCCGGCGAACTGACGATCGTGGAAACCTTCGTGAAGACCGCCGAAAGTGACTTTGGCGATGATCTACCCGCACTCGATGAAGTCGTTATCGTCTTGGTGACCGCTGGGAAGAAACGATGGCTAAACACAAGCTATCGTGCTGGTTTCAAGGAGCACGCATCGGCGATTCTTCTGAATAGTGGCTCTAAGGTCATTGACGTCTCGGGGGGGGTCGAGTTCTTGGTCATCAAAATCGAGCCTTCTAAGACGTTTTCCCAGGATTCCACAATCAAGGCACTTCGGGACGGTCTCAATCGTTTCTTCTACAGTCGTTGGCCGCGAAAGGCCAACAACGAGTACGAGGGAGGCTGTTGCTGGTCAGAAGTCAGTTTCTATTTTGAGTGCTTCGACTTTCCCCTCGATTCGGTAAAGGCTTACGTTCGAATGTCTCCTCATAGCGAGGAGAACTTGCCTAGAAGGGCAAGTTTTGAAGTTCCAGTTCAGTATTAAATTGACAGCTGAAAGGTAAGATCGTGACTCAGAAACGGGATGTAGGATTCCAAGAAGGCTTGAACGTGGCGAAATCTGTAGAAGATATCATCGGGGTGGTTGTCAACCTGATTGTCATTCTGTTCTGCGCATTTGGATCATGGCGTATTTACGTGAGTGGTGCGTATCAGACGGGACCGATCTATCTGGCCGCTCTTGGCCAAATTGGTCTTTTGCTTGTTGCTCGCGCTTCTCTCACTGCGGGGATTTTGTCTTGGCAACGACACAAGATGTCCAAACAAGGGCTCTTGGTGGCATCTGATACCAAGTAAAGGAAAAGAGGCATCGAATACTTGATGCCTCTTTTCTTGTCAGAATGAATGGAATGAATTGATGCTGTCCGGTGGGGCCAGGAATCCAATCGGCTTGGCGAACTGAAAATCCGGATCCATTACCTTGCAAAGCACATCAAACCAAAGACTGGAAAAGAGCCTATCAGCAACCCAAGACCTGAAGCGGGCATGAGCAATTTCGTTGCCTGTTGCAGAGATTGAAAATGCAGATTCAGTCAAGCGACCGTCTTGAAATCCCACCAGGCATGGAGATTGAAGAAGTTTGCTCAGGTCTTTGAAAATCCGCAAATCAGGCCGGACGATTTCAACATACGCCGTGAGAAACCGCTCTTGAAACTGTTCGATCCCTCGATCCAGAGCATCAATCGGGTACAGACTCAGGGTAATTTGATCCCACATTTTGTACTCAAGGGCAAAGCCCCACGAGAACTCGAAATAGTTAGCGACCCTCATGAGGGTCAGAAAATAATCGCTTCTCTGAGCAGAGTGAATCACCGAATCCCACTTAGGGTTTCTGGTTTGAATATTACCCTTGTATCTGGCGACATGCTCAGCATTCATGGGGGGGATGTTCATTTCTGGTGACCTTGTCTGTGGATCGACTTTTCCAATAGTCGGTATCCATATTCTCGGTGAGAGTATCAGCTCTGACGAGAAGTAAATAAACTGTTGTTATATACAGTAACCAGATATGAGCACCGTTTCAGAAAAGAGCATTGATGATCGCCGAGAAGTTCTCGCGCGTAAGTTCGTAGAAGTTCAGAGATTTCTTCGGGAGGTGAAGGGTTGGACTCGAGAGGATATCTTGAACGCTCGCGCCGCCCTGCACGCAGCCATTGCTGCGGGTGGCGAGGACCTGGATTCGGCAGAGGTTTTCTACGACTGGATCGAACGAGAAAGGATGAACTACAAGTGATTTTTTGAGGTGGTACGAGTTATGTATTCAGGAATACTGCTGCTGCTGGTTGTCTTCTTGTTAGGTGTTCTGGGGATTGGAAATGGACTCGGGGAGTACGTGATCGACATGCTGGGAGTCGCTTTCATTGCAGTTCCAGCGGTGTCCATGAGTATGGATGACGATGAAGGTGCTGTGTCAAAGAGCAGATGTTCAGTGACCGTTCGCGTGATTCCACTTACCCATGGGAACCTCATCTTTCGGGAGTCCGCCCTCGGCTTGTCAAGTCGGTTTGTCCGATGCTAGCGAAGTGGGTTTCGATCTGACGTTGCCGGCTAAGCTCATACATCGGTATCCAAGCGGAATTGTGTCATTATAATTAGCATGAAAGTCATTTCTGGAGACATTGTGCTGGTTAAATATACAGTTATTGCTCTTGCCGCATTATCACTTGTGGGGTGTGGTGGTTATAAGATGGTGAACGATGAGTCCGGGGACGGGTCGCAGTTCACGGTTCTTGGTTCTGGGAGTTCGGAGAAGCTTCTGGATCTGGAGATGAAGAGGTATTCGGATAAACTGAGCAAAAATTTCCATGACTACCCGATCCAGTACTACGTAGCGTTTGGTAGTGATATGGTTAAGGCTGGGGAGTCACCCAAGGTTTCTGGTGGAGGAGCTTGGGCGGCTGCGAGAGACATTGGAGGATCGATTGCTGCAGCGGACTTGATTGGATCTACGATATTCGGTGGGTCTGGAATGGGCACCGGCTTCAACATTGGTATGATCGGCTTGGCCATGATAGCGCCGCAGTCACCAGAAGAGCGATTTGTATCAGATTCACGATATGCTTATAAGACGCTTACACAGCCAGGCGTTACATTTATTCGGATTGATTCCGTAAGCGAATCTGCCTCAAAAGATGAGCTGAATCATGTGTTCTCTAAAAGAAACGCTGAACTTCGTCGTCAAATTCTGTCTGCCGGCTTTCGATGCGACGGAAATTACGACAGAGTGATCAGTGGTCTATACCGCGAGACACCAGGTACATTCACGAACTGCTCCTATCAGAATATTTCGTTTCACGTAAAACGACGCACCGAGTTGGCGATGCCAGAGAGTATCGCTCGTAAAGTGTACGGCCCAGGTGTTGTCAGCTACATGACCTACTCTTCACTTCCTGAGTCACTTTTGCCGAAAATTCTAGAGGGGCACGCAAAACTCCTTGAAAACGGGTGGGCTGCAATTTATCCAGAGTATTCAAAGGGTGTTATGCGTGAGATTGTGGTTTCGCAAGGCGGGATCGTGAAGCGCTACCCTGCCCCGAAGAACCCGTTCCCCGAAAAGTAAGTCTGTCGAAGAATAGTTAGAGGTGAATCGTGAAAGGCAATCGTGCGAGTACGAGTGACCTTTCACTTGAACGGTGAGCAGCGGCTGTGAGTCACTGAAGCTGAAGGAGCCTGAGATGAAAACCGCTTATGATTTGTTGATGAGTTCGCCTGACAAGCAAGTTGTTCGGTGCAAAATTGCCTGGAAAGCAGTTGCGGAAGGCCGCTTTGAAGACGCGGCCTTCTCCCTTCGGAATGCCGCGAACGAAGAGTCCGGCGACTGGGCGCGAGACGCAGTTGAATTGGCCGAGTACCTGGAAAGCAAAGCGTCATGATTTTGACAGCCTCAATGACTGTTCGCCGTTGGTCGAGTAGGACTGAATTTGGCGGCATTCAGAAGCTTCTCAAAGAATGGCGCCTGTTCGGCATTAAGGTCTGGACAGCCGTCCTTGATGAGGAGACTGTGCCGGCCTGGGCGGAGATCGAAATCGGAGCGCTTGGCTCTACTGAATGGCGCTCGAAGTTCGCGGAATTCATATCAGGGTCGAAGCCGTAAACGCGCTGGCCGGAAGCATATTCCCGAAGGCTTGAAGAGGGCGTAGGTCAATACCAGGCTTCCGCGGTGCCTTCGAGACGGACTTGTCGACGCCTGCAGGCTAGACCCACCAAGACTTCCGGGAAGTGAAATAGGATCAGGGTTTCGTCGGATCCGGGAACTCACCAGTTCTTTCCGGATACACCAATCTCTTATACCCTCTAAACATCAACTCGATCTGTTCATGGACAAAAGTCATATTTGAGTTATAGATTCTGGAATCCAGAAAGAAAATTAGCCGGTTGTTGGGCAACCCTTCTCTTCGAATGAGCCTTCCGAGACCTTGTTTCATTCGGAAAAGCATGTCTAGCAGTTCCCACGGCATTCGCGGGTCAGAGAGTATCCGATGTTCATGCGTGAGGGACTTGTTGATCCCAAATGGCAACCGAGGTATGACGAGATCGGTCAGCACGTTATCTTCAGATGCAGGTAGACTTTCCTGCTTGAGCAAATCCCTTAGTGGCTCATGCCCACCAATGTCTAAACCAGTCCAAGCGGCACCGGTAGCAAACCATAGGGGCTTGCACCCACCCTGCGCAAGCTTAAGAAATGCAATACTTTGCTCTGCGAGGGAGGCGTCGACGGATGCGATCACCAGGTTGTCGTGACCTGCGAGTTGCATGATCTTGCTGAGTTTCTTGATGGATTCATAGCTGGTCATCAGAACCAATGTTCCTCCAGCGGCCGTCGAGCGAATTTCGGCTACGTGTTTAGACACATCGGTTAGCCATTTTTCCTCCCTTTGGGCGAACTCAGTTGAGCTCAGCTTTTCGCCCCTCGATGGGGGTTGCACTGGCTCGCTATAGGATGGCAGTGCTACGCCCTTGACGGCCTCGAACATCCAAAGTGGCACAACGGGAGCATAGTCCTTCGCTCGCTCATCGGGGATGGATAGGATCCTCCGTTGGTAGTTGCTGGAGAAACCATCTTTCTTGGCTACATACAGGGTGGCGGAAACGCAAGCCGCGGCTTTGACGCTCGCCCAGAGACTGGCGAGAAGACCATCGACTCGATTTGCTCCGACATGGATTTGCGGAAACTCTCTGACAGGGGAGAACTTGACTGAAGAGCGAATGCTGGGGCCATGGCTGAGTAGGGCCGTGCGGAGGATTGCCTGGCCGTACTCGAGCTGGCGAATCAAGAGCTGCTGTGCAGTGGTAAGCCCCTTCTTCTTTGAGCGGCCGAGAGTGATAGCGTCGAGGAGTTCTATCAGAGCCTCTCTTGCCAGGACCGAGGCCTTTGAGTCTTCGTTGAGTGCTGTGCTGTCATCCTTGGCATAGCTCGCGATCGACTGCAGACGAGTGGCAGCCGCCTTGACGGCCTCTAGCTTTTTGGCAGTGATCCCCAGGCCCGCCTTGTGACAATCTGAAGCCTTCTTTACCAGGCTGTGAATGGACAGATACGCTGCGTTGGCAGAGGACATCGCGGACTCAAGCAAGTGGGCCTCGTCGATGATCAGATATCGAAACGGGGGGAGCTTTCCCATATCTTGAGAGATCTCCGCGCCATAGAGGAGTCGAGCATTCTCCCTTTCTTGCAGCGTGCTCCGTAGCTTGGCTTTGTCGGAAGGATCCTCAGTGGCCTTGATCGATTTCATCAAGGCCACCTCTTGGTTCCGCATGTCCCTGTAGGTTTCGCTTCGACGTGCCCCCCAGTGTCTGTGCTTTGTCGAGATGCTCAACATGGCGTGCGTGCACAGCAAGATTTCTTGTGCGTCTCGGTCACGATGATCGAACTGTTGTGCGTAGGCGAGATAACCTGGATCGGTTTCGTTTGGCACATCTGGAATTGAGCAGGCCTCGACTGGGAAGCCGGGGGCAATCCGACGTAGTGTTGCTGCCAGCCAAGGCTTCTCGAACGGAGAATCTGGCATGGGCTCGCCATTCAGCGAGATCCAGGCAGCGATCGCTTGCTTGTGATCAATGTACTTTGGATTGTCCATGATTTCACGGAGCACATCGAGGCTCACAAACTCACGGCGGCCAAACAGCGTCTCGACAGGGTGAATCTGGAAGCCTGCGGCGACGAGCTCAGAGTGAGAGGCGACAAATTGCCGCATTACTGCAAGCGTTGGGACTGAAATGACGACGCGAGAGTCAGGGACGGTCCTTAAGCGATCTTCTGCAGCCAGGATCATCGCAAGTGTCTTGCCTACACCGGTGGCGGCCTCTACCAAGGCGATATGGCCATCAGAGAGTGCGTCCTGGAGGTTGAGATAGACCTGGGCTTGAGACACTCTGGCGGTCTTCAAGGTTTTAGTCCATGCGTCCTCCAAAAGCTCACAGCCCGGGGGAATGGTGTCGGCGAGAGTAGCCGGAGAGGATTGCGCCAAGCCAATGATCAGTCGTTGGCAAACAACTGACTCCGGTACGCCAAGCGACTTGGATACATCCCGGATCTGCCCGGCCTCGACGTCCTTCAAGCTAATGTTGATGCGCACAGTTTGCATGGATGGGGGGATGTCCATCGTGACGGGTTGAGTACCGTTTCTAAGCGCGGTGCTGATCAACTGCTTGATTGCGGCTTTGATTGCTCTGTCGTCCAGGGCGGGGGTTCCATATCCAGGAACAAGGATGGCGCAGGTGTCCACCGGCACACGAAAGGTCACTACCATTGCCATCGCACTACCCTTAATCAGTTCACTTCGTAGTAACGACAATAAATCCCTCAAATGGTCTTTGTCAATTGGAAAAACCTGATAGCATGCATCTGGTAATAACTGATTAGGACCTCGGCATGAAGCAATCTCTCCTCCGTCTCTCACTGCCTGACGGGGTTCGCATCTACCCCAATGATTTGCGGGAGATGCTCGCGCGTAGCAATTCGCTACCCCCTCAGTTCTTCGGATACGACCCCGATACACGCTTTCCCTTGTGCGAGGCGCCTATTCGCGCTGATTCAACGCCAACAGCGGCGCAGGCAGCCAATCCAGGTGCGATTCCTGGCATCAGGATTGTGGGAGGACGCTCTTGGGTTGGGGTCTTGGCTACGGGGTCAGCGAACAAAGCCTTGCTCGATGCGGCTATTGCCCCTGCACTGCAGGCGTTGAGCCATCGTTGTCGGGCACCGATTCCTGTTCAGATGGAAGAGCACGATTTGACGATTGAGGGTCAAGAGTATCCAAGTGCATATTGGGTACGAGAGATGGTCATCAAGAAGGGTTGGACCAAGGAAATGGACGGTGAGGCCCATAGTGCCTTGATTCAATCACGCATTGAGGCTGCCCTTGCAAAGCAGGCACTTGCTTATGGGCTGGACTGTCCGCCTGAGCACCTCCTGGAGATCAGAGTTGCTGACCTGCAACGGCCCCGAGGGCTGCGTATCGTTGGATCCAGCGGTCCCACCAAGCAGTTCGCGCAGTTGGTTGATGTCTCCTTCTATGCCAACGCGAAACTGAGGGGTTTCTGGTTCGCTGGGAACATGACGGCCAGGGGCTACGGCCGGATCGGGTTTGGCAACTTCTCACGTCATGAATTGAGGAGTGCCTGATGATTTCACCGACACAGTTGATCACACGATCGCTTGGCATCCCGCACGAGGGTACAAAGAAGGCGTCATCGGAGGGCCGGTGCGTCATGTGCGGGGGGGTGTATGAGGTAGGTGACTTGGTAGAACCGTTTTCCCCCAAGGATTCCTTCACCGAGTATTCGGACCTTCAGAATCCGTCCGGAACGCACATCTGCGGCGCCTGTAAAGCGACTTGGCGGAAGGAGTTCATGCAGAACTACACCAAGTCCGTTGTCTGCGAGGGTGGCCTGTACCCGTTCTTCAGTAACGATGCAGTGGCTTATTGGGTCCTCAACCCCCCTCCTCCCCCCTATCTGATGTTTATCAGCACCCAGCAGTTGGGACACATCGTTTGGAAAGTCCCGGTCAACATGAGTCGAGACCTGATGCTGGTCCGGTACAACGACAAGGTGTTGAAAATCAGGCGGGATCACCTCCTGGAATGTGTGAGCGCAGTGCGATTACTGTCGGATCTTCTTCTGAAGGAGGTTAAGCCTGGTCGCGGACGCAAGCCTACCGCGGGTGCCTTCAAGAACCCATTGATCCTTGATCGGAGTCTTGAGCGTGAGGGGCACGGTCGCTTGAGAGATGACGTTCGCACCCTCCCTGCTCGATACCCGGAGTCCCAGGCCGCCATCGATACGCTGGACCGTGCAACGGTCGGAGAAACGTGGGCTCTTGCCCATGTGCTTTACGCAGTCGATCCGGCAATGCCTGAAGCCAAAGTGGCTTTCGGACAATTTTGATTCGCAGTTCTTCCTTTCCCATTTCGTGAGCTAACAACCATGACAGTCAATTCCAACGTTCAAGGCATTCTCAAACTGATCACGCCGCTTCACTGCGCAACCCCTGGTGAGCATGGCATCAACGATCGCGGCTATGTGGTTGCGGGCAAAACGGGTCGCCCTTGCACGGCAACGATGCATCAGCGAATTTTGGCGGACGGCCTCCGGGATAACATCCCCTACTTTCCTGCCAACGATCTGCGTGGTCGCCTGCGCCGCAAGGCCGCTGCGCTGGTAATGGAGTCCCTGGCTGCGATGGGTGAGAAGGTTCCGGTGGATCTGTACGCCGGCTTGTGCACCGGAGCTGCGAACGCTCGGCCGGAGAACGACCTGACTATCGAAGAGGCTGTACGGGCAAGCCGTCACGTCTACATGGGGCTCTTTGGCGGCGGAACCCGTCTCCTGCGCTCTGCATTTTCCGTCCAGGACGCAGTGCCAATCGTGCGCTCCACCGTCAGAGCAGGGATGGTCCCTGAGGGGTTTGGGGACTATGCCGAGAAGCAGCTGCCGGCATCGAGTCGGAATGATGAAGACGGTCAGTCTCAGCTGGATGGCTGGAAGCTGACCGATGTGCGGCATATCTTGCGCGTTGATGACGCTATGCGGGTTCTCCGCCCGAAGGAGCTCGAAGCATTCGTGGAAAACCCAGGTGAAACCATCACGGCTTACCAGCAATCTGTGCTTCAGAACCGGAAGGAACGGAAGGAAGGCGGCGAAGAAGGATCCACGACAACGAAGACGGATGTGGGCAACATGGTCTCGGTTCAGTCGATCATCCCTGGCGCTGAACTGTATTTCCGGCTGGATATGTCCGACAACCTCACCCCGGCTCAAACGGGGCTCATGCTGACGGCTCTTGTGGCCCTTATCAACGAGCAGGCTCTTGGGGGCTGGGTGCGTACGGGATTCGGTCGATTCGAAGCGGAGCACTTTGCGCTAACGCTCGAGGGTGAGCAGATGCCTGTTCTCCAGCGAGGACCGAATGGGGATTACCAGCTGGTGGAAGCGTTGCTGCCGTATGTGGAAGCAATGCGTAGCGAGCTGTCGGCCTTGACGGTGCCCAGCCTGCTGGAGTTCTTCACGGCCCGTAAGGAGGCCAAGCTAACCAAGAAGGCCAAGGGTGAAACCAATGTTGAGGCCGCTTAAAGTCACCTTCGAGCTGGACACGCCGATGATGGTTGCGGCGTATCCGATACACCTTGATGCGCTGCTGGCCTTTGCCGTGACGAAGTCGGCAATGTCAGGGATGAGCATGGAGGGGGTTCCCGATAGCAGCATCAGGGCCTTGGCTTCAGAACTGCCCTTTGCTCGTCATGAGCAAAATGGAGAGTGGGTGTGGAAGGCTTCGGCACTGATTCCCGAAGTTGAGGGTGAGCAATCCGTTCGAATGTGGACACGGAAGACAAACACCTCTGACTTTGCAAGGAGGGCGGCAGCAGGAACGCTGGATATCAGCACAAGGACCAAGAACGCCCTCGCTTCGGGTGTCATGTACGCTGGGACCATCGACACATCCCGGGGGCTTCTGAAAAACCAGTTTGAGTTCTATCCCGTGAAGGAAGTCTTCCAGCTCTCTGCTTGGTGCATTGGGGATATCGATCTGATCGAGACCCTACTTGCACCCGAGTCGGGCTTCATTACCCACTTGGGCAAACGAGGAAGGATAGGACATGGCCGAATCCGCTCTGTGGAGATGGAGGAGTGCCTACAGGCCGAGGAAAAATGGAAGCTCCGCGTCCTCCCATGGGCGGAGTCAGAAGCGTATACACCCATTCACGCCGCGTGTCGGGCTCCCTATTGGGCGATAGAGAACCGACAACCTGCGTTTGTCCCGGTTGTTCTTTGATGCATCCGATTCCAATATCAGAGCGGTTGTCTATTTTGTATCTTGAACGAGGGGTTCTTGAACTAGACGGGCATACGATTGTTTTCGAGCAGGAAGATCGAAAAATGCTTATTCCCGTAGGTATTACGGCCGTTCTGATGTTGGGTCCAGGAGTTACGGTAACTCACGCCGCAGTAAAGCTGTGTGCTGAGGAAGGAGCGATATTGGTTTGGACGGGCGAACATGGTGTCAGAACGTATGCAGTAGGAAATCCGCGTGGTCGTCCAGAAAGCTTGCTTCGGCAAGCTGGATTTCGTAATTGCCCTTCAGGGCATCTAAAAGTGGCTAGGCGGATCTACACTCAAATGTTTGATGAGGCTCCCCCTGTGAGATATTCAGTTGACCAGATTCGTGGTCTTGAAGGTTCTAAGGTCAAGAAATGGTATGCGAACATGGCAGAGGTGGCGGGAGTCGAGTGGGAGGGAAAACAAACCGATCTATCAAGTCCTGTAAGCCGCGCTTTGGCAGGATGTAATGCTGCACTTTATGGTGTTACGGAAGCTACGATATTGGCTTTGGGGTATTCCCCGTCTGTAGGATTTGTACATAGTGGAAATGAACGCAGTTTTGTCTTTGATCTTGCAGATACGATCAAGTTTAAAACGGTAGCACCACTGGCGTTCGAACTTGCTAAAAAGCATGGGAGTAGTTTGACAGAACCTACTGTTCGTCATGCATGTCGTGATCTTTTCTTTAGTGAGAATATCGCGCGAAATTTAGTTGAGAATCTGGAGTCATTGTTCAGTGCCGATGGTGCTGCTTGACGTAGAGGGGGCTCCAGCTGTCTTGGTTGGTGCAGTATCCAGGCGCTTGCTTGAGATTCGCCCAGGGGTATTTGTTGGATCATTGTCCGTACGTGCTATGGATCAGCTATGGGCTGAGGTGTTGAAGGCTCAGCCAAGGTCAGCATTGCTTGTGCGAAGCGAAAGAAATGAACTCGGCGTTGGATTCAAGCAAGTTGGCCAACATCGGTATGAGCTATGTGATCAGCATGGAATCCTGTTAGTAAGTTTTGCCTCGAAGAGAAATGGTAGTTAAATCAGTTGGATACAGAAAGAGTATGCCCCGTGCGAACGGGGGTTAAAGCCGTTTGCGGATCTCGGGGGTGACCCAGGTTTCGTATGCCCCGTGCGAACGGGGGTTAAAGGAAGAGTCCAGTCATCGTTACAACAAACAACAAAGTATGCCCCGTGCGAACGGGGGTTAAAGGTGAAAGCCCTCTCGAACTCTGTGTTTATCAAAGTATGCCCCGTGCGAACGGGGGTTAAAGGTCGTCCGGTACCCGCCGACCGTTGCGCCAGTCGTATGCCCCGTGCGAACGGGGGTTAAAGTTTCTCTGAGTATCGCTCCGAATTTTTTGATTGGTATGCCCCGTGCGAACGGGGGTTAAAGGATCCATGTCGCCTGAATGCCATGCCTGACGTGGTATGCCCCGTGCGAACGGGGGTTAAAGGAGGTTTGGCGCAGGACCGGAAAGCGGGCTCTAGTATGCCCCGTGCGAACGGGGGTTAAAGGAAGCGGTGTTATGGCCCCCTCATTAAGTTGGGGTATGCCCCGTGCGAACGGGGGTTAAAGGGTACCCGACCCAGGCAAAGTGCCGGTGCCATCGTATGCCCCGTGCGAACGGGGGTTAAAGAAAGATTAAAGGATTGAGTCGTTTAGCAACCTAGTATGCCCCGTGCGAACGGGGGTTAAAGAAATGCTTGTTTCAGCTCTTCCCGCCTGCCCATGTATGCCCCGTGCGAACGGGGGTTAAAGAATGTCAGCAGTGTGGAAAGAAGTGACAGGACGCGTATGCCCCGTGCGAACGGGGGTTAAAGACAATGGTTGTTGAGCGAGCGGCCTTGGTTCTCGTATGCCCCGTGTGAACGGAGGTTAAAGCTAACGGTGTTAAATCCGTGGGGTATATACACTGTGTTCCCCGCGATAGCGGGGGTGAAATATTGAGTTGGAGACTCTCAATAGAGATGATTCGATCTTGATAATCAGAATTTCCATATGTGCCAAAGGACATACGCGACCTCACGGATATAGTATGACTACTTTGGTTGTATAGTGATGAACTGACGAAAATTTCGGTTCGAGTTTTAAAGATTGGCTAGCCCGTTGGTTTGAATTTCTCTTAAAGTTTGTGCGAACGGATGCTTTCGAGCTTTGGATTTGATTTGATGGGTGTAAACTTCTTGTATTGACGCAAGAGGAATGAATCGAAATGGCTGTCGATTTAAATGATCTGATTCCAGGTAGGGTTTTTCACTTCAAGGTAGGACCGAGGCGGGTTCTGGCAATTGAAGGGGATCAGGTGATCTGGGAATGGGCAGACGAGAAGCAACGAAGTACGAGCGCACGACCAGGTGGTTCTATGTGGCTCAAGAGCTTTGCAGCGGATGCTTCGTTGGATGTGGTCGGAGTTCAGCCGGTGCGCCGTATGGATTTGAGCGGTACAACTGTCCTCTTGTCGGGTGAGGTCGTGGATGTGCTGGATAAGCCGGTGACGGTGAAGATCCGAACACTGTGCCCGAAGAAGTACGTGGTGGTGGACCTTGCCCTAGGAAGGGTGTTTGAGCTGGATGGGAACGGGACGGAATCAGCGGGACAGAGTCGTATTGACGCTGCTCGCCAGGCACTTCGAAGAGCGGCTGAGTTGATTGTGAGGGGAGGTCGGTAATGGGTGATTATCGTTGGACTGACGAACAGCTTGCTATCGCAGGCTGCCGGGATCCGATCATCGTTGTTGAGGCTGGGGCAGGCTGTGCCAAGACATCGTCGCTGGATCTTTACGCCAGAAGTCATCCTGGTGATGAGATGCTGTACCTCGCCTTTAACAAGTCGGTGAAAGAGGAGGCTACGAAGCGCTTTCCTCGAAACGTCCGCTGCCAGACAACGCATGGCGCTGCGTATGGCCGATTTGGCATTCAGTACACCAAGAGCGGAAAACTGGGGAATCCTCGCGCGACTGAGGTTCAAAAGATCTTCCCGGGGATGACGGCCGTGGCGGCAGGTATCGTCTTGGCGACCGTAAGCAGTTTCTGCAACTCCGCTTCCCCAGAGATCGAGGAAGAGCATGCCCTTGAAGCACTAAACGGACGCGCCGAATACCCGATCAATCACGTGATCGATGCAGCCAAAGCACTGTGGGGCATGATGGAAGATACCGGTAATCTTGGGGTGAAAATGCCTCATGATGGGTATCTGAAGCTGTTTCAACTGTCGAAGCCACGGCTCAGTCAGCGGGTCATCTTGCTTGATGAAGCCCAGGATGCGAATCCGGTCACCCTTGACATCATTGCTCAGCAGACGCATGCGCGACGCGTGTATGTTGGCGATAGCCATCAGGCTATCTACGGATTCCGGGGGGCTGTGGATGCGTTGTCGAGCTTTGATGACGCAACGCGCTTCCGTTTGACGGGTTCATTCCGATTTGGCCAGGGTCTGGCTGGTTTGGCAACCGCCCTGCTCCATGAATGGGGGGGCGCTGATTTTCCCCTGATCGGGCTTGGAAAGTATCCGACTGTCTTTTCCGTTGACGCGGATCGGACCCATGCGTTCCTCTGTCGCACGAACGGAGGGATTTTCGAGCGAGCTGTGTACACCGCACGATCTGGGCGCCCTTATGGCTTCGTAGGAGGGATTGAAGGATATAAGTTCGACCAGATTCTTGATGTCTACTATTTGATGTCCCGGGAGCTTCATCGGATTCGGGATGGTTACATTCGAAGCTTCGAAACGTACGATGAAATCGTGCGGTATTCGGAGGAGATGGACGACGGAGAGTTAAAGTCAGTCGTCAAAGTAGTGAAAGAGTATGGTTCAGAGGTTCCCTCTCTCGTAGATCTTGTGAAGAGAAACGCAACGGCTTTCGGCGCTATCGAAACTGTTTCTCCCTCCTTGATTTCGGGTGGAATGGTCTTCTTCTCAACAGTTCATAAGGCAAAGGGCCTGGAATGGCTTGACGTAATCCTGGGGGATGATTTCGTACGGCTTGAGATGCAGCCCCAGAAGCTTGGCCCACCGAAAGGGCCGAGCAAGGAGGAGGTGAACATTCTGTACGTTGCCATGACGCGTGCAAAACGAGGTTTGCAGCTTCCAGAACAAGTCCGGGCCTGGCTCAGTGAGACGGACCAATGGCATCTTGCTCGATCGGCAAGTCGTACCGAGGAGCCGGTCGTTGTGGTGGACAGCAAGGCGGTGACCGTTGAAACGAATCCGTCACACCAAACGGATGGGGAGATCACCCGTGGTGTTCGGCGATCAGTCAAGATCGTACAAACGAGACCATTGCGGGAAGTCGCAGAAGAAGCGCGAGTTGATCGGGTCAACGAAGCCGCGAACGTAATGTTCTCGACTCTTTCGGAGATGGAAACTGCTTTGCGTAGTCACATTGATGAGCACCTGGATACGTTGGGTGTAATCACCGGTCCTATGGCTGACTGGTTTGAAAGCAAAGCAAAGGCTTATCGAGAAATGGCCATCAAGGGTGAAACTCAGGTTGATTGATCCGGATCAGTCCCTGAATCTTGAAGCAATGGAAAGCAGCTCGATTAGATGGAGAAACCGCGCACTTCCAGAGCATATTACCTTTGCTAACTGGAAGGCGTTTGAAGTCAAGATTCGGCGCGGGAATGAGCTTCACTATAAGTCATTCCCGTATTCGAATGAGGCCGATCAAAGAAGAGCACTCAGCGATGCAGTTTGCTGGCGAGATTCCAAGCTCTCTAAGATTGAAGGTCCGAGAAACGCCATAGGCTCGTTTCGATCGAAGAGTCAGAAGTCGGGAATGGATGATATTCCTGTAGGTGTTTCTAGATCCACATATAAGGCCAAGGGGCGCGACTACTTGAGATATGTCGTGAGCTGGGTTGACGGGAACGGAATAAAGAGATCAAGGACATTTACTGCGGGTTCTGTCGATCAGATTTCGACTGAGTCGGATGAGCGGGCACTTGAAACCGCGAAGGCATTTCGAAAAGAGTGGGAGTTTTGCTCAAGATTCGGATTGCGTTTCGATCATGACAAATATGGTTGCTGGAAAATTGAGGCGTTGTATCCATTTTTGCAGCCGGAGATATCGGAACGCCTAAGTACATATAGTGATCACGATTTCATCGAAAATTCCATACAGGACAACCTGAAGGAACCATGATGAAAATGCCCATGAAAGTGACTCTTGCTTGCATGCTTGCCGCGGCTGCTTGTGGAAGCGTCCAGGCTGATGATGCCACCGTTGCTCTGACCACCAATCTCATCTCCAAGATGGAAACGGCACCTGCGGTCTACAGACTGCAAGCAGCAACGGCGGGTTTGAGTCTTGAGGAACGAAAGCGGAGCCTCTACACGCTGAAGCTCAATGGCCAGCCGATCATGGCGAACGCATCATCGATGCTCCGTCGGCTTACGGTCTCAGCCCCCGGGACTCACTTGCTGGAGCTTGAAGTCCGGACGCCAACCGGAAGGGTCCTGTCCGATAGCACTCAAATCACGGTTGAGCCTAACAAGGCTCCCGTCTGCAACATCAAAGTGACTTTGCCGGACATGGGAGGCCCGCGTCCTAACAAGCTCGCGGGTGTCTCGTTGAACCCAGACTGCCGCGATCCGGACGGGAGAATCGTCAGGACGAACTGGTATCTGAATGGGTCTCAAACGCCCATGCGCCAAAGTTCCTCCCTGGTTATTCCTGCGTGGACAGCAGATAGGAAGGCGCCGAATTGCTTTGATGTTCGGTTCGTAGCATTTGATGACCAAGGGAACAAGGCGGAAGGCTCATATTCATTCCCAGCGTGCGCTGGCCGCTGATCAAAGCCTCAAGAAAGATCGACGTATGAAAGAAGGACCGATGAGTGTGAGCGCCCCGGAGATCGAACATCTTACGCGGATTGTTGATAGGGTAAGCCGTGGTGAGTCGATTTCGCAAGAAGAGGCTGGAGAAGCCGTTCGCGCAGTGAGTGGCAGATGCTTCTTCGATGTAACGTCTGGGCTTAAGCAAATTTGCTTGGACTTTGGGCTGACAGGTGCCGAGATCGGGGCGATTCATGCACGTCTTCGAGACGGTAGGAATCCTGGTGACAACATCGACTCAGAATACCGATCGCTTTGCTCCGAAGCAGTTCGAACACGTTTGACTCAAGGCCGTTTCGTAGATGGCATCTTGCGTTTTGGCGACGGTGCTTCGCTGAGAGAGCTGGAAGGAACGATCGATATCGATACCGGGGAAGTTGTTACTGAAATCCCCGACGTTATCAATTGTGTTGTGATGAAACCCTCGTATTTTGTCAACGAAGACTTTTATGTAGAGGTTGGGCTTATCATGATCGATGATGAGCCCAAGGTTTACGTAGTGGATCGTAAGGGAATGGAGTCACTGCCCGACAGCTATTCAAAGTCGAAGCATAAGCGCTTTATGGTGGGGTTTCAGGATGAAGATCTGGAGCGCGTTATCTACCTATCACGGAGACACTTTATCCCCAATAGGCCGTCGCTTCTTGAAAGAATTCAATTGGCCTTTGAGGATGTTACAGGAAAGAGCTCATCAGCCATTCTCAGGATTGTTGGCTGCGACTGAATGAATTCTGAGAGCTACGGCTTGCATGGAGGATGGCAAGCCTTAAATCGAATCCAACACTTCTTCATAGGAGCGTATGGAAAATCAATCTGCAATAGATCACGGCTTGTACCCCAAAAAGAGTATTCAAATGCTCCAGGCGTGAAATGTAAATTATGCCTTAAGGTCTTGAATGGAGCGTCAAATCGTACAGGTCGTGATCTATCGGAAATACGTGCGATGGCACCAGGTCATGACTAGAGTTAACCTCAAAACCGGATGAGGTCAACATCAATTTCTATTCCGTAGAAACTCAAGACTTTCTGGCGGAATGCAAGCCAATCATCATTGTCAGGTGCATGATGAGTGCAGTATCGGCACTGTGGAGCGTTGTTCTCTATCTGGTCCGTGGCTGTGTTATGAATATCGATCCCAAATTTCTTCGAAAATCGGGCAATGCAACTTCCGTCAAACGCATTGACCCACAAAGTAGTCTTGTCATCAGAAACGACAAGCTCAAACATCTCCGTTGAAGAAGTCACGGACATCTCCCAAAGTGGCTTTCTCAGTGATCTGACTGTAGATGATCCAGAACTGCGTCAGATCGAGCGCAGGAACCGAGCTAAGCTCAGCAGGAATGGACGTGTCACAAAAGAATGGTGACGCGCCGATGTTCATCGAGAGGCGGCATGCGATGGGCCTGGACGCATAGACAGAGCAGGCTCCATCCTTGGCAAGGAATGGGCAAGGTTGGCCAGTAAAATCGGCTCGCATCTGCTCAAGCTCCTCAAGCCCACGATGAACGTTGAGAGAGGCTTTTCTTCCGGACGCTTCCTCTAGCCATCCGGCCTCAATCGAGGTGATGGTGACTGCTTGATAGCAGCAATGAGAACAACCGTTCCCCTTGCAGGCAACATTATCTGAGATCGCATCAGCGACTCTATCGGACAGTTTCCTGAGTTCAAGAAGCTTAGATCTGGGGCTTGCGTTCCTGAAGAGTATGGGCGTGGCTACCTCGTAGAGGTTACGTATCCACGGGTGTTTTTCGACGATGAGATCGAAATTACGCCCTGCTGCGTCAATGTCGCGGGTACGCTCAATTTCATATATTTTGATCATCGAAAACTCGAAATAGTTTTAAAAGTTGATTCTAACACAATCCATTCAAATTAAAAATTCGGATTGATTTCCTTGGTGCTTTGAATCATTTTAAATGATGCTACTATTGACATTTAAAGGGGAGTTCTATGTGTGAGTATGTGATATCCATTGGAGGATTCGATTATGCAGCTTCTCTTGAAAAAGAGGGTGAAGGACGATACTGCTTTAGGGCAACCAAAATGCAAAACTCGCAAGAGCTTGGTAGAATCGGGTTGATATTGGGCGGGGGTGGCAAATGGATCGGTGAGCCCCTTTCTGGGAAAAGCGAGATTTTCGTGGCGAGATCAAAAAGGGCGTGCTGCGAGGCTT
>Ga0075163_10002967_pt1 | contig 22818 bp, 27 predicted proteins | sample JI1023141ADNA_FD_71478 | JGI IMG/M metagenome (GOLD analysis project Ga0075163, IMG submission 71478) | Wastewater effluent complex algal communities from Wisconsin, to seasonally profile nutrient transformation and Carbon sequestration -... | ecosystem: Engineered > WWTP > Effluent > Algae... | reverse complement strand
ATCTAATTTCATGCATGCCAGTGTTTTGGGAGGGGGGGGAGTATGAGGCAGGTAGTTGATTCAAAGAAAAAGGCTAAGGGTACGCTGCGTGATTCACGTAAAAAGCATTTACCTGTAGTTGCTTTTAGTGATGACTTAGCGGCACCGGATGAACTGAGCGAGCTTGCAAAAAAAGAGTGGCAGGAGATTGCGCCAATCTTGCACGAACACAAATTACTTACCCGCAACGACCGTAAAGCCTTAATGACGTACTGCAATGAGATGGCTAAGTACTGGCGATTTACAAAAGAACTTGATGATGATGATGTGGTACTACAAATGTTTGACAAAACCGGCACAGTAGTAATAGGCCACCAGACAAACCCACTCTGCAGCCTGGCAGATAAAGCACTTGATCGTGCTACGGCCATCGGTTTACAATTTGGACTTACACCACTAAGCCGTGGTAAAATAAATTTACCCGACAAATCAAAAGAAGATACCCCCGAAGCAAAAGCCGAAAACAAATTCGATCAACTTCGTAAGAAAGGTAAATCGGTGATAATGAAAGCTAGTTGATAAATGTGGCTACTACTAACCCTACTTATGGCATTGCACCCCGCTGAAAAATATGCGCAGGACGTTGCCAAAGGTAAAATCAAAACCGGCAAGCTGATAAAGCTGGCGGTTGAGCGTTACTACCGCGACATAAAGCAAGCAACTAAAAAAGGGTGGTATTTTAGCCGCGAGGAAGCCCAGCGCTCTATCGACTTCGCCTCGATGATGCACCACTACAAAGGCCGCGCTGCCGGGCAAAATGTAAACCTTCTCCCCTTCCAGCAATTTCATTACTGGAACTTATACGGCTGGTATAAAAAGAAAGATGGTGCCCGCAGGTTTCGCAGAAGCTACAACGAAGTAGCCCGTAAAAACGGAAAGACTACCGACAGCGCCATCCGTGCCAACTATCGAATATTTATAGACGAGCCCAACGGTGCCCAGGTATATTGTGCAGCTACCAAAGAGAACCAGGCGCACATACTTGTAAACGATGCCGCCAACATGGCCCTTATCTCGCACCCATTTCGTAAAATGATTGAGTGCAAGATCCACAAAGAACATATTACCCGCGTTATCACCAAAGAATCACCCATAAGTTACATACGCTCTATTGGTAGAGATAGCAAAACCGAAGATGGCCGCCATGCTTCCGAGATTAAGATAGACGAATACCATGCCTGGGATAGCGACTACCTGCTGGATGTACTTGAGAAATCAATGAAGGGGCGCGAAAATCCTTTAACAGATATTACAACAACAGCTGGCTTACCGTTTACCGGTGGTAAAGACGGTCCCTGCTTTGCTTTCCGGAAAATGTGTATTGATGTACTTAACGGAAGCAAAGAAGATGAATCCCTTTTTATCATGATCCACTCTCTGGATGAAGATGACGATTGGGAAGATGAAAAGAACTGGTACAAAGCCAACCCCTCGCTCGATGAACCCGGCTGCGTTACCCTCGAAGATCTGCGCACCGAATACATAGCCGCCAAAAATCAGGGGCAAAGTAAAATCGTAGAGTTTAAAACCAAATCCCTAAACATCTGGACCGATGCCCCCAAAGTTTGGATCGATGACAAAACATGGATGGGCACCATCGGAAAACAAAAACCCGACCCCACCCGCCCGGTTAAATGGTTTGCCGGTTACGATGGTGGCCGTACCTACGACTTTAGCGCCTGGGTGCTACTGAGCGAGCCCGATGCCAACGGCATACACGATGTAATACCACACTTCTGGATACCCGACCTCACACTAGAGCAGCGCGAAAAAGAAGATCGCACCACCTACCGCGACTGGCGCGAAGGAAAATATTTACTAACCACACCCGGCAATAGCATAAGCACCCCCGACATACGCCACCACATAGCCAAAGTAATGACCGAGCTTAACATAGTTGGCACCTACTACGACCCCGCACTATTCGCTGGCGAAATGATGGCCAACCTGGTAGATGAATTTGGCAGCGATAAGTTCGAACCATACTCACAAGCCATCTGGACCAGTGATGGCCGCGGCATGAGCCCGCCCACAAAACTTTTAGAGATAGCAATAAAAACCGGCAAGCTGCGCCACGGTGCCCACCCCGTTTTGCGATGGAACTGCCGCAACAGCGAACTACTCATAGATAAAAACGAGAACATAAAAATTATCAAAGGCAACCCCAAGCAACGGGTGGATGGCATGGTGGCATTGGTGATGGCAATGGCCCGGTATAATGCATGGGTAATGAGCCCTAAAATTGATTTTAATTTTACCGAATTAGGCTAATAAAACCTTGAAAATTGGGTAAAAAAAGGCGATATTTAAGAAAAGAAACCGATAAAAGCATGGAACAATTAAACCTTCGCGTTAATGCTTTACCTATAGATTTCGACCGCCAGTTTGAGCAAAATATGTCAAGGCATCAAACCTACAAAGCAGCATACGAAGCCACTGAGCAACAGCACCAGCAACTTACCGGCCACCGCAGGTACAGCGATCACGACAGCTACCGGGTTTCACGCTCACGCAGACTTAAACGTAAAAAAAGGTAGTGACAAACTTCACCCTCACCCGGGCACCCTACAAAGTTATCATCAATTACCAGGGCACACCACTCATAGTAGTCTCGCGGCAGTACTGGCGCGATGTAAAAAAATACCGGCTTGCATATCTTATGTTCAAACACCAGCTACGCATAAAGATTAACGAGCGCAAACAAACGGAACACTGTTCCGGAACAGTGTTACTTAAATAACCCTTCATATCAATTCAATTTTGTGCGGTAGTCATTAAACACTACCCACACCATAGCCGCTACATTTCAAAAGTTATGGAACAAATATGTTTGGGAACGGGCCGTTAATCTCGAAGATCCTAAACAGAAAATTGACGGCATTACGCTGGACGAACTTTTCAATGGCACAGCATCAAAGTCGGGCAAGGTTGTCAATGTTGATAACGCTCTTACTGTCTCAGCTATTTGGCGCGGAATCCAGGTACTTGGTGGCGCAGCATCTTCCATTCCTTTTAAGATTTATAAAAAGTCAACTAAAGGCCGTGTCGAAGTTCAAAGCACCGAACTGCCAGCGGTAAAAATTACCAAGCGCCCCAACGCAAAACTTTCGTGGAAGATATGGATTGATCGCGCAGTCAATCACCTGCACATGCGCGGCAACCACTACGCAAAAATTATCCGCAACGAATTAGGGCAGGCTATCGAGCTGCAGATGCTTAACCCCGATAAGGTAACCGTTTACGAAGATGTAAACGAAGTCTATTACAAAATTCAGGGCGATAGCAAAGTTTACAGATCAAGCGAAATTATCCATGTGCCCCACCTGGGCGATGGCATTGTTGGCAAAGGCACCATCGCTTATGCAAAAGAAGATTTAGGGTTAGAGATGAGCAGGCGCGACTATGGCTCTGAGGTTTACAACTCAGGCGCACGGCCACCCGCTATCCTTACCCCAAAAACACCCATCAAAGATGATGATAGAGTAAAAGCACAAGATGCGTGGGATAAAATTAAGCGCAAAGGCAAAGATGTAATGCTGCCCTTCGGCATCGATTACACACCCATGAGCTTTAAGCCCGAAGAAGTTGAATTTTTACAATCCGGTAATTTTTCAGTTACCACCATTGCACGGTGGTTAGGGGTGCCCCCGCACAAACTTTTTGATCTGGAACGGGCCACGTTTTCAAACATCGAACACCTGGCAATAGAATTTTTGCAAGATACCATTGCACCTATACTGGTAAAGTTCGAAGCCGAATATACCTACAAACTATTTCAGTTACCCATAGAAGAAAAGCGCGGTTACTACTGCGAGTTTAACATGAATGCCTACGTACGGGCCGATCTTACCACCCGCGCCAATGCAATGGCAACACAAGTGCATGCTGCATTGCTTATGCCAAGCGAAGGCCGCGAAATGGAAAACCGCGAGTTTGTTGAAGGCAGCGACCGCCTATTCATTAACCAGGGCAGCGCCCCGCTCGATCTTATCGATCAGATAGCAGTATCAAAAAGACCAGTTACCAACGAACAAAAGGAAAAGCTAAAAGCGCTTTTGAACGGAAAAACAGACGAGGCTTTAAAAATATTAGAATGAAAAGAGAATTTAAAGTTGAAGGCATAGAACAAAAAAACCCTAATAACTGGGGTGGCATGTGTTCGCGGGCTGTTGCCATCGGTGCTAAAGAAGCCGACTTCGACAAAGGCATTGATACCATTGCAACCACCGAGGCTCCGGCCCTTGTAGTTGATTGGGAACGCTGGGAAGTTATCCGCGAAATTTTGCCCATGAAATACCGCGAGGCACCGCCAGCTGGTAAAGTTCCATTGCTGGATTCGCACAATCGCAGCTCAGTAGAAAAAGTAAAAGGCAGCGCCACTGATTTTACTATCGATGGTCCTAACCTCATGTGCAAAACAATTGTAAGCGCTACCGAGCCGGTTATCAGGCAAAAAATTGCCGAGGGTCATATCGATTCGGTTTCCATTGGCTACATGACCGACCGCGAGTTTTCGGTCGAGATACCCAAAGGGGCCAGCGTAGTAATTGATGGCGCACTTTACAAAAATGATTTTACAGATAGTTACCCATTGGTGGTGCGCACCTGGTGGAGCGAACACGAACTATCCCTTGTGCCAATTGGCGCAGATCAGGCAGCAAAATTTAAAAGCGAGTCGCAGAATAATCCTATGCTACAAAAGATCAACGATCTCGAAAAGCAGATTGAAGCCCTCAAGACTCCTAAAAAAGAAAATCGGCTCTCGTTTTACGAAGCCCGGTTAAAAGTAATCGAAAACGAAATTAAAACACTAAAAAAATGAACACCAAAGAAAAGGATTTACGCGACAAGATGGGCAAAGCCCATTCACAAATGCAGGACGTTGCCCGAAAACTCAAAGAGGGCATCGAGTTAAATGCCGATGAGCAAAAGCAATTCGAGCAGTGGGATAAGGATTACGAAAAAGCCCGTCAGGAGTTTACCATTTTGCAACGCGCCAACGAATTGGAGGCTGTTGAAAAAGTGAAAGAACTAGAAGGCGTTAGAGGTGGCGAAAAGGAAGTTGTAAACCTTTCGGCCTACGAGCGCAAAGCCATTTTTACAAAAGGAATGGAAAAGCCCGATGCACTTAGCACCGAGGAAAAAGAAGTTTACAAAGAAATGAAGCGCGAGAACCAGGCATTTGTAAAACTTATTGCCAATGGTGAGCTTACCGAATCCGAAAGAGCATCGTTGCAACGCGCTCAGTCTGCAGGCACAACTACTGCCGGTGGTTTCACAATTCCGCACGGCTTCCTTGCAAAAATTGATGCAAAGCTGAAATACATTTCTCCGTTCTTTTCAGAAATGACAGCCCAGTTTGGTGCCGAAGCTGAAAACATTTTCGAAGTGTTGCGTACCACAACCGGTAACGATCTGCCTTTCCCTACCAATGACGATACCGCCACAGTGGGCGAACTTTTGGCTGAAAACGGTGATGCTTTTGCAAACGCTGCCGATTTAACATTCGGTCAGGTAACCATGAAGGCTTACAAGTACTCAAGCAAGCCAATGAAAGTATCGAACGAATTGTTAAACGATACTGGCGTTGATCTTGAAAGCTACATTGCAAACGCACTGGCTACCCGCATTGCCCGTATCGTAAACACGCAGTTTACAACTGGCGATAACTCAAGCAAGCCACAAGGTATTGTTATCGGTGCAACAGCTGGTAAAACAACTGCCGCATCTGCAGCAATCACATTCCCCGAAATACTGGATCTTCTGCACTCGGTAGATCCTTCTTACAGAATGAGCCCATCGGCCCGCTTCATGTTCCACGATAACATTCTTCTTTACTTAAAGAAGTTGACTATCGGCTCGGCAACTAACGACAGCCGCCCGGTATGGCAGCCTGGTTATTCAGTTGGTGCGCCTGATACAATTGATGGATTTAAGTATCTGATCAATCAGGATATGGCTTCTACCCTTGCTACCACCAACATTACCATGTTGTTTGGCGATATGAAGAAATACTTCGTGCGCCTGGTAGGTAACTACGCCATCAAGAGATTAGACGAGCGCTTTGCCGATGCTGATCAAACTGCATGGTTGCTGTTCTTACGTGCCGATGGTCGCTATGCAAACACTGCCGCGATCAAGAAAATGACACAGGTTTAATACCTGAGTAAGTAACTAGGTCAAACTAAAAAACCTGCATTCCACCATCCGCCAACTGGCGGATGGCTGGGGTGTGGTAAATAAATATGGCAAAGAAACCCGAAGAGAAAGAAAAGAAAGCAATCGTAAAAATTAAGGCGTTGCGCAACATCAACACCACACTTTACGGTAGCATTAAAGAAGGCAAAGAAGCCGAGCTTCCTGCCGAGTTTGCAGAGCAGTTGAGTAACGCTGGCGATTGCACAATTGTAGAATGATAGCCAACAAACTCAAAACTGCCGGTAGTCCTTTATTCGTGGCGGCTGATGTAAAGCCCAACCTGAATATAGATACTGCTTTTACAGCAGACGATACGTTAATCGAATCGTTTGTTGCAGCAGCTTCCGATTATTTTGAGCAACGCACAGGCCGATCGCTTATGCAGGCTACTTATAACCTGCGTATGGACGATTGGTATTATTCAACCGACTACATTTTAGAATTACCAATAGCGCCTTTGCTTAAAGTTGTATCTGTAAAGTATTATGATGTAAACAATGCCGAGCAAACGCTTTCAAACTCATTGTATCGGGTGCATAATTATGATACGCCCGGGTTTATAGAATTGTTTGGTTCATTACCCGACATCTACGACCGCCCCGATGCTGTAAACATAGAATATGTATCCGGCTATGGCGTAGATGGCGATAATGCTGCAGCACAACGGCTGGCAGTACCTGCAAGGTTTAAACAAATCATTCAGGTAATGGTAGCCGATTATTATAACTGGCGCGGCAACGATCAGGCTTTGCCGGTTTACCAGGTAAGTAAAAGACTTGACGATCTGATGACAGAGCATAAAGTACACACGAGTTTGTTCTTTGAATTTAATGATGCAAAGACCAGTTACAGCCGCAAACTTTGACCACATCATAACATTCTATGCCCCTACAAAGGCAAAAGATGCAATTGGTGATGTAGTGGCTACGCTGGTTTCGCAAGGCGCAACTCGGGCCGAGCGCATTTTTAGAAGTAGCAACGAACGCATTCAGGCGCAGCAGCAGGTAGGTAGCACCGTAGAGGATTTTAGAATCCGCGACAGGCGTTTTTCAATTACATACGAGTGGGAGTTTGATGTATTTAGCATCTCAAGCCCATCCGACATCAAACGCTACAAAGTACGGGGTTTACAAAAAGAAGGGCGAGGTAACAGTGTATTGATAACCGCAGAGTATAAAGACAATGGCTAAAAGCGTAGAAATAAAACTCGAAGGCATGGCCGGCATAAAGAAATTCTTTGCCGATGTGCAGCACGAGATTACCGACCGCGAAATAGGCCAGATAATCCGGGCCGGTGGCCGCGAGGTTACCAAAGCCGCCAAGCGAATGGTGCCCTTCAAAGGCGAAGTAGCCAAGAAACTTAAAAAGGATCTTGTTACCAGCCGCGTAAAGCTGCCGAAGAATAAACCCTACGTGTTGATTGGTCCGGCTTTTAAAGAAACTATCGGCAATCAGAAGGTGGCGGTTATCGCACAACACATGACCGAAGGTTTTAAACAAAAACCTCGTGTTAGCAATGGCAAAAGCCGGGGCAAAGTAAAAAACCAGTTGGAGAATGCAGTACTGCGCGGCTTTGATGTAAGTGGCAGCCAACGTAATGCCGCCATGAACAAGGCAGTGCAATTGAAGCTGCTAAAGATAAAGGCTAAAAACAGAAACGTGTTGATATGAATGCCGAGTTAGCAATCAACTACATACTCTGCAATAACGCAACGTTTCGCGCTCATGTAGGCACCACGGCAGCCGATGCCCGCGTGTATTATGATGTAGCCCCGCAAGCGGCAACATTACCCTACACCATTCTGCGCGAAAGCTCGGTGGACCCTAACGATACGAAAGATGACAACGGTCATTTTGATTTTGGATATGTAGAAGTACGGCACTTTGCTGCAGGCCGATTGAAAGTAGCACAAATGGCAACCGATGCCCGGGCCGCACTTGATCGGGTAGTTGCCGCAGGCACCTACCAGACTGTAGTAGTAGAAAGCATTGGTTTTGTAACCCAGTTTAGCGATGCCGAAGAAATTGAAGATGGCATACAACACGTAAAAGAGCAACACTATAAAGTAATAGTTAGAGCATAAAATTATGGCCCGCGAAATTACCCTGCTTAAAGACATTGAAGGCCCAAACGGTAAAGCCTGGACGGCCCACTCAAGCCACATTGTAAGCGATGAAGTGGCAGCACATTTAGTAACCATGAACATGGCAAAGTATTACGATGCAAACGCCATTATCGAAGCAGTAAGCGCAGTAACAGTAAAGAAATTGAAAACCAAGAAATAACATGGCAAAGCAAAATTCAACCAAATGGAAAGCACTGATTGGTGGCACAGCCATTGATAACCTTAACGACCTCAGCTTTGAGGTGAATAATAAACTCATTGACGTTACCACTAAAGACAGTGGCGGCTGGGAAGAATTTTTACCCGGCCTTAAAGGCGCGAGCTTTAGCGGCAGCGGCATTGTAGACTTTGCCGATACCGGTGTAACACCAAACGAAATTTTTGCAGCCCTGGCCGCAGGCACTTCTCTTTCTATTGTATGCAGCGATGCCACCACCGGCTCAAGCAGCTACACGTTTAGCGGCTATTACGATAAGTATAGCATCGATGGCGGCACCGAAGATGCCATCAAGTTTAGTTTCTCCGGAAAAGTAACAGGCGTAGTAACACAAGCAACCATCTAAAATTATGGCAAAGCAAAATTCAAGTAAATGGAAACTACTCATTAGCACAGTCGCTATCGATAACCTGAGCGACCTCAGCTTTGAGGTAAATAATAAACTCATTGACGTTACCACCAAAGACAGCGCAGGCTGGGAAGAATTTCTGCCCGGTCTAAAAGGCGCGAGCTTTAGCGGCAGCGGCATTGTAGACTTTCTGGATGGTGGCGTAACACCAGACGACATTTTTACAGCACTGGCCGCAGGTACGTTGGTTACTGGCGAGTGCAGCGATGCCGTTAGCGGGTCCATCAAATACACCTTTACCGGGTATTACGATAAGTATAGCATCGATGGCGGCACCGAAGATGCAATCAAGTTCTCATTCTCAGGTAAAGTAACCGGAGCAGTAACACAAGGAACGGTAGCGTAGGTGTATGGTTAATAAGCTCATTGAAATAGGAGGCAAACCGCGCCCGGTAAACTTTGGGCGCAATGCCTTAATCGAGTTCGAAAAAATCTGCGGCATTAAGTTATTAAGTGGCCGTAAAGATTGGTTCGAAACTGCCGAAAGCTACCGAGCCCTCGCTTATGCAGGGTTAAAGTGGGGGCTCTACGATTCGCAAAAAGGCAACGAGCCAGCACCCAAGTTCACCTTATTCCAGGTGGGCGATTGGTTGCAGGATCGGCCCGAAGCCGTAGCCGAAATGCTCGACTTCTTAGTGCAGTCAATGCCACAGGTAGAAAAAAAAAGCGAGGCCAGCGACTTAAACGAAAGTCAAAACTACCCGCTTTCACCTGGCAACAGTTTGATAGAATAGGGCTGGGCTACCTGCAGTTAAAACCGTGGGAGCTTGCCCGCTACACGCTGCGCCAGTTGATGGATGCCTTTGAAGTTTGGCGCGAGGTAAATGTGCATAATCCGTGGGAGCGTACCAGGTTAATGGCCTACTACATGGGCAACCATAAGGCCGGCAAACCAGAAGAACTGTTCCCGTTGGAGATTGACAACATACGCCTGCAAAAGCAGATAGAAAGTGGTAAAGTAAAATTTGTAACAATCAGAGAACAGACACCCGAAGAAAAAGCACTGATGGCAAAGATTCAAAAAATAAAAAACTAAGGGATGGCTGATAATAAATTCATTATCAAGTTCTCGGGCGATACCTCGCAACTACAAAGCGCAGTACAAAAAGCCAACAGTACCCTTACCGGTTTTGCCAACCAGGTGCGGGGTATTGGTGGCATGATGGCCGCAGGTTTTGCTGCCAGCGAGATAGCCGGCTTTGTGATGGACGTAAGCAAACTGGCAGGCGAGGCCGAAGGTGTACGGGCTGCCTTCGAAAAGCTGCCAAACGCCATCATGCTCATGCGCGATTTAAAAGAGGCCACAGCGGGCACCGTTAGCGAGCTTGATTTAATGAAGCGCAGCGTAATGGCTGCAAACTTTGGTATCTCACTTAAAGCCCTGCCCGATCTTTTACAGTTTGCAGCCGTTCGCGCAAAGCAAACCGGCCAGTCGGTCGATTACCTGGCCGATTCTATAGTTACCGGTATCGGGCGCAAGTCTGCACTTATACTCGATAACCTGGGCATAAGCATTACGCAGATCAACGAAGAATTAAAACTTACACCCGACTATGCCGAGGCTGTTGGCAATATAGCCGCCCGCGAGCTTGGTAAAATGGGCGAGATGAGCGAAAACGCATCTACCAAAATGGAGCGTTTAAACGCAAGCTGGATAAACGCCAAAGTTGCTTTAGGCGATGCCGCCAATGGTACAGGGTTGCTCGGTGCAATGATTGATAAACTAACTCAATCTCTTGATTTAGCCGCTTCAAAAAATAGTACCTTCTTCGAAAAACTTGCCTATTTTGTTGGTGGACCAGGTGCAGCCGCATCGGTTATCGCCAACGATTATGCAGAAGCCGCTATTAAAGCCGCTGCAGCAACTAAAAAACAAAACGAAATTACAGATACTGCCAGCGTATTACTGCGCGATCTCGGCTTAGATTACGAAGCGCTGATGAACGTAGCTGGCGACAATGTAAACGTTTTAGAAATATGGACAGAAATGCAGCGCCTTGCTGCTGAAAGTGCAAAGGTTACTACTACCGAAGTAGTTGCCCAGGCAAAAGCGGTAGAAAATTTAAGTGCCTCATATCGAAAACAGATAGAGGCAAGAATGGCCGCAGGTGGAGGAGGTTCAATAGCCGATAAACTTTCAGGGTTTAAGTTCACATCAAATACCGAAGGCTTTGCCGAAATGGATGCCGCTCTGGGCGGGCTGCAATCAAGAAACAACGAAGTAACAGAATCCTTTAACGCGCAAAGAGATGCATTGATTTCAAATACGATGGCCTTTAGCGAAATGGTAGGCACCATTGCCGGAGGTTCGCAAAGTGTAGGCCAGGCAATTGCAGCCATGTCATCGGTGGTAGTTGAGTCCATCGGTAAAATGATTATGGCCCAACTTATTCAAAAAGCAATACAGGATAAAGCCACCGACTTTAACTTTTTCGCAAAGCTGGCAGTAATAGGCACAGCTGTAGCAACAGCAAGCGCCCTGCTTCGCAAAATTGGTAAAGGTGGAGGCGGTGGCGGAGTTGCAGCAGGTGGTGGTGTAGGTGGCCGCAGCGGTGGCGATGGCTTCCGCAGAACTGCATTAGGCGAACGCATTGTATTAGACCTTGCCTTTACAGGCGATGCCGGCAAAGTACTTAAAGCACAAATGGTAAAACAAGATCGGATAGATTCAAGAACCCGGGCCTAAATGAATGTTCAGTTTAAAAACGATATTACTCATGGCCATTGTTAACCTTACCTATTGCAATGCGCTTACCGGCAATAACGTAACGGTTCAATATAACGATGTTACCCACGCCATCGTGGGTAGCACCGTAAACTTTACCGGCTGTAGCAGCGACCCGCGCCCTGCCGGCTACGAACTTTATCAGCATGTAGACGGTGCCGAAACATGGAGCGTTCGCGCTCAAAACTATCCTAACTATGCTTTTGCCGTTCGTATTGCGGGCGGTAGTGGTGGCGGAGGTGGTGGCGGGGTAATACCCATCGTTTGCCAGCTTGGTTTTTATGCGCCCGGCTGCTTTGCCATTGCCGCAAGCGAACCCGGCATTGCCAACGGTAGCATTTTTGTAAGTGCCCTTGATCCATCGTCAACCTATGCCGTGCGCTATAACCTGGGCAGCGATTTTGTTTATCCCGGTGGCCAGTTAAGTGGCTTCTTTAATAACCTTGTGCCTGGCAATTATACCGTATATGCCCGCAACAGCACAACCTGCCGCGCTACGTTAAACATTACCGTAGGGGCCGAGCGTACCTACGGCATCCGCTTCCGTTTAGACTTCCACGATCTTGCAAGCTCAGGCGCCAACCGTAAATACCGGCTCAATATTGAAGATAGTGAGTTTACCGGTTCAGTTACCGAAGTAAAAGGCATGGGCACCGACCCGGTTCGGGTTAGCCATCGTGGCGAAAGCAGCGAAGATATTTTTAGCGATAACGTAATTGCCAGCCAGATTGAAGTAGACCTGGTAAGTGAAACCGATCAGGATTTTATTGACTTCTATACCTTCGATGAAAGACGTTTCCGCGCCAAGCTATACCTGCACGATGGCAGCACCTATAACCTGTACCATGCCGGGTACCTTACCCCCATGCTTTACAGCGAGCCCTACGTGCTTAAAGAAAACTATCAGGTAAGTCTTTTGTTTACCGATGGCCTTGCCGACTTAAAAGATTATGAGTTTACCGATGATAACGAAAACTATCTAACCGGGCGCATACCCATCTTCAATGCCTTAAACTACATCCTCAATAAAACTAATATAATTCTTAACTATTGGGAGAATGTAAACCTTTACCCAAGCGGCCAGCTTTACGGCACTGACGATAGCACGTTAGAGCAAACCAACATAGACCCTAAAAATTATCTTAACGATGATGGCACCGTAAAAAGCTGCCGCGATGTACTCGGCTATCTCATGGATTTCATGGGCACCCGCATCTACCAAAGCAATGGCCGGTGGAACATAGATTTGATAAGCGAGAAAAGCGCCAGTAGCGTGGCCCACCGCAAGCGCGATTATAACTATGGCGTAATAAGTGGAGGCAACGAAGCTCCGCGCATTATGCTAAGGCGAAGTGTGGCAGCCAGCCCCCGGGTAATCTTCAAAGATCAAAGCGGCATGATGAACATTCCGCAAACCTATGGCACTATAAAACTCACTTACGATCTTAACATCGAGAAAGTAAATAACCTGTTGGCTTATGGAAACTTCGAGGAGGAGGATCTTGAAAACGGCCAGCTTTTAGGGTGGCAGGTGGAGGATCAAACCTTTGGCGGTGCCGGTACTTTCGGCCTCGAAAAACTTACAGAACCCCGTGGCGATAGCAAGTTTGCACTGTTCTTAGATTTTACAGCCTGTGATTTATATAACAATATTTTTAAAGTTGCTGCCCAGCCGGTGCAATACAATTACCCGGGCGTGGGCACTGAGCAATCTATACGGGTTAGCTTCGATGTGTTTACCCGGCCCCTGTTTACCAATGCCGAAATCTATCTCGATTATAAAGTAATCCTTAACGGTGGCCTGTATGTGCAGCCACGCTTGTACAGCACTACCAACCGCAGAAACATTACCGACAATACCGATAACCTGATTGATGACGAATACAACCGCGTTTACATAACTGAATCACTTACGTGGAAAACAATTTCTTTCGAGTTCCCGATTTACTTTACAAGCCTTAATGGCATCAGCAGCGATGGTCCTATCGAATTAGAACTCCGCGTAAGCAGCAACCCGATTTACGACTATGTAGATTTTGCGGCCCTTCGTGCCGAGCTGGTTGACCAGGTAGATACTGCCGATACCGTTTACTTTAACAAAAAACGAAAAGTACTTGAGGTTGTAGATGGTAACGATATAATCCACTTCTATGAGCTTGAGCGCAGCAGCGATGCCGAAAGTGTGCCCGATGTAATCCGACCCACTACATTCAGTACCGCTTCGCCATACCGCAGGGCTTACGTGTGGAAGCTGAAACAATCGGTAGAGATTACAGCAACTGATAAAAACTGGTTACAAAATATTCTGATTGATAACGTAAAGATGGAGTACCTGCCCAATTACGAGGCACCCATCGAAACCATAGAGGTAACCGAAGTACCCAACGAAGCCATAAAGCAAACCTTATCAAAAACCTTAGTACATGGAGATCTTGATACTACCGTTGTTGACGATAACTACAAATACATAAGCACCGCCTACCTGAGCGATGCCGCAGGAACACCAATTACCGGGGGCTGGCAGCGCAGGGGTGTCACAGAAAATTATACCATCACGCAGTTGCTTGGCAAAATGATTCGTGGCCAATATCAGGATATCCGGTGGAAGTTAACCGGCCAGTTACAATGCCCCGATGTAATGCCAACATTCTGGAACACCCTGCATGAAGTGCGCACGGGTAAAGTGTATCAGTTTATGAGCCTTACCCAGATGCTGCGCACACAGGCGGCAGAGTTTGAGGCCATTGAAACTTTGGCCGGTGGCGATCCATTAGACGAAAGCACCAACCCGGGTGGCACCCCTGGCGACATTGAGCCACCGGTTGAAACAAGGGTACATAGTATTGATTTTAGTACAGACTTTAATTAACAAATAAAATGGCCGAGTTAAGCGATGTAGCCTTTAACACAAAATACAACGATGCCACCACGGGCCTTTACCGCGATGGGCAGGGGGCTAGTGCTATAACTCCGTTAAGGCACCGCACCCTGGCCGAAGATATTAAAGACAGCTTTCACAATAACCTGCGGCTGGATATTGTAAGCATTGACCCAACGATAAGCCCGGTATTTCAATTCAGCAACCGTAACACGCACTGGAATTTTATTATTTCGGCCATTGCCACAACCTACACCTGGACTCTTTCGAATGCGGACTATGCCTACAAGTTTACTTTCCTTATTGAGTTCTCTGGGTTACACGCACAAACCTTTCCCTCAAACTTTAAAATGAGTGATACGCGGTGGAACAGCAGCACCAAAATATTTACCCCGCTCGAAACCGGAAAGTATAAAGGCGTGTGCGAGTTTGACGGAACCGACTGGTATATGGACATAACACCTTACCCATACAGCTAAACTAAAACAAAAAATGAAAAACCTTTTTATCGATCCTTTTTTTGCAGCCTTCTTCGGTTGGCTTGCCTTTAATATTATCATGTTTCGAATTGCGAAAGACAAAGAAGATGATAACGGCATTGCTTTTAATCTTAAAGCCTACATTCTTAAATCGTGGGATAACTGGCTGGCCTCGCTGGTCTGTGTGCCCATTGTTTTATACCTGGGCTACAACCAATTGAGCATTGGCATTATCGATGCCGAAAATCCGCAATGGAAAGATTTATATTACTTGGGCGCTGGCTTTTTGCCAGAGCTTGTAATTGTTGCATGGAAAAAGTGGAAATCAAATAATCAATAAATGAAACGCATACTTTTTAGTTTACTCCTGCTCGCGCCATTTTTTGCGAGCGCTCAAAGCGGTTCTATCAATGCGGCTGCCGTGCGTAGCCGTGTTACCGATAGCACTACGGTGGCAACGCCTACCGGCTATGGTGTTATTTATTACAACGCCCAAAGCAATAAATTTCGCGTGTATCAAAATGGTGCATGGAGCGATCTTACCGGTGGCAGTGGTGGAGGTGGAGGCGGTATATCACCCAGCGATAACGTAACATGGACAGGCACGGCAAGCTGGCGCGATAATAATTTTAGTTTATATGATAACAGCGACCTTACTAAAATAGGCAAGTTTGAGTTAAGCGGCATAACCACGGCCACAACCCGCACGCTTACCTGGCCAAATGCTTCGGGCACCATTGCGCTTACTTCGGATATACCATCTTTAAGCACGTATGTAGTTGGTCCGGCCAGCGCAGTAAACAACCGCGTTGCTTTTTTTGATGGCACCACCGGCAAACTTATAAAAGACAGCGGGCTAACGTTAAGCGGTAGCAACACAGGCGACCAGACGATAACCCTAACAGGCGAACTAACCGGCAGCGGCACTGGTTCGTTTGCAACCACGCTGGCAAAATCGGCCATTACAAACCGTACTGCAGTAACCCCTGCATCGGGCGATTATGTACTTATAAGCGATGTATCGGATAGCGATAATCTTAAAAAGGTAACCGTTGGTAGTCTCAGTGGCGGCTCAATGGTTTACCCGGGGGCAGGCATACCACTAAGCACCGGCTCGGCATGGGGCACTTCTATAACCAATAACTCAGCAAACTGGAATACAGCTTATGGATGGGGTGATCATGGCTATGTAACACCGGAGGATTACGGAGCTGTTGGCGATGGTGTAACTAATGATGCAAGCGCTATTCAAAGCGCAGTTAACTCCGGGAAGACCGTATATTTTGGTAATAAAACTTACTTAGTATCCACAAGTGTAACCGTTCCGGTAAACGCACACTTAAAGGGCTCAGGCAGTTTATCAATTATCAAGACTACATCCAACATTCATCTTTTTGAAATAGACTCAATCAACACCACTTTTGAAAACCTTACTTTCTTAGGTAATGATACCGGAACATCGCAGGTAGGTATCTCAGCCGAGGGTAATTCAACAATAACACTTCATAGATATGGAAACTCGGTAATTAATTGCCGATTCTATGACTTTGGTGGCTCTGGGTTGTATGGAAAGAATGTAATGGGTGCCGGAAGTTCTTCACATCGGGGCGGGTTCTATGTTACTAATTCAACATTTACAAGCAACCGGTACGGTATTCATTGGGATACACAAATGGAGTATAACAATGTTGTTAACAGCACCATGACCGCCAACACGGTAGGTATCTATATGGGTGCGGCTGGCAATAATTCTTTTTCAGCTTGTAACATAAACGACAATACTACAGGCTTCCAGGTTGTAGGTGGGGCTAATGATGCGCACTGTGTAATGGATGGTTCTAAGCTTAATCACAACACCACAGCAATAAATATTAACGGGGTTGGGTTTGGTTACTTGTTTTCGGATTGCATGATTTATTCAAACCCTATAACTATTGTCAATAGTACGAGAATCAAATTTCTTGGGTGCGATATTTCAACTACATCTATAACATCAACCAGTAACACCCAACTTCAATTTACAAATAACAGGTTTTACCAAACGCCCACGTTTACAGTAACCGGATCAAATCCGTTATTCTTTAATAATACATGGGACAGCGGTACATTGCCGAGCATACTGAACAATACAATTGTTGGCCTAACAACCTTTACGCCAACAGCTACTAATGCTGGATTAGATGTTGGGTCAGTAGCATCCGATCCATCTTCTTTAAGCAACGGAAAGTTATGGTACAATTCAACATCTAACGAGCTAAAGGCTTACATAAATGGTGGCACGGTGGCTCTTGGTGGTGGTGGTGGCGGTGGAACAGTTACGAGCGTAGGCATGACGGTTCCATCATTCCTTTCGGTTTCAGGTTCACCTGTTACATCTTCCGGCACACTTGCGGTTAGCTGGAATGGTGGAACAGGAGTTAACACCTGGATGAGTACTCCCTCTTGGACAAACTTATTAAGCGCTACAACGGGAACAGTACCTTTCTGGTCTTTGGCAAGTGGAGGCACAGCTACGGCTGCAAATACTTTTACAGCAAACTCACCAAACTATTTAACATATACCGGAACCTGGACAGGTACTACAGATGGCGATGCCCATCGGATATACTCAGGAAGTATTACGGGGAGTGGTACAGTAGGAAATAGTTTTTACGCAGATCGTTACATGCCTACATTAACTGCCGGGGCCAATAACCAGGTGCTTTACGGTACTTACATTGTACCAACCTTTGCAACAGGTGGATTTACGGGTGTTAATCCAATTGCTCTTTATGTAAAAGGATCAACCACTGTGCCCGGCACCTCAATGATTTTAGTAGGTGGCGGAACTAATAGCGCTTCTTATAATGCACTACAAACTTTAGATAATGCGGGGTCAACTCTTTTTTCGGTAAGAACTGATGCCACAGTAACCCACTCGGCAACAGCGTGGGCATTTACCAATACGGCCTTCTCAACTAACTCAAGTAGCGCAAATCAATATTTAATATCGCACAACAGGACTCCTGACGATGGAGGGTATGCCCATAATATTAGATCCAGTGCAACTATTTCATCTACCTCAGGCGCAAGGGGCCGCGCACAGGTTCTTGGTGGTACTTTTAGCCCTTCATCGGGAACAGCTACAGAAACAACATTTAGAGTAAGAGAAACATTTAACCAAACGAGTACAGCAAGTGGCGTTATTACGTCTTTATTAATTGATCCTACAGTTACCAGTGTTACTGGGTCTTTGATGGGTATTGACTATAATCCATCAAGTAATCCTACAACACATCTGGCTTTTAGAGCTACGAGTGGTGATGTTCTTATAGGATCAACAAGCATAACATCCAATACTAAATTTGATATTCGCGGAAAGGGCGGGGCCGTTACAAATAACGTTTTACGTTTGGCCACTTCAAGTAATACTGAGGTTTTTAATTTTAAAGAAAATGGACACTTTAATGCAGGCTCATATAATGAGCGTGGTCTTACTGGTACATCATCGGGCACATCATTCAGCGAAACAATATTTGCAAGTACGGAAATTTCTGACGGTGAAAGTGTAACTATTGAGGTGCTGTGGACTGTAAAAGATGCTGATACCAATACGGGCGCAGGTGGTATTTTCTATACTACCTGGACAAAAGCAAGTGGAACATTAGCTAAGGCTGGTGATAATCAGCTTGTGACTAACAACAATACCGGAGACACCTTTACGGTGAGCACTTCAGATTCAAGCGGGAATATTTCTCTGACTATCTCATCAACAGGATCAAGTGGTAACTGGAAGGGTAACGGGTTTGTTAAACTGATTAAAAAATCATAATTAAAAAACTAATCTTATACTTTCTTCTTCTTCCTGCACTTGCCTTCGGGCAGGACATCAAGAAGAGAGCGTTCCTTCAACAATCGGGATATAATTTTACCTATACGGACATACCCGATGCACCGAGTGACGGTACATCGGCAACGATCACATGGTCAGCTCCCGGTAACATCCTGAACTCAACAGGAGGAACAACGCAAAACAAATATTTGTCGGGTGCTGACTGGGACGAGTTTCATGCTTTCTCATTTGTTGGTACAGCAGGTGCGTATCAGAGAATAATAAATTTAAACTCATCCACGAGGATAGGCAGCGTTGCCAATCACCTGTTTACCAGGGAAGGGACTAACTCTACTTACTTCGGGATTTATGGTTTATCAGCCACAGCTCCCTTATACTTTATAGAAGACCCATCGGTTGCTACATCGGCAATCCAGATGAGCGCCTATGCAACAGGGCCAAATGCTATTGTTCAAAATCTTGTTAATAACTCAAGAGGGTACGCGATCTTCGCCAACTCAGCAGGAACTTTGTCTGGTGGCAATTCCACTACTGCACCAACATCGGCAAATAACTATCAGGCGTTACCAGCTTCGTTTGTACGCTCGTTTAATGTAGATGGCAACAAAGAGCATTTTTACTATGGAGCTACCACTACCAGCACGTATGCAATCCATCAGGATTTAGATTTATCGCACCTGCTTGGATATGACTGTGAGTGGGATGGCATACAGATACAGAATGCAGTAAACTTCACGCTTACTAAGAGCACGTTTGTTCTTTCAGGAACGGACAACACCGCCTCACAGAATGCAAGCCTGCAAGTACAGAATAGTTATGGAAGTGTAACGGATTGCATTTTCTATAATGCACCGCAAGGGTTACGATTCTCTACCCACAACCTCACCTTTGACAATAACTACGTACAGTGGACCAGTAACGCTGCCAACCAGTTTATATCTTACTACGGCAACTATGCATCCACCGACAGGTTGATGGTTGACCCGATTGTTACTACGGTAACGATCAGCAACAGTGATTTTGTGGCGACAACCTGGACGGGCGCTCTATTTGATGTGCTTGATCCGAATGTCAACATCACAATAACCAATTGCAGAATTGAAGGACCAACTTCTTTATTTCAGGATAGCCGGGGCGGAAGCCCTACAGGAACACTGACGGATGGTGGTGGAAATACATTTGTAGCATCAGGAACAATACCAACGCCTACCTTCAGCAATTTTACACCAACAGATTTTAACGGGCATGGTCTCTTAACGAATGTTTACCACCATATGCGTGGAAGAGGATACAGAACACCAGATTAAAACCAACAAACTAACAACGAATATGAAAAACTTACTTCTTGCAATTCTCTTATTTGTATCGGTAGCGGCCGTGGGGCAGGTAACCGTAGCCGAAAATCCATCCTTTATTTCGCCAGCCACAACAACAGTTCAGTATGTGGATTTGCCTGGTAACCAAAGCAACCAGATATTAATTTACATTAAGTGCCCCTCTACCAACGTGGGCACGGTGCAGGTAAACTGTTATGGCAGCACCATGACAAACGCACCCGCTATGGCGGCAGGCGATGGTTATTTTATAACAGTCTATAGCAATCGGTTTTGGATAAAGCTATCAAATTCGGCAGATGATTTAATCATAGCTTTTTAAAAATGATCTGGATACTCTGGCATTTGTTTATCATCCTCGAATCAGTTGGGCACTGGTTTGTGATCGATATTATCGGATACGATCTTACGCCCGATAAAAGGCTGATCACACTAAGTAAAGTTGCTGTTATTGGCATCAGGCTGGCAGCGTTTCTTTTGCTTTGGTGGCAGTTTGGCGATCACTACAACCCCGAGGCTATCTGCTATGGAACGGGTGCGCTATTTACACACCTGTTATTTTTTCCGGTGCTGCTAAACCTGTGGCGGGGCAAACCAATTGACTACCTGGGCGCGGGTACTATTGATAACATTATCCGCTGGGCAACAATGGATCATTTTATCTGGCGGGTGTGGTGCCTGCTGGTAATTTCTGCAACAGCAATTTATACTTATTACAATACTGATTTACTATGGTAGAAATGTTGGAGCGCTTGCTGCCAAAGGGTGAAATGGGTATTACGATCATGGCTTTGATTGGCCTGATTAGTGTACTGCTGCTTGTGCCGTTGCTTGGTGTTACGGCTAAAATACTACACAACATTTATAAAGCCGATAAACAAAGCCTTATCCTACTGCAGCAGAAAGCAATACTGCACGACCAGGAGCATGTTGATATTAACAACAACATAGCTCGCATGCTTGAGGCTATGGAAAAAAACCGCGAGGCCGATCAGGAGCATGCACGGGTTACCCGCGAGCTAATGGTTTTTATTGCCAGGCGCAGCAACATCGAAATACCAGATTTATGAGATTGATTAGCCTTTTACTTATCCTTACGGTTACTGCCTGTGGCACTACCAACCGGGCCAACCGCCAGCTAAAGAAAGCTGAGCGGGCTATTGAAAAGGCCAGACTGCTGGGCGCTGAGGTTAACCCCGATACAATCTTTAGCGAGCGCACTATTCTGGTACCGGTGCCGGGTGATAGCAACGAATTTCCCGTGGAGGCAGTTATTGACCTTGAGTCCTTTATTCTGGTTAGTGATGCCAATGATTCCTTGGTACGTGAGATCGATCATTTAACCAGCGCCATAGAACCGGACCTAAAAAAGATTAAGGCCGCTAACGCGGAAATAAGCAGGCTAAAGAAACGTCTGGCGCAAGGCTTCCAGAAAGACAGCGTTTACCGGTTTGCACCCGATAGCATTACTGAAATACAGATCCGGTTTAAAGATGGCCTTGCCAGCCTGCTCACATACAACCGTCAGCCTGGCAAAATAAAACACATTGAGATAGTGCCGGTGGAGGTTAACAATGACGTAACCAGCGGGTACAGCGTTCTGCAAATTGTACAGTGGAGCGTATTGATAGGTTTAATCTGCCTTATCGTTGGGCACTTTCGCCCGTTTAGTTTACTCAAAAAGTTTATATAGCAATCTGCGCCAGTGGCGATTGTATGCGCGAAATAAGCGTGTGCGATGTTTGCAGGTAAAGGTTTGTAGTTTTTACACTCTGATGCCCGGCAAGGCGCTGGATAAGGTTAATATCCGTTCCGGCTTCTACCAGGTGGGTAAACGAGCAGTGCCGTAACAGGTGCGGGTAAATGCGTTTATTCAAGTTAGCCTTTTCGGCATAGTGTTTTAAAAACTGCGCGATGCTTCGCTCGGAGTATTGCAGCGAGTTTTGCCCGTTGAACAGGTATTCTTTAGGCTGGTATTGCTTAAAATATTTGCGTAGCAGATCGAGGAGGTTTTGGTTAAGCATTACCTGCCGGTCCTTGCCACCCTTGGCATTGATGATGTTGATTACCATACGGCTGCTGTCAATGTTTGCGATCTTTAAAGCAATTACTTCACCCACCCGTAACCCGGTGGAATACATGAGCGCAATGATAGCCCTGTGTTTAAGGTTGCCACAGGCATTAAACAGCCTTTGTATTTCTTCGACCGAAAACACGATTGGCAATTTTTTGCTTCTCTTGCAGTACTCAATGTACTTAAACTTTTCGGGCTGCCTTACCACATACTTGTAAAAGCATTTGATTGCGCCATGATGGGCACGTTGGGTGTTGTGTTCCTTAAACTGTGCAAGGTAGGTTTTGAGGTCGCTTTCGTTTACTGCCTTTGTTTGCGGCCTGTCTTTGAAATGATTGAGAAACCTATCCACACACGAAACGTAATTTTTAACCGTCTGCTCGCGGTAGCCCTTGCGCGTTATCTCATTAGAAAACTCAATGAGGTTGTTTCTAATTTCCATAGTTTAAGTATTTAGTTTTCAGTTAATTGAATGTGATGTAATACATATTTTATGTTATAGGCAAG
>Ga0075163_10002966_pt1 | contig 22820 bp, 34 predicted proteins | sample JI1023141ADNA_FD_71478 | JGI IMG/M metagenome (GOLD analysis project Ga0075163, IMG submission 71478) | Wastewater effluent complex algal communities from Wisconsin, to seasonally profile nutrient transformation and Carbon sequestration -... | ecosystem: Engineered > WWTP > Effluent > Algae... | reverse complement strand
AAGTAGAAGATGTGTGAAAGAATGAAACCACGATTAGACAGAGAAAGAAAAGAATATGACTTAAATCAAGTTCAAATATGACTGAGCAAGAAGAACTAAAGCGAGTAGCAGCCGTTCAATTCGTAATGGATAACTCTGATACAATCCCTTTCAAGAAAGAGAATGGTTTTAGTTATTATTCTATTCCCTTGATTTTAAACCGACGACACAACCCAGAAAACTTCCCCAGTATCAAGCCCCAAGCCGAAGTGCAAGCTAGTAGCCCCGTCCCAAAAAACGTCATCACCCGGAACGCAAAGAACCCCGTTAAGAAAAACACTACAAAAAGCACCCTGTTCAAATAGTGAAGCATTCGCAGGAAGTGTAATCGTTGCAGGAGTCCCATCTATTGTAGATGTTCCACCTAAGACCGCACCTGTCCCGTTCGTTAGGTCAATTACTTCATTAGCTGCAAAAGGGTTAGTGACTGTATATCTAGCAATGCGAGTATTTGAATAAGTAGAAAGATTGAATTGATTATTTACGTTTAAGCCTAGATAACCACCGGCAATATTTTTAGAGCCTTGGCTTTCGATTGGAAAGTAGGAACCACCGACATTTTTAACTTCTGCGATACCGTTGTTGGATCTGAAAAAAACTTTGTTTAGAAACCTTCCAATAAAGAAGTCGTAAGAAGTAGTGCCTTTGAGATTGTCGAATAGAGCCATGACACTACTTTAGAATGTTTAAGTCAATCGGTCGATTAGAAAGCAGTAAATCCAAGAGCCTTTCGGACATAGAACAAAGCCCCTAGAATGGCGAATAGAGTAATAGATACTACTCCTATCATAATATTTCGGTCTATCTTTCTCATCCTGAGAGCATCGACTTTATAAGATTCCTTTTGTTCTCTTTCGGATACTATCTCAGATTGAAGTTGTTCGATAAATTTATCCTTTGCAGCTAGGGCAGCGTCTACCCTTTGAGTATACAGAGTAGTTCGATTCATATAGTCTTGAACCTTTTCAGGTTCTATGTCTTTATGTTCTCTAATATTTTCGAGAATTGTTTTAGCCTCGTCACGGATAGACTGGCTTTCGTCGGAAATAGCCTTAGTTTCAGGGTTAGCAGTTTTGCAGCTACTTGTCAATATGAGAATCGTTATTAATAGGGAAAAGTAATTCAAAGGTAACTCCTATAAAAATAAATGCTAATATTGCAATTGAACCTAAAAAGATAATATTCATAAAGCATTTATTTTTAAATCTTAATTATCGGTAAAGAAAAAATATTTCAAAAGGCTTATTTTTTTTCTAGATACCAACATGGTCTAGGTTGATTTATCTTGTCGGTTATCCAAACCATTTTCCCCGTGCCGTCTTTTACTTGCTTCATAGTGCGAAAAATCATAGAGCGCGCAAAGTCGTCTGGATAATCACAATCTGAGCCGTTGACGTTCTTATAGACAGCATTCCCTGGTCTTATTTGGTGTTCAGCATGTCCGTATGGATCTTGCCAAAGTCCGTCATAGCACAAAATATGCCCGTAATGAGTAATCATGGAACCAACTAGGACAGGACTATTTTTTTCAATTACAATTTTTTTAATCCCTTCTAAGTTCAGATTTGCATTAACAAACTTGTAAGGAACTTTTTTAGTATCTAACATTGGCTGAAGCTTTTTAACATGGTTGCCAGAAATGAATCTTACTTTTTGTGCTTTCTCTTTTGTTTCACCCACTACGATATAATGAGTGTGAGCCGTGTAATTTTCAAAAGAAGGTTTCCCGTCCACTAGATACGCAAGTCTGAGCCATTGCATCATAGCCGTAAAACTTTCGACCATACATTGATTGTGAAACTCGTTGTCTCCAGTCCATGCGTTTATGTTATCTCTTTGAGTTTCGATTTTCAAAGTCGGGTTAGTTCTTGTCATGTTTTTCCTCGTCGTATATTTCCACTAAGTCGTTTTGATTCATATAAAATGGGATTCCTGAAATAGTTGTTTCTGTAAAAGAATCTTTCTTGGTTAGGATAAGCCCTTTATGAACATAGACTTGATTTATTTTTAAATCTTTGAATTCCATTTCAAGCGTCTTCCCAGTCGTATTCCTGATTATCGCAATACGCTTCTGCTTCTGAATGAGTAGGAAATTTTAAGCCTACATTATCCGAAACCGTAAAGAAACTTTTGGTAGTATCTACAATGCTGAAATTGTAGGTAGTTCCTAAGATAAATAATTTCAGATCCATTAATACAGGATGATACCTATGAATAAGAACTTTGTCAGTCATTGATTTTCCTCTTAACCCATTCGTAGAATATTTTAAAAATCATATTGGATTGCACTATTCCAACACATACTATAATAGTTCCTAAGTAAAGAATAAAAGCACCAGGCAAAGTTGTTTTGAGTCCTATCATCCCAATTTCAAAAGGTATCCATTCAGTTTGATTTTTTACGGCACTTGAAAAAATAATAAAAGGGGAAATAAATAATCCGAAAACCAAGATTACTGAGTTCATAACTCTAGTGCCGTCATGGATGTAATTCAGTAAAGCCTGTTCCCAGTCCCTGGCTACAGGGATTCTATGATCTGCGTCAGATTGAATAATCTTTTTTGGTGGCATCTTCTTTCCCTGGTGCAAGTTTGCAATTGTCATATAGTAGATTATACTGAGCCAAGTCACCGTTAAATTCTTCTCGAAAATTAGGAAGTAAATTGTCTTTATATGCATAAATGCATTTTACTAAATCGGAGTATAACGCCTTAAGCGTCTGGTATCTATTGTATTTTTCTTTTGCTATTTGGGTGATACAATTATCCAAGAAAATATTAAAATCGCTACAACTATTTATGTATTTTTGTAAAATAATATTAGGAATTACACGATGTATCTCTTTTCGTCTTTCCGCAGGGATTTTCACGCTTGGATCTATAGTCAGTCGGTTTGTGAAAGAATCCGAAAATCTTTCCGAGAATTTCAACCGATTGATTAAAAATGTCTTCTTGAATTGTTTGCAGATTTCTTCACTTGTCGCAAACCTGTCATCATCCAAGTCGCCAATTATGTATTCAACCAATACAGCGAGGTTGTATTCTATATAGTTAATTTCGGACAAAATAAAATCTCTTATTAGAAGTTCTTTCCCTATAGAGTTAAAACCAATAGGTTTTTGTTTTAGTGACATTCCCCATTGTTGCAATACAAAAAAAATAGGTGCTTCTCCAGTAAAAAATGACTCATTGTTTTTAATCAGAATTTCATCTATAATAGAAGGAACTTTTTTTAAAAAATATAGATTCAAAAGAGCTAATAACCCGGAACCAAAAACGATAAAAAGAAAAAATTGATTCAAAGCAAAACTGACAACGTAAATTGCCAATTTCTGCTTATCTACTATAAAGTAAGTAATCACAGAAGAAATAAACAATAGCCATACCACTACGTTAATAAAAGTTTTATCCAAGGCTTTAAGTCCTAGATAGACTATTGTTTTTTTGAACTTCTTTTGCATTTACAAATTATGGATTATTATTCAAGCAAATCAATCTGTGCGCTTTTTTCTGCAAATTTAGTATAGTAAGTAAGTTTCAATAACTCATAAAGTTCATTCTTTTTCAGGTTAGTCATTATAACATTTAGGTTATCCACCGAACGCCAAAAAGTCACCCGTGCATCGTCCTTAGTTTCAAGTAGTCTTGATCTGGAAATGTCGTCGTATTGGAAGCTATTTCCTTCAAATGCCACTCCAATTTCAGAGCATTGCTTTTGAAACTCTGCATTAATAACATCTATTTGCTTTTGTTTTTCAGCTTGGATTTCAGCGTCAATAGCTGATTGGCTGTAAATTGGATTTCCGTCAGAATCAAATCCTATACAGTGCTTTGCTTCTGAATCGGTCATTGTTACGGGTGTTAATCCCTGCAAAGGAATTGGACTTGTAATTAGTTTCCCATTGTCATTATATCTATACATTTAGTTTTCCTCGAAAGAAATTGTAAAAGAACGCAATTCAGTTCCTATAGAATTAATTGCATTTACAAAAGTAAAATAATCGTTTTCGTCGACATTAATATCTATTGAAATAATATACGCATTTGCACTACCGGGATTATAGGCTATATATGTTTTAAATAATAATCCATTTTTATGTAAATATACACCCCCTGCATCCATAGCAATAATAACGCCTATTTTTGCTTTACCAGATTTAAGAAACGTAATTCTAAAACCTTCCGTATCATCATAGACAACAGCAGCCCCATTGTCCACACAAACAATATTTGAACCCCAAGTTTTATCCCAAGTCCCTGTAAATTGTAGTCGAGTTCCAGCAGCAGTTGCAGACACGCCTATTTGGTTTGTTTCCCAATAGTCATCATTCTTTTTAGAACCATGACCATAATTTCTAACGGTTACTAAATTAGTGCCATCAAAATATCCAATTGCTATAATTCTTTTCGTAGGATCATTACTTGAATAATATCCATTATTTGCAACGTCAAAAATTGGATTAGGTGTATATTGAAAAATATCACTTACTATTTCAGCAGGTGGGATTGTTTCAACTGAGACAACGCCTAGCGTATTAACGACTAGATTTCTCCAGCCAGCAGCACCCGACACAGCGATAGAACCAGAAAGAGAAATTCCCCCACCGTTATTTGTCAATCCCTCATAAGCCCAATTTGCACCTATGAAAGAAACTCGGATGTCATTATACCCAAGTGGAGTTGAACTAGGTGCAACGGCAGCCTGAGAAGAAGGATAACCCAAAACCCATCCTGTAGTTGCAGTAGTCCAATAGATAATAGGTTGTGAAATAGCAGGTGCAGTCGTAACCAATCCACCGGGTGTAGTAGATGATAAGTAACCCGTTGTGTCAGCGGTTCCCCCTGTTAATCCTGTGAAATATCCGCTTTGAGAAATTACAAAGGTATTTGCATCTATGATTTTAGTAATAAGCCATATTCCTACGTTTGCTTGAATATCAGCCTGAGCACGCACATAAGAAGTGCCATTGAATTTTAAAACTTCACATAGAGAGTATCCATGTAATGCCTGAGTCACTGTTAAGCTTGCACCACTGGATTCTTTTATTTCAATCCACTTCGCAGCCCCTATCGAGTTATCACTACAAACAAAAACCTTATCTAATACGGTATTTACCCATACTGAGCTAGGTTTATATCCTTGAGATACATCGTTATTTACGGTAGGGTCTACTATTGCAGAAATCGAATTATCTAATAATTGATCCGCGTGAACTCCCTCTAATTGCTTTGCTTTAACTTGTGACATTTATATAATTCCTTTTAAAAAGGCAGCCTTTTCAGACTGCCTTAAATTTGTTCTACAGACTAGAATCTTCTGTATTCCGCGTAAACTGTATCAGTTGTGTCAATTTGACCTAATCCCATTGCAACAAGTTGAGGACCTGAAAAACTGATAACAAGACCAGTCACGGTAAAATGAAGCACCGCGTAAAAAGCCTGTCCGTTTACAGTCAGTTTAACCTGTGCAGGATCAACTGGAGCAAAGGAAAGATTGGAAACAGTGTTTGCAGCTGTAACTGTCAAACCTTCTTGGTAGCTAAATCCTTTAGATTTACCGTCATCGGCAACGTTTCTAGTTTTGATAGAAGTTGCGAAATCGGCAGGTAAATGTTCGAAAGAGAATTGGTATACTAATTCAATGTCGATAGACTGAGTTGCAGGGAATGTAAAAGCAGTTTCTACACCAGTTCCATTCGCAAGGTAGTAATAATCAATTGAGTAGACACCAGCCGCTTCTGTGATTCGACCATAAACCTCTTCACTGTCACCAGCAAGATTCACAATTTTATCTTTTGTTACTGAGTCGAAAATTTCAGCACGGTTTCCAGCACCCGATGTGATTAAACCCTCTGTAGTGGTTGTAGCCACTTGTAAAGGGACTGCAACGCCGTTTCTACCAGCACTACCAAGTAGTGTTGTAAGTGGTGTTGTTATTACGGTTGACGCTGTAGAAATAACAGCCGAAAGACCAGAAATTTGTAAAAACCCTTGTAAGAGTTGCTCGATTTGTTTACTTTGTAGTCTCATTGACTTCTCCTAAGTGTAATAAAGTTCTAACGTATCGCTAGTCCTTAATGCAAAGTTTGGGCTTATCCAAGTCAAAACAGTTCCTGCTATTGTGTAGTCGATACCGAATTTTTGTTTAGCCCCGTTCAATTCTAATTTTGAAGTATTAATATTGATCGGTAACTGAGAAATTGCAAAAACAGTCTGACCGTTTGACGCGATTGTAAGCACGTCTAAATTGTCACCACTTGCACTGCCTAAACGAATCCAAGCCGAACCAGTAGACCATATCCAATCCCCAACTTTCCAGTTTGAAATTCCATCTATTGAAGTAGGCCCGCCTGTAGTGACTCTGTAAAATTGATCTTTATTTGCAGCACTTGAAACAGGAATAGCAGGGATATTTGTTGATGCATTCCAATTGCCTACAAAATTTCCCTGAGAAAGTTTTGTGTATTGTGCATTGGTTAAGTGGTAGTATTCCCCTGCTTGCCCGCCTTGCAGCCCTGTGAGTGTGTTATGAGAGCCACCGCCTCCCCCACCACCTACAGGAGTTTGCACACCTTGGAAGTATGTAACCCATTGAAGGTTAGTTGTATCATAAATTAAAATGGGAGTATCGGAAATATAACCAAGACCTGCAATGTCGGCAGCCGAAAGGTATAGAAAATTCTCTTTTGAATTTCCCGCAATGTCAAGGAATTTAGAAGCTAAGTAGCGTTTATCGTTATTAAATAATAGAGGGTTTGACATACTTTGAGTATGCCTAGAAACAAATCAATCGGTCAAAGATTATCAATCATATATCTTGATTCCGAAAACTTAGAGAAGTAGGTAAATTTTAAAACTTCATAGAGTGCGTTTTTTTGTTCGTTCGTCAAAATAATATTATCATTTTCTACAGATCGCCAATAAGGGATCCTGTTATCATCTTTTGCTTCGAGTAAAAGGTTTCTGGAAATTGTGTCGTATTGGAAATGTGGATTTACTACTGTGGTTTCATCCGTTGTCGTAAAAGTCCCTGTGAATTCAGCACCGATGTTAATACAATCGGATTCGAAATTTTTCTTAATTGCTTCTGCTTCTAAAATTCTCAAATATTCTGGACTCATGAAAATTACCTCGGATTTGTAGAGATTGCTAAAAGTTCGAACGAATCCATAAACAGGTTTTTCGCTGTGCCTGTGGTGGTTCTGTGAAGCCCGTAACCTATGGAAGTTTCACGCCCTGCCGTCTTAGGGATATTAGCCGCTAGAGTTCCGACCGCTACTGTATCGACATAAAAAGTTGCAAGTGTGGCATCTGCATTAATCTCAATGTCGTATCTATTCCAAGATGTATCCATCACTTTTGAAAGTGTGACTGTAGATTGCGCTCCCGCATTGGACGTAACCCCTATCAAGTTTGCATTTGCAGCATTGTAGCGAAAGAAAACCCCGTCTGTAATAGCCGCACTTGCATTATTATCAATAAACCCTAAAAGCATTGTGAAGTTGTCGGCTACAGTTGCCAAAGCTGATAGTCTAGCAAAAATTGTAAGCCTAGCGATCCCATCACCAAATCTTAAAAGCCCCGCGTTAAGAATTCCACCAGCTCTAGAATTCGCTGCCATAGCGACTCCAACGTTTAGGATACCCATTCGCATTGTGCCAGCAGGGTTAGATTCATAGGACGATAGGACATTTGAACCACCATTTGCAATCGACAAAACAAATTCAGCCACAGAGCCGTTTAGATAACCAGAAAGAAAATCTTCTTTGAGGGAAATTAACGAACCAGAACTATTTTCTGTGAGTGGGTGTTCTGTGCCTATATCATCTAGATAGGTCAAAGAGCCATTCCTACGGTATAAACGGAAATGACCAGCAGGAGGCGTAGAAGGAATTGCCCCTGCCTGTAAATCAATTTGGTTAGATATATATCCTTCTCGAAAGCTCAAATTATAATCCTTCTACCACAATCCTTAATGAAGTGTAAGTTTTGTTGGACTCAATTGTAAAGCTATTTACACCCACTGCAACGTCAGCAACTTTTATAGTTCCTGTAGCGTCACTTACTTTGTAAACATAATCCTGAGCGTTACCTAATCCTAAGTTGTGAGTAATTGTCAAAGGAGTATTAGCCGTTAAAGTTGCAATTGCAGCTTTGTAAATTTTCGCCCTTGGATTCCCTGTATCTAAGTTTGTGAGCAATGTCAACGGAGTCACAGCAGTTGTATTGTCTGTTCCTGTGTTGACCTCTGTTTGAGTCGCAAGCCTTACATAGCCTTTTACGGTTGTTGTTGCATCACCAAGATTGGCTTGAATTACAAACCAGCCACTTGTAGAATAAACTAATTGGTCGCCTACTTCTACAGTCACACCGCCGACAGTTCCCGGATTAGTTGTTACAATCCATACATCCCCGACAGCAGGAGAAGCAGGGAAAGCAGGGTTTGTATTTGCATTAGAGATTTCTCCCTTGATTTGCATTGCATTTGTGATAACCTGAGTTGCATTAACCCAAGCAGTGCCGTTCCAAACGTAAAGGTTTAGGTCGGTTGTGTCATACACAAAAAGACCTGCTTGTGCTACTGTAAGAGTCCCGCCTAAAGTAGTTCTTTGTCCTGTAGTTACTTGGTGAGCAACTACGTTTTTAATTTGATTATTTTCGTGGTTCTGATCCACGCCTATTCTGATTTCTGCCATTGTTTTAAATCTCCTATTGTGTAATAATAAAACCGCTTTGTGGTGAGTTGAACGTCACTACTATTTGATTATTGTTTATATGCTGAATACTGCCTATGAATTGATTCCCTAAATTGTCTATAATAGTAACACTTGGCTTATACCCTGAGTTATGATTTACAGTGACTAACGTTTGTAGCCCGAAAGAAGTTTCAGTTCTTACTGTAGGGAGTGCCGTTCCTATATCACTTAAAACTGCAATCTGATCAAATATCGTTTGCCCGTTTCTGTATCGGATAAAATAATATTTATTTTCTTCCCAGTCATAGATAAATAAGTCTTCGTCTGTAGGCTTGAGTTTAAGATTTACTCTTTGCTTAGTTGCAAAGTAAGGTATAGTTCTTTTCTGCTTATCTAAAGCCTGTCGTAAATCTACAACAGAATATGACCTTTCAGGGTAACTAGCCAAGGAATTATAACCCCGATTGTCTCACTCTAGAGAAATAACCACTAATTTTAGTAACGCCCGAAACTGCTTTTAACTCTTTGCAGTAAATAGGGTAATAGTATTGTGTATGTCCGCTACCTGCTTTTGTCGGTAATTGATCGCAAGCATCCACAAAAGTAAGCGTATAAGCCCCGCCCGCCTCTATCTCTGTAATCAATAAAACAACGTCCTCAGTTTTAAAATACTTAGATGTATTTGCTAGGATGTTTGCAGGTGTCTCTGTGAATTGTCTATGAAATTGACTCGCGCCAATATCGGATAAGTTCAAGGTCTTGTTCATACAACAAGTAAAACACTCTTTTGTAAATCGGTAAAGGTTGACCGATTTTAAATTTTAAAACAACTTGTATTTGTGGCTTACTCTAGAAAGAAAAAACAACCTGCAAAACTAACCCCTAGACAATTAGAAGAATTTTCACAGTCTCATATTGCGACTTTGACAAAGACTCTCTACTCAATGATAGATATTCAAAAACAGGACATGAGAGCCAAGAGGCAAGTTGTCTATAATTTCGATGATGACAAATTAACATCAGAAGGTGTAGTAATGCGCCCACATTGGCGACCTGCCTTTCAGGAATTACGAAAAGCTACCTATACAAATTCTTTAATAGGTGCAATTATCAAAATTAGAATAGATGACATCTCTCCCTACTTTGAGACACGGAAAACAACCAAGGCAGAACTAAGAGAAGGCTTTGCATTTACAACCAATGACGAAACAAAAGAACCTACTGAGCAGGATCTACAAGCTTTTTTAAATGCTAGCGAGTTTTTCAAAATTATGGGTGAACGTTGTTTCGGTTGGGAGTCACGCGATAGGCTAAAGGCAGTCGGTCAAATGATGACTAGGGATATTCTTTCCATTGATTCTTTATGCTTCTTTCTGGTTAAAAACCCCTTTGGAAAAGTTATTGAATTACGCTACTTAGATCCTGCAACTATATTTCCAGTAGACCGTTCGAAAGGCTATCTAGGAGACTTTGAAATTTCACACGTTCAAGTAATAGACAACCAAGTTAAAAACCAGTTTAGACATGGAGAAATCTACTTTAGAAATATGTCGAACATTTCAGACATTAAGTATAGAGGAAGTGGAATGTCACCAACCGAAACTTCCATAATGCAAATCGTAGATATTATTAGAGCCTTGCGTTTCAATTCAAACCGTTTCGACCGCCCTCAGTCTTACGGGTTTTTGTCTACTGGTCAAATGATCACACCTGAGCAAGAGGACTCTTTGGCTATGCAATGGGAAAACATGTTTACGAACCAAGACAACGGCACTCATATTCCAATTATGCACGGTGTAGAAGACTTAAAATATACAGCTTTGAACATGCCTAATGAATTACAATTTGATAGACTTATCCAGATACTTTCTTCTTTAGTGTTTGCTAACTTTGGGATGGATCAAGCAGAAGCTGGACTTAGGCTAAACAATTCAGCTACTCTATCAGAAGCATCTGCCGATGGTAGAATAAAATCTTCGAGAAACCGTGCTATTAAGTCGATTCTAGCCTTTTATTCAGAAGTATTCAACGAATTACTGGACATTATGCCTGAATTCAAAGGAATTCGCCAAATCTTTACTGGAATCGAGATTGACCAGAACGCCGAACTAGATAGAGATAAGAAACTTCTTAACACTTACAAATCACTAGATTCTATCCGTAAAAAGAATAATGAGAAGCCACTTTGGGAAGAAATACGAGACGAATACGGATTGTCAGAGGAAGACGCTCAAAAGATTAAACTTATTGGTGCTATACCTATTGACCCAACTTTCAACCAGTGGGCTACTATGACTATACAAAAGCTAGAAGGTGATGGTGGTGGAATGGAAGAAGGACAGCCGCCCGATGAACAAGAGTTTGATTCAAGCGGTACCGAAGAGGAACCGCTTGAAATCGAAGACTACTCTGACTATGATCCTTCACAAGATGATGACTTTATGGGATAGGCTTATATTCCAGTTTAGAATTTTTAACTAATTCAATATCGTAATGGTTCGTAGTTTCTGGAATCAAAGAAAGAGGCTTAGTAACAACTTCTTTCTTTGATTCCTTGAAAGCTTTATATCCTTCTAATAAGTAATACCTATGTGGATCATTTTTTCTCAAAAAACATATTTTTTCTTTGATTTGAGAAATTTCTTTCTTTTCGTCAACTTCTTCAATCCATTTTCCTTCTACCGTGTAATTTCTGTTTGGGATATTTGCAATATGATCAAACCCCTTTTCAGTCTTTGGGACTTTGGAGTAATCCGTTTCTGGACGACCTTTTGATAAATCCCTTTCAATCCACTTCCCCTCTGATCTAAGTTTCATTTCTAGCTCTAAGCCAGTTAAATAAGTGTTTTTAATCGCATTTTTCGAGATATTTTCACAAAAAGTGCCAATTAAAAACCTATTTTGTTTGGTTTCAGAGATTTTTTCTCTATTCTCTAACTCATAGCACTTTGAATAAAATTCTTTCCAAGTAGATACCACTAGTTCTTTAGAAGGCTTTTCCCCTCTGAATAGCAAATAAATAAGCCAAAGCATTAAGCCAGCCCAAAAAGGGAAAATATTACAAGCAATGTCCCAAGTGTTATACATCTTTCAAACTCCTTAGCAAGTATTATCGACTAAAACAAAAAATACTTGACTTTGTGCAATTTGTTCATTTTGCTCAAATTACGCAAGGAGAAAAAATATGAAAGGAAATGAAAGATTACAAGTAACCCTTCCAGAAGAAACAACGGAATTTTTAAAACGTAAAGCAGAAGAGCAAGGGCTTGAACCAAAGGACATTGCTAAGGGAATTCTTAATCTAGCCGCAAAGAAAGATGAAGAACATGAGGACTTAGAAAACTAAAAAAAAGGCAGCCTGTAAAGACTGCCACTATGGAAAAATTTATGAACAACATTAAACTAGAACGAATCGGATTAATTGCAATAATTATTATTTTTTCTGCAATAGAGGCATATTTTAACGGTAACTCGTCTTATCTTATCTCTAAGGATATTTACCAATCTGTGCTTTATGGGATTGGAACGATACTTGCCCTTTTTGTGGCTGAAAGGTATGTGAGAAAATTAGTGATTCCAGTAGTCATTTTTTTATTGCTTTTTAATTTTATGGCAAATCTACAAAAGTTTGGGGTGTCCGTTAAAGAAAAGTCTTTGGAAGAAATGCAAGCTGAATTCTGTAAAATCCATAACTGGCAAAAATGCCAAGTGCAAACTACCCCGTCTATCGGTAAAGAAAAAGTTTATCCAAGGTTCGTTTCTTTGAATGAAATCGAAGGTCTAGGGTGGTCTCATACTCAGTTAAAACTTTACAACGCCGATGTTCCTAGATTAAGAGCAGAATGGGAGAAAGAAAAAAAAGATTTTGAGAAAAAAGTATCCGAGATTGAAAAAGGAAATAAAGAATTTCTGGCTTTGTCTCCAGTAAAATATTCTCAGTTTGATAAACTATCTTTGTCGTTTTCTTCTCTCTCTACTCAGGAAACTTTTTGGTTAGTTTTGAGACTTGTTTTTGGCTTTTTTATTTCTATCATGTTAGTTGCTCTTTTTGAAAATTTACAAATAGTTATGAAACCTTTGGAAATCGAAGTCAGAAAAGTTGACTCTGTGGAAGTTGAACAAATTCAGAACATGGCTTTGCTAAAAGGGAATTCTCGTCACTGGAAATTTAGAGATCCTGAAAAAATCTTAAAACTATTCCCTAAGTTTCCACAAGATGAAGCCTTAGATATTATTTTAAGGGTGCGCGCACAAGCAAGCCGCAAGCGTGTAACAGAAAGCCGCAAGGAAAGCACTGTGACATGTTGTGACCAGTATGTGACCAAATCGGTCACAAGCACTTCTAATGTGGTATTTTTCCCGAAAAAATTAGCATAATTACCCCTCTCCGAGTAGGGGAGGCGTAAAAAGTTCTTGCCGATAAGTGACAGTTAAGAAAACAACTGTTATTAATGCCTCATTCTCCAATCAATTCAATTGAATCTGTTCAAGACGCTTGGGACGGAACCGGTCTAATGGTTCGTATCTCACTACACGCAAGAGAAGGCCGAAAATGGTTTTTAGTCATCGACGGGAAAAATAGACAACATGTATTTGGACCAAGTGGCGATTCTTTTAAACTTTACAACGATGCTATAGTTGCTGCACTCTCAGGACATTTTAACAAAGCCGAAGGATTAGATAAGTGGTTAGAAGCAGGAAAGAAAATCCAAGAAGTTAGAACTAAATTAAATTGCAGTCAGAAAGAATTTTGCGATTATATCAATAATTCAGAGTTATATAAGCAAGCGAAGGAATTAAAACAAAACACCCTTTCAGAAAAAGAAAAAGGCAAGTATGATAACACTGAGCTATACATCACTTGCCTTAAAATAGAATCTGAGTCTGGACTAGGATAAACTCACCTCGCTTTTATCAATCCACTTTCCAGAATGAAAGCCTAGTGTAGTTGGAATTACTTGTATTTTCCCCTTTTCTTCTGATACCACTTCGTAGCGTTTCCCTTGATAAGTGATTCGCTTTCCGATCCAATTATCTTTTAACATTTCCTTGATTTGTTCGTCCTTCATATTCCCGCCTTTAGAAGTTTGAAAGCCACCTTTTTCAATTGGTCAATATTACCATTATCCTTTGCTTTATTAATTGCATTGGCTACGGTTCTTCTACTGTTAGAAATTTCTAAAGATATTTTATCGTAGCTTTCAGGCTTACATCTGCTATCTGTGCCTACAAAGTTCCTGTCTCTTATGATATTTATCATATCAATGTAGAGATTTATTAGCTTTGTTTCGGCTTGTGTTGATTCGATTACTTTTTCTTGAATTGCAGTGACCGGAATTCCTTTATTTAGATTAATCATATTTACCTCTATAATATGTATCGGATTTTATGCCTATAACTTTAGAAAAATACTTCTTAAGTTATTTTGTGTTCTATCCGAGAATAATTTCAGGAAGGTAAATTAATATGACAGAAAAATTTGTAGTTCCATTTTTCAATGGTGCTAAAACAAGTCTTGCGAAAGACGATAACGGCAAGCCGCTTTTATTTAGTAAGGAAGCAGTTGAAGAAATCAATAAACCAATTCGTGATCTTATCAATGCGAATGACAGGAGACGCGAAAATGTTAAATCCGTTTAATACTTTTACTACTAGATTTTGGATATTGTTCTTTTTCATACTCTGCTTTTTAGCAGGTTTTGGAGTAAGTAGGATACTTCCACAGGAAAGATGGATTCCAGAAAAGGACACAAAGGAAAAGCCTTTTTGCAATCCTAATCAGTCTTGGATGTGGGATGAACGCCAGAAAGGTTACTGGAATCAAGCCTACTGCCATTACAAATTACTTAGACAAAAAGACGGATTTCCTCGACTTTTTACAGCCGAGGAAATAAGCGAGGGGGTGATTATTAAATCGAAATATTAGTTTAGTGCTTCTAAGTCTTTAAAATCCCTAAGCACGAAAGAAACTCTCCTAGACGACAAAGCATTGTTAGCTAGATTAAAGCCTTTCGTGTTTACGTGACCTATCCCACTTGCAATTCGCTTTCCAGTGCTTTTTTGTTTGAATAAAAACGCATAAGGCGCACTAGCAGCCACAGGGCTAGAAGTGTCCAGTTTAACCACTCCCTGAGTTGCGACAGCCAACGTATGGAAAGTTGCCGAAAAAGTCCCATCCCATTTAAGCGATTTGAACCCGCGAGGTTTCCAATAACCGATTGCTAATATTTCGGCTTGATTTAAGTTTTCTTCGATGTCAATGTCTTGTATGAATCCTGCTAGTTGACCATTAAATAACACAATGGCATCACAGCCTGTTATAACGTCCGGGTTTTCTAATTCTGCTGGTCCTGCCATTTGTTACGCTCCTGTGCTAGAACCTTTGATAAGGTCTAAATTTAGTAATGAAAAAATGTAGTCGATTGAACTAACTACCTTGCCGTCTGGAAAGTTAAAATAGATTACGTTTCCATCTCTAGTGATTGTGTAATTCTTGTCATAAGCAGCTTCACCAGTGTAAATATTTCTGGAAAGCCAGCCAAAGTTTTGAATGTAGTCAATATCGAATTTGTTATCTATAAACTCTCTAATATCAGCGTCATCGAATTCTTTGTCTAGGTTGTCTGGATCAGTAGGAGTTCTACCACCAAATTGTAGCCAAAGAGAATTTCTGAGGTCATTAATAAGAGCCAAGGCAGTCACAATAGTTTGAGATAGGTTGTAAATGAGATTGTTTCCTTGGTAGGTAGTCAAGCCGTGAAGCAAGATATATTCCCCGTTAGGATTCTTTGAGATTGTAAGACAGCCCGATTTTTCAGCATTGATTAACTGAGTAGGTGAAAGTTCTTCATCGGTTCTTAAGATGTTAAGGACTTTGTTTGTAGCCGCTTGTCTAGGATTTGCACTTGCTTTAATCGCATTGTGATAAACTGCAAGCATCCAACCATCGTAAGTTTTTTCGGTGATTCCATCTGCTTGATAGGTTACAAGAGAATTGATACCGTAGCACATCCAAGGGCTATTTAATACTTTTGCATTAGATAACCTAGTTAAATAAGCGTCTGAATTTGCAGAACCAGCACCGCCAAAGGTTTCATTGCTTCCTTCTGGTCCTACCATCTTTGCACAATGGTCAGCCAAGTAAGTAGCCACTGAGAAAGTAGATGTAAGAACGTTTCTGTAAAAGCCAGTCACCGATTCGCATAAATCAATAGCATCTATATAGTCACCTGTAACGCCTACCCCTGTAGTGCCATTAATCAAATATCTAAAGGCTACCATGTCAGCCAAAGGAACTTTTGGGGTGCTAGGTGTTAATTCTGCTAATTCCGAATTAACTAGAAAGGTCATTTGTCGCCAAAGAACGCTTTTAAGAGTTGCAGGAACCGCACCAACTAGAGTAGTTGAACCTACTATGTAATCAAGATTTTTAGTAAGCAAATCAGTTGAACTTAAGAGAGTTGCGACATATCCGTTTTGATTGTTAATGTAATTGATAAGATCACCAATTGTAGGTGTAGCTTGCCAAGTTGTTGAAAGGCTTAAAGTCCCGTCAGATTGACCAGCTAAGGAAACCGCGAATGTCGTTCCGTCCCAAGTAAGGTTTGCAGTCGTAGCGTTTCCAGTGTAGACAATGCTAAAATCAGAGATATTCAAATCACTAGATTTTGTAATTCCTGAAATACTTCCTACTTCAACCGTCCCGCCTGAATTTGACACTTTGATTCGAACGTTGTTTCCAGCAGGACCGGGAACGATTGCCTTAACTAAGTGAGTAGTGGGTAAATCGACCGATTGAAAGGTTTCGCTTGCTTGAGTATTAGGATTGATATTGAGTGCTTTTACTTTCGATACACCACTAAAGCCGACCGTTTTAGAAGGGCTAAAAGCCACTTTGATAGCATCTAGCAAGTCACCACTGCCTAGAATCGCCTTAGCTTCTGCAAAAGAATAGAATTCCATGACTCGTAAATCCTTTGGAAGTGTGTTATCGTTACAATCCCAGCCGTTTGTAGATGTTCCAATTAGGATAAGAGTATTTAAGTCAGCATTGACACCCGTAAATTGTGGCTTTGCTCTAAAGGCAGCCCGTGACCCTGGTATGATGAAATTTTTTCCTTCAAAATAAACTGTTCTCATTTAATGAACTCCTTGTATAATTTCTCTAGGTCATTGCAGCCTATAGACTTAATTCTGAATGCCTGTCTTGACGTTTCACCCATAGGTGGTTTAGTCATAAGGAATTCATCTACTGTGATTTTCCCTTTTTGGATAGAAGGCTTTTCTTGTTTTTTTTCTGGTTGTGGAATCTCTAAATCTGCCATAATCCCTAGAATGATTACTTTTTTTTAATCGGTAAAATAAAGTTCTTAAGTCTCGTGCTAGATGTTCGATAATCTAGATATAAGAGAGGATATTAATTATGAAATCATTTGGTGCAGTTATCACTTACAACGGGAAGGATTGTGATGGATTTAATTCTATGGCAGGTAAAATTTTTACAGCAAAGAGGCTTGAGAAAGCTAGACGCGAAGCAATTTCTTACAACAGGTCATCCGATGGAATTATTTGCAATGTAAGGTCATGGAGGGAAGTAATCGAATCCAGAAAGGAAGCCAAGAAAAATGCGAACGATTACACACCTGTAAACGATGAAAAGAAAGATTTTCGCCTTTATGAACGCTTCGAGAAAACCGATCATGGATTCCGTTATTTTTCAGAGTTCAAGGCTTCTCTCGGATTTAAGCCATTCAGAGATTAATCCCCCCCCCGCCCCCCGCAAGCCTAGCCATAAACAAGCTAGGCTTTTTATGGCTTTTACCGATTAATACTTTTATGCAATTCTCTGATTATGAATCCAATCGTTTTAACCCTTATCAAAGGCATGTTATATTACATCCTGAAAGCAAAGCAAGGCGGGAAATACCTTGACCGTAAAAAAGTAGTCGATAGAAAAACTGGTAAAATGCGCTACAAATATAAATACAAACCAATGCAGCAACGAGCCGCGCATGAAGTCACCCGTAACAAATTTGAAAAGGTTACTAAGCTTTCTGGAGATGAACATAAAAACCAAATAGAACACGCCTTACAAAATGGTATCCATGTTTCCTTACACGTTCTTAGGGATTATCCCGATCTCATAACCAAATACCACCAGCAAGCTAGACTTGCAAAGGCTGATAAGATTAGAGCAAAAGTTAAGGCGCATAAAGAAAAAGAACGAATGGAAAGAGAAGTTAGGCTTAATACTCCCGAAGGATTAAAAAACAATCCAATCAAATTAGAAGCTGAAAGGATGATGAAAGAAGACGGGCTAATTAAAGATGTTCCTGTATCCGACAATAGTAACAGCCTGAAAAAATTAGCTAGTGAGTATGTAGATATGAAAGAAAGTTCTCAAGTTTCAAATCCTTCTACCGAAAATAAAGGTAGTGAGGAAAAGAAAATGGAAACAGTAAAATGGCAAGATGTAATTAAATTAAAAGGTTCTGATAAGCAAATCAAATACGCAAAGGATTTACTAGCAACTAAAAACAATGAGCAATATTCTACAAAGTTTTATATTTTGTCGAAACTAATACAGAAATCAGCAACTACAAATCCCGACAAAGAGTTTAATGCGTCTGAGATTATTTCTCTAATGAAAGACTATTGGAGCAAAGCACATACTAAGAAAGTGGGTGAGCTATTAGGACATGAGATTTCTAATGTTCCGCCAAATGACAATTACAATCCCTTAGATGATTATATTGCTACAAAAGTGCTAGGTGCTACATGGGATGAAAACAGAGGCTTTTATATAAAGGATGGAAATACTGTCAATGTTCCTGATTGGATATTAGGGAGTAAACTAGAATATCCTGACCATATTGCAGGGCAAAAAGACAAAGAAAATGCAGCTATTATAAAAGAATGGCTTAAAAACTAGCTTTACAAATCCAAGTCCATTTACTTATCCTACTGAGTAGATGGACTTAATAACCCAAATTCTATACTACCTGTTTTTTATTCCAGAACCGCTTATACTTCCTTTGTTTGCTTGGGCTTACATAGCTTACTTAATACTGATTGACGTTTTAGAAATGCTTGAATGGTTAATTAATGAGTTTAGGAATTAGGTCTTACATCCTTCCTTAATCACTCGTTTAGTTTTTTCTGGTTCTTTTTCATGCTTGTATTGATATACTTCTTTGTAATATACCTTTAAAGCTTTCAGTATTTCACGTTTCATCATAAGTCAGTGTTGCCTTTACAGCCTTAACTTGGATAACTGTTTTATTTGCAGCTATTAGAGCTAGTTCAACGTTTGGATAGAATATAATTTCCTTTGTTAGTTCATTGCGAACTGGAAGAGACAGAACCGTATTGATTAGTATGTAATCGTTCATAATTTAAAATCATCCTCTACTAGCTCTATTAAGTCCAACGCACACCGTAATGAATAAATAGTCATAGCGGCATCATCGTCTTCATTGCCATAAGTAAGACCTATCAAACTTTCCCAGTTTCCATATCCTGAAAATGCAATATAAATTTCACTCTTATCATTCCATGAACTGAATCCTTTATCGTCGGTATATTCTTCGGAGTGGACACCTAGAACATAAAAAACATAGTTCCTAGATGAATCTGCTTTATCTCCTTTATAGTAAATTCTTAGATTATCAAATCCATGCTCTAAGAATTTCCAATTAGATACAATTTCATTTTCGTGCAATAATTCAGGTAATTTCATTTGTGATACCTAATTTTACAGGAATTACCTCTGCATCTAATTCATCAGGGAATGGTTCTGGCTGAAATCGAGCTATCCCGTTTATTACTATAAAAGGACATGGACGTGTAAAATTAGCCCTTTCAAGTTGGTCAAACCAAGGATTAAAATTTTTATCTATAACTGCTTCTTTTTTAATTATATCTAGTTCATTCATATATTCAGTATCGACCTAAAACTACAAAAACTTAATACTAGAACTTAGGCAGTAAGTCTTCCTTATTGTCAATCCATTTCAATTGTAGACTGGTTGTAGCTTGTCCCATTGGATTAAAGGAATCAGTGACACCCGTTACATACCCATAACGACCGTAAAAGTCTATTAGTTCATGTTCTCCCATGTCAAGAGCCGTTCCTATACGGTAATAGTCAAAAGCACAGTTTACGGAAGCAGTTACGTTTTTTAAATAGGTTCGTCTTGCCCTGACAAAGTTATTATCTACTGGAAAGAAAATAGTGAATAGCTTGTTTTGGATTGAAGCTAGTGCCGTATCAATTTGATTAAGTTTCGTTTTGGTAGCAGTCTCTTCATAGTCATAAGTAAGCCCGTCAATCTTAACTTGCATAACTCTGTAACCATAACGCCGTTTTAGAACATCACTCCATTTTACAGCAAATAAAAGTGTAGATGATTTCCCTGCTAATTTGCTTTCAGTTGATCCTACATGACAGCCAGAATAAATGTCATCGGGATTTTCCGTAAATGACATACTCGAAATATGTTTTACCTCTTGGAAATCCTTGTCCGTATTCCACTCACCTTGTAAATCGAATAAATAATCAAAGGGTGTTTTTCTGAATACTAAACTTGTAACCCCTGCCGAAGCTACTGTATAATTTTGATTAGTTGCATCGTCTAGAATACTATCTGTAATAGTAAGACCATTTGAAACTCTTTTCTCGTTAGTGTCCAAGGTATCCAAAAAACATTCGTATAACGGCTGTGTAGCCATTGAAGTAAGGACTTCCCAAAATCTAGGACTAGAGCCTATTTGATTCTGGCTAAAAATTTTGTATTGAGTTGTTGTATCTTCGTAATAACCCTCTGCAAAAAATGATGACATTAATGCGTTTGAATTTTCTTGATTACCATTCCATTTACCAATCAATTCATACCCACCATATGTAAACCCAGCAGGATCAGATTCTTTATATTTCCCTACCAGTCCATAAATTACATTATCCCATATTCCAATCAGAAGCTTTTTCATTCCAATAGTGCTACTGAGAGCATCGAATATTTTAGAAAAAGCACCTTCGTAAGAGCTTCCGTTTTTAGATTGTTCATTAATTGAATTTTGGGAAGAAGTATCCATATCTATAAACAATTCCTGTTTTTGTAATTTTTGTTCGAGTCCTAGGAATTGAATAGACCAGTTTAATTTTCCCATTGCCTCGACATTCACAGAAAGTCCGTTCATATAGCCTACATTTAACTGTCTAAACTCCTCAGAAGGATTTTTACGGACATATAGCCTTACTATACACTGGTCAGTAAATACTTGCTTGAACCGTTTAAGCCCTGAGATGTTCCTAAGTCCGTTAGGGATAGTCATTGAAATAGAATTGCCTTGTAGTGTTCTTGAACTGGTTATACTGCCTACCATGTCTCGTGGTAAATCGTATTCCTGACCTTCATTAGAATTAAAAGGGAGTATTGTTATTTTGAATTCTGGATTTAGAAATGACATTTAGACCTCTTAAAATAGCTTAACATGCTTCCCTATCTCTTCGCCAATCGTTTTTCCAAATCCTTCTTTTTGCCCTTTTGTTACAATATCCATCACACCTTTAATTTGAGTTGTTAGCCCTCGTATCCCTTTAATAAGAGAATCTTCTCCCTCTCCCATTAATTTTATCAATGGATCTAATGCAGGTGCTAAAGCCTGAAAAGCTTTTAATTGTGCCTCAGATAATTTATAGGCATTTTCGGCAGCATGTCTAGCCGCTTCTCCAGCCGTTCCTGAACCTTCCTTATCCTTAGCGAAAACTTCTTTTCTTTCGTTTTCTCTTGATAGTGGGATATTCCCAGTAACCCCCGTTAGTTTTTCCAATGGAGAAATTGCAGCAGGAGTAAACAATTTACCGCCCGCTTTCTGTGATTCAGCCATTTTATAAAACTCGAAACGCTTCATAAGCCCTTCATTCGCAAATAATTCAGCCCCAACCTCTTGACTTCTTTCAGTTGCCATAAATCGTTTCGACACAGTATTTGCAGCACTCATAACATTTTCATCTGCCATACCATGTTCTTCTAAGTATGCTTGCGCTCTTGGAATGCTTTTTCCCATTGTTTTAGCAAGTTCTCCTACAATTAGAGTAGAAATCGCCCCACCTTCGAATCCTTTTCTTACGCCTTGGTCTATTGCCTGCCCCATCCCAAAAGCCCTTTCCCCTGTTAAGCTGCCAGCCTTTGCAAGTCCGCCTGTCATAGCAGCAAATTTTCCTGCATTACCTTTTCCGAAACCAGATTCTTTTAACATTGAAGAATAGCTTGCAAGTTTAGCTACAAATTGACCTTGTTTAAGACCTGTCATTTTATTTATGTCAGCAGCACCTCTAAGAAAATCAGTGGAAACACTTTTGTCATTCTCTTTGATTTGCCCTAGTTGTTCGGCGTATTGTGCGATTCCTATGTTTTGCTGTGCGGCGAAAGCTACAGCACTTTTATCACTACCCATAAGTGACTTATTCCCAAATGCGCCTTGTGTTCTGTTGAACGCAATTTGAGACCGTGCCATTTCAGTATTTGCGAAATATCCACCTCCACCTCCTACGTAGCTTCCAGTAGCCCCCATAGTACCTCTTTGGCTACCTATAACAGAAGTCCACTCTTTACCCATGTCATCTACTTGCTTCATGAACCCGCCAACCATAGATCCCAACATCCCGCCAACTACAGGAATACCAGCTATGACACCAGCCATAACCCCGCCTTTTCTTGCAGGCTTAGTTATATTTCCTTCTTCATCTCTTTCTTCTTTTTGTCCCTTATAAGCTTCCTTAATCGAACCATAACCTTCTCTGGCTTTAGAATAAACATCTTGACCAAAAGAAATTTTGTCGTGAACTGCATTCATAAACCCGCCGGATGTATATTCACTTTGCCCCGATGTTCCTCTTGATAGCAAACTAGCACCTGTATGAACACCCTCGGCAGCAGCACCCGCAAAACGACCGACCTTGCCACCTACGAACTTTGCTTTCTCCCAAGCATACCGCGCCTTGCCTTGCTTCTCCATGACTTGCTTTTCTTTCTTGTAAGCTTTAGCAAGATCATTCATAGCCTTTTCAAGTATAGTGGACGCT
>Ga0075163_10002965_pt1 | contig 22827 bp, 18 predicted proteins | sample JI1023141ADNA_FD_71478 | JGI IMG/M metagenome (GOLD analysis project Ga0075163, IMG submission 71478) | Wastewater effluent complex algal communities from Wisconsin, to seasonally profile nutrient transformation and Carbon sequestration -... | ecosystem: Engineered > WWTP > Effluent > Algae... | reverse complement strand
TTTTGGTGTTCCCGGTAATGACGGGTAACCGTGCCGTGAGCGGCCTCAGCTTCAACGGTTTTACCGTCAGGCGATAATAAAACGGACGTCATTAAACCAAGTGAGCCGAATCCTTGAGCTACAGTATCGGATTGGACATCGCCATCATAATTTTTGCAGGCCCAAACAAAGCCACCATTCCATTTTAAAGCGCTGGCGACCATATCGTCAATTAAACGGTGTTCATAGGTAATGTTCTTTTCTTGGAATTTTTTGGCAAACTCCTTATCGAAAATTTCTTGGAAAATGTCTTTAAAACGCCCATCATAAACTTTTAAGATAGTGTTTTTGGTCGACAAATAAACGGGCCAACCTAGGCTAAGCCCATAGTTTAAGCATGCTCTGGCAAAGCCCTTGATTGAATCATCCAAATTATACATTCCTAAAGCGACCCCGGCACTTGGAAAATCAAAAATAGGATAATCGACTGTTTTTGACCCGTTTGCTGGTTCAAAACGTAAGGAAAGCTTACCAGCACCTGGAATCATGATATCGGTTGCACGGTATTGATCGCCGAAAGCATGGCGTCCTATAACTATGGGTTGTGTCCAACCAGGGACTAATCTTGGAACATTTTGGCAGATAATGGGTTGTCTGAAAACTGTGCCGTCCAAAATATTGCGGATGGTGCCGTTCGGTGATTTCCACATTTTTTTTAAATTGAATTCTTTAACGCGGGCCTCATCTGGCGTAATAGTGGCACATTTAACACCAACATTATATTTTTTGATGGCCATGGCGGCGTCAATAGTTACCTGATCAGCGGTTTTATCACGGTTTTCCATGCCCAAATCAAAATATTTAAGGTCAATATCTAAATAGGGTAAAATTAATTTCTCGCGAATAAATTTCCAGATGATGCGAGTCATCTCATCGCCGTCTAATTCAACTATCGGCTGCAGGACTTTTATCTTTTTCATTCTAACTCCTTGGGTTTCTAAGATAAACTGTATGACTTGTTTTTAATATAATAATTATATTTTTAATATGCGGAATGTCTTAATTAGATCATTTCTTCGGGATTTTCTATAATGGTAAAAAGTTTACGATTGATGGGATTAACAAAACCTTGATGAATGAAATGGTCAATTGTCTGGATGAGTGGTTGCCAGAATTTAGCGATATTTAATAAAAAAATCCGTTTTTGATGTAATCCCAGTTGCTTCCAAGTTAACACTTCAAATAATTCATCTAAGGTGCCAAAACCGCCAGGTAAAACCACGATGCTATCAGATAAATTGAACATCATTTCTTTGCGTTGATGCATATTGGGCACTATTCTTAATTCCGTCAAATGGGCGTGGGCGATTTCAATGCCAGATAAATGTTTAGGCATAACCCCAATCACTTTCCCCCCATATTGTAAGGCGGCATCCGCAATAATACCCATCAACCCAACTTTCGCGCCCCCATAAACCAGTTGAATATTTCTTTCCGCCAGTAACTTGCCAAAAGAATAAGCAAACTTAGCATATACAGGATCGGTGCCATTGGAGGCCCCGCAAAATAAACATATAGACCGGGGGATAAAATCTTGTGAAAAGAATTGTTGCATGGAAACGCCTGGTAAAAATTTACAACCGGGTTAGGTTAGGGAATTCCATAGCATTAATATAGCTATTGTAAAACCATATTATTAATATAATTTTTCACGTATCATGAGCAAACACCTTGTTCTATGATAGAAAACAAATGACCATTGCCTAAATTAAGGAAATAAGATTGAACCTATTTTCTTTCAGCCAGAAAATTGTAGATTTTATACGGCTGTCCCTATTCACGCTGGCCATCGTAATCATATCAGGGGGTAAAACTTCGCCTTATTCACATTTGTTAGCAGATGTGGAGAAGGGAAGATATGTGTTCACCGCAGCTGGGTGCCAGTCTTGTCATACCGCCGGTTCATCTTCTCCTATAGGGGCGGGTGGAGTTGAGCTTAAAACCCCATTTGGAATATTTTATACCCCGAATATTACCCCGCACCCCAAGCAGGGAATTGGAAATTGGTCAAGGGATCAATTTGCCGATGCAATCAGATATGGCAAAAATAGTGTGGTTGGTTCTTTTTTCCCTAGTTTCCCTTACACTGCTTATACGCAAATGAGCGATGAAGATATTATCTCTTTATATGGGTATATCATGACACTACCCATATCAGAGAACCGGAACCAGCCGCATAATATAGATTTTCCTTTTAATTGGCGCTTTTCAAGCAATTTTTGGAGATTTATGTTTTTTCAACCAGGACCTTATAAATATGATCCCTTGAAAACCGAAGAATGGAATCGGGGTGCATACGTCGTTCGGGCCATCGGACATTGTGCGGAATGCCACTCGCCTAGAAAATTGTTCGGCAATATAGCAAAAGGCCAAGAGTTAAGCGGCAATCCTAAAGATTATGAGGGATCGTTAGTTCCAAATATTACCCCCGATGAGAAAACTGGATTGGGAAAGTGGCAAGAAAGCGATATTATAGCCTTGCTTAAATTCGGCAATTTACCCGATGGTGATGTGGTAGGGGGTAAGATGATGGAATTTGTCATTAATTCCAGCAGTAAACTATCCAATTATGACCTTCAGGCTATTGCTATTTACCTGAAAAGTTTGCCACCCATTTATAATCCTGCAGCCCCTGCAAAGGCACCGGATTTCTAAAAAAAATATACCGTCACCTGTTCATTAAGTTGTGTATTGCTTTAAGTTCTTATATAGTACTTCATTATTTATAAAACTACCCGTGGCTAAAATAGGCTAAAAAATCCTGCCAATATGTTGTTTTTTAAGAAATTAACTACCATAAGAGGTTCAGTTGATACGTTATATATTACCGCCAATCCATCCAAGTGGCTGGGTTTTTATCTTTTTGTTTTTCACGTTAACAGTGTTGTCTTTTTTGCTCTGGATGCCTTTAGGGCTTGGTTTTTTATTACTATTTGTTTGGTGTGTATATTTTTTTCGTGATCCCCGTCGAATTATCGATGATAATGACCGAGAAATAGTTGCCCCGGCTGACGGGTTGGTCATAGGGGTTTCCAAAATCTTATTCCCGCCAAAGCTTTTAACCCAAAAACCTTTTGAAGAATGCATCAAAATCAGCATCTTTATGAGCGTATTTAATGTCCATGTAAACCGGATTCCTACGACCGGCGAGGTTATCGCCTTAAAATATCATTCAGGACAATTTTTAAATGCTTCATTTGATAAAGCGAGTGATGCCAACGAACGTCAAGCTATTTGGGTTAAAAGGAATGACGGTCAGGATATCGTATTTGTGCAAGTGGCAGGGTTGGTGGCGCGACGTATTGTATGCCGCTTGAAGCCGGGACAAAAAGTGATTAAAGGGGCGAAATTTGGTATCATTAAATTCGGCAGCCGTTTAGATATTTATTTACCATTAGGGGTTAAAATCAAAATATTAAAAGGCCAAACAGCGGTTGGTGGTGAAACAGTGCTTGCCGTTGTTAATGAATAAAATAATTGGCGTATAAAAATGTCTAAGAAAAAAAATAATCACGTAACAACCCAACCGCTTCATAAATTAATCCCCAATATGATTACTATCATGGCGCTTTGTGCGGGCTTAACGAGTATTCGTTTTACCTTGCAGGGTCGTTGGGAGGACGCTGTAGCGGCAATTTTTGTGGCCGCAATCCTTGATGGGTTGGACGGCAGGATAGCCCGCTTATTAAAGGCTACCAGCAGATTTGGGGCAGAGCTTGATTCGCTTTCTGATTTTGTGTCTTTCGGGGTTGCTCCGGCAGTTCTTATTTACCAAGCTAGCTTGTTCCAATTACAGGCGATTGGGTGGGCCATTGTTTTAATTTATACCATTTGTTGCGCCTTAAGATTAGCACGGTTTAACATCAACAGCCAGCTTGGGTATCAACCAAATTCCTATGACCCGAGGTTTTTTACAGGATTGCCTTCGCCTGCTGCAGCCGTGTTAGCCCTTCTCCCAATTATTATCAATTTTGAAATTAAAAAAGAATTTGTTGTTTTCCCTTGGGGATGGGGGATATGGCTAATGGTAGTTGCTATTTTGATGATCAGTCGATTCCCTACTTTATCTTTGAAAAGTTTTCGAATTAAACAAGAATTGATTTCTACGTATCTGCTGATCGGGGGAATGGTAGCTGCATTAATAGCAACTTTCCCCTGGCTCGTTATTATTACCTTAGCGCTAGCTTATTTAGCATTTCTGCCTGTGGGTTATCATATGTATCGTCGTGGCCAGAGAGCTAAAGAAAACCCTTTTATTAAAATGCCGAAATCGGAAAATCATCCTTGACCGGAAAGGGAGCAGAAATAAGGTCAATACTTACATGCGCTGAGACTTTTTATGCTGTTTATGTAAGCTTTATTTAATCATTGTCTCGCTTGGTTTTTTCTAGGCGTTCATGGAGTTCTTGAGCCTCCAAGGTCAAGGTAGCAATCGGCCTGGCTTCTAGCCTTTTAATTCCTATGGGTTCATTCGTTTTTTCACAATAACCATAGGTTCCATCTTCAATGCGCAGCAAAGCAGCATCAATTTTAGCAATTAGTTTTCTTTCCCGATCCCGTGTTCTTAATTCTCTTGCCACATCCGCTTCATGAACGGCACGGTCTACCAAGTCACTGTCATCTAAGGGCTCTGCTTGCAGATTATTTAAAGTTTCCGCTGTTTCTCTTACCAGGCTGATGCGCCAATCTAAAAGTTTTTTCCGAAAATATTCTAATTGGTTGGGGTTCATAAACGGTTCGTCTTCGGATGGTTTGTAATTTGGCGGTAATTTCTTAGCCATTACGGATCCCCAATATTAAAAAAGTTTAAGTTGGATTATCAAAGTAACCATCAATAAAAATTCAACAAAATCAGAAAATAGCCAAAATCTGACGATGAGCAAGCAAATTTTTATATATTAAATTCCGTCAATAATTCGGATTGCTCTATATTTGTCAAAAATATGTAATAAATTCCTTAAATTTTTTCCATCCCCCTCTTTTAAAAATGGGTCTTTTTGTATCACCAATTTTGCCTGCTGATGGGCGGGTTGAAATAAAATATGGTGGGAATGGATATCGACCAGCTTAAAAACATTGAAACCACTTTGTTGGGTTCCCAATATATCGCCACTACCACGAAGTTTTAAATCTTGCTCAGCAATTTCAAAGCCATCTTGGGTTTTAACCAAAATTTCTAAACGGGATTTAGCTATGGGGGAAAGTGGTTCACGATAGAGCAGTACACAATAGCTCTGGCGCCTATTTCTGCCAACCCTGCCTCTCAATTGATGCAGCTGCGAAAGGCCAAATTTGTCTGCATCATCAATAACCATAATATCAGCTTCGGCGACATCAACCCCAACTTCAATAATTGTGGTAGTTGCTAATATTTGCAGGGTGCCATTCGTAAAATTGTCCAGTACCTGCTGTTTTTCTATGTTTTTTAATTGACCATGGAGCAATCCAATGAGGGGGCCAAAAATCTTTTGTAATTGTTCAAAACGTTTCTTAACGGCCACTAGCTGGCTATCGGTTTCATCAATTGAAGGGCAGACCCAGAATATTTTTGATCCTTCTTTAACCATATGTTTCAGCCGATCAACTAATTCGGGCAGCCGTTCATTTCTAATGGCTTTCGTATCAATTGGTAAACGTCCCGCAGGCTTTTCATGCAAGATGCTTACATCAATGTTTCCATAAATCGCCAATGCCAAAGTACGGGGGATGGGTGTGGCGGTCATAACCAAGATATTGGGTTGATTACCTTTGCTTCCTAAAATAAGGCGTTGATGAACCCCAAAGCGGTGCTGTTCGTCAATGACAATAAGTTCAAGGCTTTTAAACTGGACCTCATTTTCTAATAATGAATGGGTGCCAATCAGTATATGAATTTTGCCTTCCTTCAATTCTTTTAATATAATTTGCCGTTGCTTATTTGCAGTACTGCTGGTGATTAATGCTACCCGGCATGTTCCATCAGGGGGAAGGATAGCGGCGATTTTTTGGTAATGTTGTTGGGCTAATATTTCTGTGGGGGCTAACAGGGCTGATTGATAACCGGCCTCCACAACCATCATCATAGCCATTAATCCGACAATGGTTTTTCCGCTGCCAACATCGCCCTGTAGCAATCTTAAAAGACGTTTCCCGGATAATAAATCTGCCTCAATTTCTTGCACGACTTTCTGTTGGGAGATGGTCATTTGGAAGCCCCATTTTTTAAGGATTAGGGGGCGTAAAGAAGTTTTTAGGAGTAGGGGCGGTTTATAGCCAGTCCTATAATGTTTACGAATCAACTGCATGGCCAGTTGATTCGCTAATATTTCATCGTAAGCTAAGCGTTGCCGCACTGAAGAACTTGGATCAATAATTTCCGGATAAGGGGGAAAATGTATTTGTAATAAGGCTTGTTTCCAACTCGGCCACTGTCTTTTAAGAAGAAATTGAGGGTCAATCCATTCAGGCATGTCTGGAATATGCGCCAAAACCGATTGAATAAATTTTTGTAAATTTCTTTGCGATAAGCCTGCCGTTAATGGGTAAACAGCCTCAAATTGGGGTAATTTTTGATAATAATCCAAAGAATTTATTAAACTTGGGTTAACTATTTGATAATGATGTTTGGGGGTTTTCTTAACGCTGCCTACAACGACATATTCTTGGCCTATTTTAAGTCTTTGTTCGACATGGTCAGCCGGAACATTGAAAAAAACCAGCTCAGCGATACCCGTATTATCATGGCCTAATACTTTCTGGGGCCATTTAAGGTAAGAACGATTTAATATGTGGCGATCAATTTTAATAAAAGTTGCAGCAATGGCATGCTTTTCAGTATCAACCAAATTCCCGATGGGCAGTTTTTCTTTCGTGCCGGTGGGCAAATGATAAAGCAAAGAGATAATTTGATTATTGCCGCATAGTTTTTCAATCAAGCTGGCATAGTGTGGGCCAATGCCTATAATGGAGGTATAGGGGGCATAAAGTAAGTTTAAAAAACCCTCAATAGAATTTTTTTCTGTAAAAGGAGTTCCCATCGCGGCAGGTTATTTTTTCTTTTTTATCAATTGTGATCATATGTTATTAATGCTTTAATGATTGTATCCTTCCTTATTCAGATATAAAAGTGATATTTTGACAATAGAGACCATAGAATCAGCCAGTTTATCTTTATATAGAAAAAAACTATACTTCCGCAGCATTCATCGTGGCACTAAAGAAATGGATAAGTTGCTGGGTGAATTTGCAACAAAATATTTATTAAAATTTACTTTTAATCAATTATCCGTTTATGAACAATTTCTAGAATTGAGTGATGATGTTTTATATAGGGGTTTCTTGGACCAAGAAAAATTCCCCACTCTGGTTACGGAAGAAATCGGTGAATTCCTTCAAGAATTTCGATGTGGATTTAAATTGTCTTAGAACTTTCTCGCAGGTTGATATCCGTGGATATTTAAGAAGTTGAATTTTAAAAAATTATCAATAGTCTTTTTAAGAATTTATTGAAGCGCGTTTAAATACAAGATATTACTATTAATAATTATTTTATAAAAACAGGTAAGGAGTTGATCGGTATAATGGCTTTACCTCAGGAATGGATGAATATTGCTAAGCAACATCGACATGCAGGCCGCCTGGAAGCAGCCGAGGTAGCTTGTAGGCAGGGGTTGGAGGAAAACAGGGATAATACCCAGCTTTTACATTTGTTAAGTGTTATTTTATACGAAACCCGAAAACTGCCAGAATCCTTGCAAGCCATTGATAAGGCAATCTCAATCAACGGTGGTGTCACTTCTTATCACAATAATCGGGCGGTACTTCTTTATGAAATGGGGCAGATCGGGGAAGCCGAGGCTTCCTTGCGCCGTGCCATTACATTGGATTCCAAGAATGCTAGCGCTTACAATAATTTAGGGAATGCTCAGCGTTTTTTAGGAAAATTAGAAGAAGCAGTGGCAAGCTTTACCCAAGCTTTGCAGATTCAGCCTAACCATGTCGATGCACTTAACAATTTAGCGATCAGCTTGCGGGAACTTGGAAAATTGGATGAAGCAGAAGATGCCTGGCAAAAGGCGCTTCTTCTTTCCCCACAATCTGTTGACATTATTTATAATTTGGGTGTGCTACAATATTTAAGGCAAAAAGTCAGTGATGCTGAAAATCTTTTCAGGCAAGCGATTGATAACTTGCCTACATATCCCCCCCTTTATCGGGGTTTAATCAATTTATTGTTACTCGAAAAACGCTGGAATGAGGCTTTCATTGTTTTAAAGCAAGCAAATTCTGTGTTACCCCCCAGCCGTGAACTTTCTTATATGAATAGGCAAGTTTATGGTGAAAATGTGGTCAAGGAATTTCTTCATGCGACTTTGGATGACCCCTTATTTGATGCTTATGAAAGCGCTATCCGTAAAGCCGTTACCCCTCGCTCTACTTTAATAGAAATTGGTGATGGGTTAGGATTATTTAGCTTGATGGCAGCACGTGCCGGTATCCAACAAGCCTATACTATTGAAGGCAATGAATTGCTGGCAAATCTTAATCAACAAGTGGTGCGCGCCAATGGTCTAAGCCAGCGGGTAACGGTCATTGCTGAAAAATCAATTAACGTCACCGTGGGCAAGCAACTTTCGGAAGCTGCTGATGTATTGGTTTATAGCAAATTCGGCCCAGGATTGTTGCAGCATGGAACAATTATTACACTGCAGCACGCTAAAACCCATTTGATGAAACCGGGGGCAAGGATTATACCGGCGGCTGCTGCCGTTTATGCTATGTTAGTTGAAACGCCCTCTCTAGCAAAAATCAGCCCTGTGAATAATTTACGTGGTTTTGATTATAGCCCGTTTGACTTGACTAGACCCACAAGTTTTATGAATTTTGATTATTTACAAGACCAATATCAAACATTAACCGACGCTACATTGGCTTTAGACTTTAATTTTGCTAAATTTATCCCTTTGCAGGGTAAAAAAGAAACCGCTTTATCGGTTATAAATAATGGCTTGTGTCATGGGGTAGTCTTTTGGTACGACCTTTATTTGGACGATCAAACCACTTTTTCCCCCGCAAATTTTCCCCAGCAAAGGTATTGGAAACAAATGATCCAGTTTTTTGATCAGCCCATTCATGTGACAAAAGGTGATCACGTCCCACTACAAGCTTGTTGGGATGAAAGTAGGATATATTTTGAATTATCAAGAAAATGAAACGGTTCATTTTCTTCAAGATCTCTTAAATATTTGAAGAGAATATTTTGTTGAAATAGGTTGATAGCGTTATATGCAAATTTATGGTGGGGATAGAACGGTTGTTTACCGGCAGCTGACGCCGTCCGCAAAAGAAGTAAAAACTTTTTTTGCAGTTGTGCCTGAGGGTATGCGTTCCTTGGTACTCGCTGAAATTGCTGATTGTGTTTATGCTCAATCCCAATCTCTCTTATTGTATATCGCAAAAAGCCAAACTGAAGCCAGTAATATCAAAGAACAATTATCGTTCTATGCCCCCCAACATCAAGTCATATCAATCCCGGAGTGGGATTGCCTTCCTTATGATCGAATCTCACCCAGTCGTGAGGTTATGGCGCAAAGAATAGAAGGCTTGTCCCAATTATCCCATTTATTACGTAAGGGAAATCAAAATAGTACAATCATTATCACCACAGTTAACAACTTATTACAACGTCTTCCTGTTAAGGAGTCCATTGGTCACTTAACATGTACGTTGCAGCAAAAACAACAAATCAATATTCAATCATTTCTTAATCAATTACATGATTGGGGGTTCATGAGGTTGGAAACGGTTACCCAACCGGGCGAGTACGCCATCCGCGGCAGTATCATTGATTTTTTTCCACCTGGACAGCTTAATCCTATTCGGTTGGACCTAGACGACATCATCATCGATCATATTCGTACTTTTGATCCCTTAACGCAGCGTACCATTGCTGAAATTAAAGATATTACGCTTAAACCGGCAGGGGAGATTTTTCTCAATTCAGGATCAATAGAAAATTTTCGTACTGCCTATCGCCAAATTTTTCAAGTAACTGGAAATAATGACCCTCTTTACGAGGCTATCAGTAATAAAAGGCCATATGTTGGGATGGAGCATTGGCTGCCATTATTTTATTCAACAATGGTCACAATTTTTGATTATCTGCCAAAAAATTGTTTAATGATTTTTGATTCACAAACCTTAGATCTGGCTAAATCCCGATTAGCCACGATTACTGATTATTATCAGGCACGTTCCCAACCAGGTCGTTGGCAAGGACAAACTGTTTACCATCCTTTGCCGCCGAATTATTTATATTTGGCTGAGGAAGAATTAGAACTATTAAGGGATAATTTTTCTAAGCTTTGTTTTACCCCGTTCACCAGAGTGCCTGGTGAAAATTCAATTGCAAAAAATAATCATTTGCCAGATTTTGGTCAAAACAATTTGTTGTCTTGGTTAAAAGCTAAAGTCGGGACCGATTACCACCTTTTAACCCAGTATATCCATGAGCAACAAAATCAAGGAAAACGAATTTTAATCGCTGGTTATACCTTGGGCAGTGTGCATCGATTAGAATTGATGTTAAAAGAACATGGATTTACAGACGTTGCTAACATCAACCATTGGGCTGACCTTGTTAAGCTTCCTGAAAAATTTATTGCCATTACACAATTACCTATTGAAAAAGGGTTTTTAACAGAAAATATTTGTGTATTGAGTGAGCAAGATATTTTAGGGGAAAGAATTGTTCGCCCCTCCGTTGCTAGAAAAAGAAAAACCCAGGATCTGCTATTAACTTTATCGCGATTTTCCATGGGTGATTTTTTAGTTCATCAAGAATATGGAATTGGCCGCTATGAAGGAATGGAAATCGTTCATGTAGTGAATGCGCCGCATGATTGCGTCAAACTGATATATGATGGGAATGACAAATTATTTGTTCCGGTTGAAAATATCGATCTTTTATCGCGCCATAGCTCAGGCGATTTACCGGTTTCTTTGGATAAATTAGGTGGCGTTTCCTGGCAGAACCGTAAAGCAAAAATCCACAACCTTATTCAAGATATTGCGGATGACTTAATTAAAACAGCGGCCGCCAGGGAAATAAAAGAAGGGCATGAAATTGTAGCTGACGGCACTTATCAAGAATTCATCAAACGCTTTCCTTATGTAGAAACGGATGACCAAGAAAAAGCCATTGCCGATGTTCTGGCTGATTTGGCACGTGGCCATCCCATGGATAGGTTAATTTGCGGCGATGTGGGTTTTGGTAAAACAGAAATTGCCTTACGGGCCGCTTTTGTAGCGGCCTCCAAGGGTTTCCAAGTGGCCGTTCTAACACCCACAACCCTTTTATGCCGTCAACATTATGAAACTTTCCAGCGGCGGTTCGCAGGGTTTTCTTTCCATATTGCTATGTTGTCCAGGTTTAATAAAGCCAATGAAGCTACCGACATTAAAAGGCGAACAGAAGAAGGTAAGATTGATATTCTTATCGGCACGCATGCCCTTTTGGCGGAAAGCATACGATTCAAAAATCTAGGATTATTGATCGTTGATGAAGAACAACATTTTGGCGTTGTCCAAAAAGAAAAAATCAAAAAATTTCAAGAAGATATTCATATTCTTACCTTAACGGCCACGCCTATTCCTCGCACCTTACAGATGTCGATGGCCGATATTAAGCAAATGAGCCTGATTGCAACTCCCCCGATTGATCGGTTGCCAGTTAAAACATTTATTACCCCCTATGACCCTATTGTTTTACGAGAAGCGATGCTGCAAGAATTCTACCGTGGGGGACAAATTTTCTATGTGTGTCCAAGAATTGAAGATTTGCAGGAAGTTTCTGAAGAATTAGCCGAATTGATGCCGGAACTAAAACATATAGTGATTCATGGCCAAATGCGTACTTCCGAACTGGAAAAGGCCATGATGGCATTTTATGACCGTTCTTACCAGCTACTATTGTCAACGAATATTATCGAATCAGGGTTGGATATACCATCTGCCAACACTATTATTATCCACCGTGCGGATATGTTCGGTTTAGCGCAACTGTATCAATTACGGGGTAGGGTGGGGCGCAGTAAAGTTCGGGGATATGCTTATTTAACGGTTAAGCCCAATCAGCAAGTCACCCCCGCTGCCCAAAAACGTTTAGAAGTCATGCAAAGCTTGGAAACATTAGGTTCAGGGTTTACTTTGGCCAGCTATGACCTGGATATTCGTGGTTCAGGCAACTTAGTTGGGTCAGAACAATCAGGTCATATTCGCGAGGTTGGCATAGAACTTTACCAACAAATGTTGGCGGAAGCTGTTGAAAGGGGTAAGAAAGGAAGCAAAGATAGAAAAACGACCCCAGATAACGGGCAGCCTCAAATTAATTTGGGTGTTGCGGTCTTGATTCCTGAAATATATGTTCAGGACCTAGGAATTAGGTTGGATCTTTATCGGCGGATTGCTTCCTTGGCATCAAAAGAAGAGATTGAGGCTTTTGCTGTGGAATTAGAAGATCGTTTTGGGAAAATTCCTCAAGAATTAGAAAACCTGTTCACTGTCATCACTTTAAAAAAGTTATGTCAAATTTTAGGTATTAAAAAAGTAGATGTTGGGCAAAAAGGTATTGTTTTATTGTTCCATCCGGAAGCGATTAAAAACCCTCAACCTTTGGTGTCGTTGGTTAGGCAATATCCTAGCCAGTTCAGTCTTAAGCCCGATAATCGGTTTATTTATCATACGCTTATTGACAAAGATCAACAACGTATCCAGAAAACGAAAAAACTGTTGGAACAGTTACAAAACCTATCCCTAGTATAATGCGGTTTTTTTGCTTTAAGACAAAACAATCGATTTTTAATTTTATTTCAGAAAACGCAATTTATTTCTGTGTAACAAATAAGAAAATCAAGGAGGAGAAGAGTCCTGTTCATTGGAGGCCCGGGCCGGAATCGAACCGACATTGAAGGATTTGCAGTCCTCTGCATGACCATTCTGCCACCGGGCCAATTGAACAATCAACCTCATGCTTTTATAATCAACTGAAGATGTTGTAAATAAATTTTTATCATTTTGGGCAATTTAAGTTTTAAAGGCATATGAATAGAAAATGCTATTAGCTTTCTTGAATAAATTAAGATATAGGAATAGGAGAAGATAAAATTCAGTTTTTTATTTTCTGGCGATGGGTTAAAAAAGCTCTTTTGGTAAAACTTTCATTAACTTAAAACGATGTAATAAATTAGGCGTCTGGCGGGTAGAGGCAAAATTGGTGGCGAATATTAATTATGAATTTGTAAGACGTAATATGGTAACGAACCAATTGCGTCCTAATAAGATTCAAGATGAACGGCTTTTAGATCGCGTTTTAGAAGTTCCAAGGGAAATTTTCTTGCCAAAGGACGATCGTTGGAAAGCATATATGGATCAATATATATCTTTAGGAAACGATCGGTACTTATTTCAACCTATTGCGGTTGCACAGTTACTGCAATTAGCGAAGATCCAGGATGTTGATCGTGTATTATTGATTGGGTGTGGTTCTGGTTATATGAGTGCTATAGCAGCAGGTCTTGCTAGTCAGGTTTATGCAATTGACAATATTGATTCTTTTTGCGTGCAAGCCGCCCAAAATATGAAGGCTTTAGGACTTCAAAATGTTACCATCAAACATGCTAATTTAAAAACAGGTTATGCGAGTGCCGCCCCTTTTGATTGTATCATTGTGGAAGGTGCGGTTGAAATATTGCCACCGTCTTTTTTGGAGCAATTAAGTGATGGTGGTCGCATTATTTATGTAGAATATGTAAAGCCATTTTTAGGGAAGGCTAAAATCATTTCTAAATTGAATAATAACCATATGACCACAGATGCTTTTGATTTAACGTTGCCTTTACTGAAGACTTTCCAAGCCGATAATTCTTTTGTTTTTTAATTCTTTTGTCTATAATTTCGGTAATATAGGAGTTTGAAGAATGCAATTTGTTAGCTTAAGAAAAGGGAAATTTTTTTTATCCATGTCATCGAAAATCAATAAGACAATTCCTATTTTAATTACTGCTTTTCTTCTAAGCAACCTATATAGCCGTGTGTCTAACGGACAGACGCTTAATGAAGCTTTAACACAAGCGTATCTTAATAATCCGGTGTTGGCGGCTGCCCGTTCTGAACTGCAAGCGGTTAATCAGAAAATTCCCCAAGCCTTATCGGGATGGCAGCCAAATATTGCAGTGACAGGTTCAGTGGGGCGCAGATATCAAGACATTGATAGTGCAATTGGTAATTCTATTAAAACCAACACTTATCCTTGGCAAGCTGAAATAACTGTGGTGCAGCCCATATATCGTGGCGGTCGAACAATCGCTGCTACCAAACAGGCAAAAAATCTGGTTGCTGCCCAACAAGCTAGTTTCAAATCAACGGAACAGAATATTTTGTTGGAAACGGTAATCGCTTATATGGATGTCGTTCGTGATCAGGCCATTTTAAGCTTAACGAAAAGCAATGAACAAGTGATCGGCCGGCAATTGTCGGCCTCGCAAGATCGCTTTAGGGTAGGGGAAATAACCAGAACTGACGTTGCTCTCTCTGAATCAAGGCTGTCTGGTGCAACCGCTCAAAGGATTAGGGCGGAAGGCAATCTCGCTATTTCTAAAGCTGCTTTTGTTCGTGTCGTTGGGGCAGATCCAAAAAATTTACGGTCTCCCTTGGCTCCTATCAATTTACCGAAAACCCAGGAAGAACTATTGCAAGCTGCTGCAAACAATCCCGCAGTGTTATTATCCGCTTATCTTGAGAAAGCAGCTAGGGATGGCATTGATTTATCTTTTGGTGAAATGTTGCCAACGGTTTCCTTAATAGGATCTTATTCAATGGAGGAAAATAATTTTCGTCATGATGACCGGAACACTCGCCTAAAAACAGGCACCATTATGGCGCAAATATCTATTCCTTTATATCAAGCGGGATTGCCAGAGTCGCGTTTGCGGGAATCAAAATTGATTGCCAACCAACGCCAACAAGAATTACGTGCACAACAAGAATTTACCATCCAGAACGCGATTAGTTCTTGGCAAGAACTGATATCTGTTCGCGCGCAAGCTAAGGCATATGAATCACAAGTGCGAGCCTCTAAAATTGCTTTGGAAGGCATTCGCCAAGAAGCTGCAGTCGGCTCACGTACCCTGTTAGATTCTTTAGACGCTGAGCAAGAGTATCTTGATGCCCAAGTTTCTTTGGTAATTACGAAAAGAGATGAAATTGTTGCCGCTTATAGGGTCTTAGCAGCTATTGGTAAACTAAGTTTAGATGATCTTTCGCTGCCGATAAAATAGGCTTTTCGCCATAAAATAAGTGCCAATCATTTCTTGTATTTTTGTAGTTGACGATGACTGATAAAAAAGATGAAAAACCAGAGATATCGATGTCAGAAATATTGGCCTCTATCCGCCAAATGGTGGCTAAAGAAGTGGTTGCCCAAAAGCAAAATGCAGATAACTTAAGGGGCACACATGTTAAGGAAAACTCATCCAGTCCTGTGGGGCAATCCTTGAAAGAACCTGATCACCATTTGCAATCCCCAAAAGATTTGGATGATAATGAGTTATTGATGTTATCTGAGCGCGATATTATTTTTAAAGAACCAGCCGAAACCTTCAGTCAATCACCACATATAACTACAACACAATCATCGCAAAATACGCGAAATCCAGCGGATTTATTATTGGATCAATCAACCATTAAACAGGCAATGGGAACAATTGATCGGTTGCAGAAAATAAAAACTGAGGGAAAAAATGTACCGATAACGATTAACGATTTAGCGCAAGAAGCTTTAAAACCATTGTTACGCGAATGGTTAAATAAGAATTTGACACCTATCGTTGAAAAACTTGTTGAGCGCGAAATTCAAATATTAACCAAAGAACATAAGCAAAAATAGAAAATCGATGATTATTGATAAGCACTTTTTACCGAAAGATAGTGAAAGCCGTCAGTACAAAGTTTGGGCTGATTCCTTATGTTTTAAAACTGGACAAAATAAAAACCTTCCCCCTTATACCATTATGATGCCACCACCGAATGTCACGGGTCGTCTTCATATGGGGCACGCGCTCACTTTTACGATTCAGGATATTTTAATCCGTTACCACCGGATGAGAGGATTTGATGTTTTATGGCAAGCAGGTACTGACCATGCGGGTATTGCAACGCAGATGGTGGTCGAACGACAGCTTGAGGAAAAACAACAATCAAGGCGGGCGCTGGGACGTGACCAATTCTTAAAGAAGGTTTGGGAATGGAAAGAACATTCGGGCGGGATGATAGTTGAGCAATTGAAGCGTTTGGGCGCTTCAGCTGATTGGTCGCGTGAACGGTTCACCATGGATCAGGGGTTAAGTGAAGCTGTTACGAAGGTGTTTGTTACCCTTTATCACGATGGGTTAATCTACCGAGATAAAAGGTTGGTTAATTGGGATCCTAAATTACAAACGGCGGTTTCTGATCTTGAAGTCATTAATAAAGAAACCAAAGGGAAATTATATTTTATACGCTATCCTTATCTCAATAACCCGAGCCAATATATTGTGGTGGCAACGACGCGCCCCGAAACCCTTTTCGGCGATGTAGCAGTGGCGATTAATCCAGATGATAGCCGCTATCGCAAAAGCGTGGGCCAACTGCTCAAATTGCCTTTAACCGACCGTCACATACCCATTATTGCCGATGCTTATAGTGACCCTAAAAAAGGTTCTGGTGCTGTCAAAATAACCCCTGCCCATGATTTTAATGATTTTGAGGTCGGGCAACGCCATCAATTACAGCCAATTAATGTTTTTAACGAACAAGCCATTTTAAATGACCAAGTCCCTGAGAAATTTATAGGATTATCCCGTGAAAAAGCCAGGGATTTGGTTTTAAAGGAACTGGAGCAATTAGGGCTATTAGATCACGTGGAAGACCATGTCTTGATGATACCTGTGGGGGATCGTTCCGGGGTGGTTATTGAGCCACGCTTAACTGATCAATGGTATGTGGATACGAAAAAACTGGTACAGCCTGCTATTGATGCAGTTAAGAAAGGCCAAGTTGTTTTTGTCCCCAAACATTGGGAAAAAGTTTATTTTGAGTGGTTGGAAAATATCCAACCTTGGTGTATTTCCAGACAATTATGGTGGGGTCATCAAATTCCAGTTTGGTATGGGCCGGATAAAAAAATATTTGTGGCTGAAACGGAAGATCAGGCAAAAAAACTTGCCTTCAACTATTATAAAAAAGATGTTTCCTTAAAGCGCGATGAAGATGTTTTGGATACCTGGTTCTCGTCTGCTTTATGGCCGTTTTCAACCTTGGGATGGCCAGAACAGACGGCAGATTTGAAGCGCTATTATCCAACAGATGTGTTGGTTACGGGTTTTGATATTATTTTCTTCTGGGTGGCCCGAATGGTTATGATGGGTTTATATTTCATGAAAGAAATGCCCTTTAAAACCGTTTATATTAATGCGCTGGTTCGTGACCAACAAGGTCAGAAAATGTCTAAAACCAAGGGAAATATTATTGATCCAATCGATTTGATCGATAAATACGGCACCGATGCTTTGCGTTTTGCATTGGCTTCACAAGCAGTGCCAGGTCAAGATATTAAATTATCAGAAGAACGGGTTGAAGGGCATCGTAATTTCGTTACCAAGATTTGGAATGCGGCCAGGTTCTGTCAAATGAATGAATGTGTTTTTGAGGCGGATTTTCAAATTAAATCCGTTCAGTCGCCTATTAATCAATGGATTTTGTCCCATTTATCAACCGTTATTGAAGAAGCAACAGCAGCCTTAAATAGTTATCGCTTTCATGATGCTGCCCAAATATTATATCAATTTGTCTGGAGTCGTTTTTGTGATTGGTATTTGGAGCTTGCAAAACCCCTGTTGCTTGATGCACAACCTCAAATGCAGCAAGAAACCCGTAAAACAGTGGCATGGGTATTTAATCATATTTTAAGGCTACTTCATCCCTCTATGCCGTTCGTTACGGAAGAACTTTGGCAACATTTTTCAAAGGGCAAACAATTACTTATTTCTGCAAAATGGCCGGAGCCGTTACAATTAAAAAACGACACCCAAGCAATTGAGGATGTCGATTTCATCATTGATTTAATTGCCCATATTCGGTCGATACGCACAGAAATGAACGTGCCAGCAGGGGCCACTCCTGCTATCAGTGTGTTGATAGCGGATGCCAAGCAATGGCAACGTTTAGACAGTTACCTACCGATCATTAAACGGTTGGCCAGGGTCGAAAAAATTGAACGGGTAACAAATACCCTTAATGAACGCCAGATAAGCCATAGTGTCTTGCGGAATGTAAGTCTCTTCATACATTTGCAAGGGGTATTAGATATCCAGGCGGAAAGCAGCCGTCTGTCAAAAGAATCTATGCGCAATGGCCAAGAGATAGAAAAATTAACAGGCAAATTGGCTAATGAACAATTTTTAGCAAAAGCTGACGAGGATGTTGTAACAGAGGTTAAGGAAAAATTATCTGCAGCCGAGGAAAAACAAAAAAAGATTCTCCAGGCATTGCAGCGTATCCAAAATTTAGCTTTGTAGGATTTCGTTCATTGTAAGCTACCCTGTTATATTGCATATCAGAAGACTAGGGCATATAATGAACCCAAATGACTGACTAGGTAAATATCCTGAACGGGGAGGATTATGATGCAGCATCAAGACATTCCACACCGTCCTGATTGGACGATTGACCAAAATTGGGAAAAATATACCTCTGCCGAACACGCCATGTGGAAAACCTTATTCCAGCGGCAGTCAGAAATTTTAAAGAATCGGGCAACTCCGGAATTTATGGATGGACTGGGTAAGTTAAAGGTTGCTGCCAATGGGATTCCCGATTTTCGGCGTTTAAGTGACATATTAATGAAGCATACGGGCTGGCAAGTGGTGCCAGTGCCTTGTATTATCCCGGATGAAGTGTTTTTCGAGCATTTGGCTAATAAAAGGTTTGTTTCAACTTGTTTTATCCGCCGCCCTGATCAGATGGATTATCTGCAAGAGCCTGATGTTTTTCATGATACGTTCGGGCATGTGCCCTTACTGATACAACCTTTTTATGCAGAATATATGCAAGCCTACGGCCAAGCTGGCTTAAAGGCTTTGAAAAGCGGGAATTTAAAAAAACTGACGCGGTTATTTTGGTATACGATTGAATTTGGTTTGATCAAACGCAAGGAAGGATTGCGAATTTACGGGGCAGGGATTGTCTCGTCAAAAGGCGAGTCTATTTATTCTTTGGAAGATACGAAGCCAAAAAGAATAGCTTTTGATCTCAAACGCGTTATGCAGACAGATTATTATATTGATAGATATCAAGATTGTTATTTCGTGATTGATAGTTTCGAACAGCTTTTCCAAGAATTAAGCCAAAATCTATTGCCAATTTACGACGAATTGAAAGATAAACCAGATATACCGGCTGGTCACGTTCTACCTTCAGACCGTAAGGTTGCCGCTTGAGGCTTTATAGTTATTTTCGTTCCTCTGCCGCTTTTAGGGTCAGGATAGCCTTGGCGGTCAAAGACGTTGATTATCAAATGATACCCATCCATTTAACCAAAGATGGCGGACAACAAAAAACGGATGCTTATAAAAAAATCAACCCACAAGGATTAGTTCCCGCTTTGGAAACGGATAGGGGTGACGTCCTAACACAATCCTTAGCAATTTTAGAGTATATTGAGGAAACTTACCCAAATCCGCACATTCTACCCAAAGATGCTGTTCAGCGGGCTTATGTTCGCTCCATTTCCAATCAAATTGCTTGTGATATTCATCCGTTGAATAATTTGCGGGTACTTAAATATTTGGAAGAAAAGCTTTTGCAATCCAAAGACAGGGTGAATGGTTGGTATCAATATTGGATTGAGCAAGGTTTAAAACCACTTGAAGAGACCATTGCAACTTCAAGATATAAAGGGATTTTTTGCTGCGGAGATCAGGTGAGTATGGCGGATATTTGTTTAATTCCGCAGCTTTATAACGCCAGGCGTTTTAATTGTCTTTTGGACATGTACCCTACCTTGCTGGCTGTTGAAGCAGAATGTCTTAAGAATCCCGCTTTTATCAAATCTCTCCCTCAAAATCAGATTGATGCCGAGTGATATTTAAAAATCACTATAATACTCAATTTACTTAAAAATAATTTCACATATATGCTGAGCATTCCTCCAGCAATCTATTTTAAATGCTTCTGAAACAGAGATAATTGAAACTATTCCCTGCTTACCGACAGAATAAGTTATTTTTTTATACTCAATCACCGGGCGCATGGTTGATCTTGAAACATTCACCCATAAGGTAACGACTATTTGATTTTTTTGAGGATAGGAAATCGAAGGTTCCGTTATTACAGGAATCTGATTTCGAATAGAATCAAAATTTCGGACTTTACCATTTTCAAAAACCGCATCAGATGAATAGTGAATAATTCGGTCTTGCCAATGAAGAACTTCTTCAATCCATTTCAATAAAATTGCTGCTTTTTGTTCCGGTGACTGGGCGTTTTTCCAAGCTTGGGTTTCTCCCAGGATCAGCATAGGGTTGATCTCTTTTTCGATCCCCATCAGGCCAATTGGCATGCAGAATACCTCGCCCATACATCCGTAATCATGGGCAAAGCCTGCATAAATAATAATTTCAGGAAAAGAGGATGGTTTTGTCGTACAACCTTTTTCTGCATAATCAGGTTTACATGTGGCGAAAGCGGCGGTTGTTAAGAAGAAAGAAAAGAAGATCATTTTCATGAAACGGAGCATCGTTTTATTCCTAATAAATTATTTCCTTACATGGAACAGGTTCCGATAATCATTAGCTTTCAAATAAGGCTTTTTTGTGGTAACAACTATTACGTATTTATTACCTGTAGAAAAATAAAATGGAAATTCAAAAAATGCAGCAATCGTCAAACAAGAAAAATGCTTCTTGGACGTTATTTATCATCAAGCTCATTGTGTTTTTCATTATCGTAACTGCTGGAATATCTTGGTACCAGTTTTCTCGATTGAAAGACTATAAAACTCAAATAACAAGACAATGGGGTTTTGTGGTTGATATTTATCAAAGACGTGAAAATATTGCTGTAACATATGTACAAATGATTGAGAAATATGTGGATGAAAGTAATTTTTCTTTAACAGAAAAAGATCAGTGGGAATCTGTTGACCAAGCTGAACATCAATTATCAATTTTAGCTGAAAACCCAAATTTCTCGGAGAGACAATTCTTAGATATGTGGAAAGGAAGGGATAGAAGAGAAGAATATATTGATGTTCAACATGCTTTAAGTTGGCATCTAACAAATTTATCGAAGAAAGCGCGGGAAATAGGTCATTTGATGCATGATCCTGTATTCATGGAGACTGCTGGAAAACTGGCTGATGAGGCTAATCAGTTGTCGTCTGCAATCAAAAAGTTAAATGAATTGATTGAAAAATATCAGGAAACATATGAATTAAAACCGTTATATTGGGGTAGTTCTTGGTCAGAATTTCAGGGAAGATATCCGTATATATCTATAATTACTCTTTATTAAATGTTAACACTCGGACAACAAATAGGATAAAATGGAAATGTATAAAACAATTGTTAAGACCGAAGATAGCCCTGAAAGAAAACCTGCTAAAAAAGGCTGGCTTATTTTGGCGATCATTGTTGGGTTTATTGTAGCAGTTGGAGCCTATGGATTTTCTCAAGTAAATAAAATTCCTGCCTATCAACAAGATGTTCAGGCTAAATGGAGCCAAGTTCTAAATAACTACCAACGGCGTACGGATTTGGTACCTAATTTGGTAGCCACGGTTAAAGGATACGCTAGTCATGAACAGGCAACCTTGCAAGCGGTTGTGGAAGCGCGGGCGAAAATTGGCACTATTCAATTATCAGGTGACGCCCTCACCAATCCTGAAGCACTGCGGGTCTTTCAAGAAAACCAACAGCAGCTGCAAGGCAGCCTTAGCCGGTTGATGGCGGTTGCTGAAAGCTATCCGAATTTAAAAGCAGATCAAAATTTCTTGGCGTTGCAATCGCAATTAGAAGGAACGGAAAACCGGATTGCGGTGGCTAGGCGTGATTTCATTCTGGCTGTTCAGCAATATAATACTGCCATATTATCCATTCCCGGGCGCTGGATTGCCGCCTGGTTTTATCCAGATGCGAAGCCCATGCCTAACTTCACCATCGATCCTGCGGCGCAAACGGCACCCACCGTACAGTTTAATTAAAGTTGTACCAAAGGATATTTCGTGAAATATATTTTTGCCTTTTTAATTTTTTGTTTAAGCAGCTTTAGTTCACCAAATATTTTTGGGGCACCACCGACTTACCCATCTTTAACCGGCCGAGTGGTTGACCAAGCCAGTATTTTGACGCCTGCCCAGAAGGATCAACTTTCGATTATTCTGGAAAAACATGAGCAAAAAACATCCAATCAGGTAGTAGTTGCGGTTATTCGATCTTTAGACGGCAATGACATAGCGGAATACGCCGTCGGGTTATTCCGTTACTGGCAATTAGGGCTAAAAGATAAAAATAACGGCGTTCTTCTATTAATTGCAATTGATGATCGAGAAGTAGACATTGAGGTTGGGTATGGATTAGAAGGAACTCTAACCGATGCTATCACCAATGATATTATCCAAGAAAAAATCATCCCATTTTTTAAAAAAGGCGAATATGGGGCAGGAATTTTTGAGGGTGTCAACTCTATTATGTTGGCATTGGATGGAGAGTATATTAC
>Ga0075163_10002964_pt1 | contig 22828 bp, 11 predicted proteins | sample JI1023141ADNA_FD_71478 | JGI IMG/M metagenome (GOLD analysis project Ga0075163, IMG submission 71478) | Wastewater effluent complex algal communities from Wisconsin, to seasonally profile nutrient transformation and Carbon sequestration -... | ecosystem: Engineered > WWTP > Effluent > Algae... | reverse complement strand
GCGTCACACTTTCGAGTTGCCCAAAGCGGTTGTACGTCATCGATGTCACACGATCTGGCCCGCCTACCACGTCATCCACCACTTGGGTGATGTCGCCCGTGTTCGGATCACGAATGTAGTTCGTGGTCCGTCCGAGAATGTCCGTCATGCTCGTGAGCCAGCCCTTCACCGGATCGTAGCCGTAGAAAACGGAGCCGGCCGGGAAGCGGATTTCGATCACGCGGTCAAAGTTGTCATACACATACTCGACCGCGGTGCTCAGACGCGGATCTGTGATCTTCCAGAGGCGGCCCAGCGTGTCGTACTGATAGCCAATTGTGACGCCAGTGGCATCCACCACGCTAGCCACCCGGTCGAGTGTGTCGCGGTTGATGGTCACCGCTGTGATACCGAGCGGATTTTGGATCGTGTTCAGCGCTCCGTTGGCCGTGTAGCCGAAATCCATATCCACGTTCTGCGCCCCGAGGTGGCGGCGCACTTGTTGCACGTTCTTGTTGGCATCGTAAGTCATGTTCGTGGCGCGGCCCGCAGGATCAGTCACCTGCGTTGGCAGCCTGGTGGTCGGATCATAGGTGGCGGTCACATCCTGCGCGCCAGTGTTGCCAGGATCACTGATGATCGTCGGCTGGCCCAGCGTGTTGCGCTCGATGGTGATGGCCGGACGATCCGCGATCGGCAGGTTGATCGTGTTGGGCGCGAGTGATCCTGCATCGTAGCCAAAACTCGTTTGCTCGTTTGTCTCGCTGCGGCTTGTCAGCAGACGGCCCTCGCGGTCAAACTGCGCCTGAGGGGGCACGAAAGCCGCGTCCGTGATGAGCGGGTCGATGGTTGTCGTAGTCCTCGCTTCTCCCGCCGCATCCTGCGTGAAGGTCTGGTTCACATTGTTGCCCCGCACATCAGTTGCAGTTTCAGGACGGCCCTTGAGGTCGGGAAGTGTCTGAAGGACATCCTGCCCGTTGAAGAGCGTTTTCTTGTCGAGCTGGCAGTTCGCGTTGTAGTGGTATTCGACATAGGCGCTGCTGCGCACATGCGTGGCTCGCAGCAGGCAACCCTGCGGAGTGTAGGTGTAGTTCACCTGCTCACTGTGCGGGCCGACCACGCTCGTCAGCCTCTTGCTCGCATCATAGTTCAGGGTCAGAGATTGGGCGGCGTTGTCCGTCAGTGTCAGCAGACAGCCGTCCGCATTCCAGGCGTAGGTCTGCGTCTTGTTGTTTCTGTCCTTGGTACGCAGGAGTCTTCCTTCATCGTCAAAAATCAATTCAGCGCCATCTGGGCTGGTCAGCCTGTACTTGTGATATTTTACGCTGCTCACCGTTTCGGTGAACTGCACAAATGTCGCTCCGCTCTGCCGTTGGCCGGGGGTGAAAGTGGGCAGGCCGTTCGCGTCCAGTCCGGTCAGCGATATGGAGACGGTGCCCGTGTTGCTCACGGCATAACCCAGTTCAAGCGAGGAACTAAAATCCAATGCACCGCCGCTGCGCAGGTCCACCACACGCACCGTCCCGGATCGCAGGCGGGTGTTTTTCTTGATGTCCTTGTAAACGGCGGTGCCGTTGTTCTTCATCAAGCCGTTATCGTCATACCAGGATGGCCGCTCAAACTCTAGGACGAACGGCGTGAACCTCCATCCCGGCCCCATGCACAGCTTGCCCAGGTAGCTGCTCTGATAGTAGCGCACGAATTCCAATGGCAGCGCACCGGGGCTGGGAAAGCTCAGGTCCACCTCCGCCAGATTGATCGTTCCGTTCTGCGGCTCCGCATCGGCACTCGCGGCCACCGCTTTTAGATTCCCTTCGACCGTGTTCGCGTTCCACACCTGTTCCTTGAGGTCGCTGCCCGGCTTGCCAGTCACATCGGGATGGCTGGACTGCACCACGTCCGCCACACTCTTGGCAGTGGCGCTGGGCACATAGGCGTTGGGCTTGGCTATCTGGCAGCCGCCATACATCACAATGGTGCCATTGCCGCCGTTGATCGTGTTGGTGACGGCAGGTGTGGATTTCACCGAATAGGCTGCCGGAGGCTGCCACGAGTTCAGCCACCACATGTCCACAGGCACTCCATTGTCCCGGAAAAACCGCGCCAGCGACACCGCCCGCATCACATCGCGCAGCATGTCGAAGATCTTCACATTTATGATGTTCGTTCCCGTTGGATCATCGGGGTCCACGCATGGAAAGGAAAGATTCGCGAATGTGTCGTAATTGGCGGTGAGATGATCCGCAAACGCATGTGGTTCGGGGCTTTGTGGCAGCCCCAGTATCACCGCTTCGGTGTTCACCTTCACGCTGGCCTGATCGAAGACGATGCTGGCACGACCCGTCTCGGGATCGATGTGGCGTTTCAACGTCATCTCGTTCGGTGTCAGCCACATCCGTGTCGGACCGCTTTCAGGATTGATGGAACCGGCCGCCAAGTATCGCTCTCCCAAATTGAAGAAGTCCAGAACACCGACAGTGTTATGATTGTAGAGGTCTTCAGTAAGATTGTCCTTGCCCACCGCCAGACACTTCATCACTCGGTCGGCCTCCAGCATCACCCAGCCCATTTTTGATCCCTCCACCCGTCCGCCATATTTCCGATGGTGGCGTGCCGGATAGACGCTGACCCTGGATACGACAAACGTGCTGGCGCTGTTGTTCGTCAGAGTGAAATGATTGTACAACGCCTGCGTGTCCGGGGTGAAGCTGGCCAGGATTGTGTCCAGACTGGTGGGGCTGCTTGTCCATCGGGTCGTATCCAACGTGACGCCTGCCGGCGGGGCGGTCACCCAAGAATTGAAGGCCATTTTCATCACGGGTGCGCCGTTGTCCAGAATGATGCTCGTCATGGCCACGCAATCGAACCGCGCTGTCCAATCCCCGCTGCCAGTCCGCAATGTCACATCGACGGTGGTGTCCTGCTGAGGCCACACAGGATTATAGAGAATCATGAATCCGCCCTTCTCCCCAGGCTCAAACACACCGTCGCCATCACCGAGGTCCGTCCACTGCGTGTAGGCCGAGGCTGGCGGATCGAGCGTGACAAACGGCGGCACGGCGGAGCCATAGACGGCCTGGAGCGCGGTGTAGAGGTAGTCCAGATTGATGTCCTTCACCGCCGCACCGCCCTCCGTGCCGAGGAAGACAAACTGGCCGGTGACGGGATCATACATCGCCCCGCGCAAGTCGCTGAGGTTCGAGCCGACGAGCGTGGCGGCTTTGTCGAGGAGGACGCCGCCGGGTGGCGGTGGTGGTGGAACGACGTTTTTCCAAAGACTCGATACAAAGTCGGACGTCCAACCAACCAGTCCTGATGACAACGAGTTCTGGTTTGATACTTTAGCCGAAAGAACGTCCGCACTAACGCCGCCAATTCCAGAATATTGCCAGTTTTGCGGAAGTCCAAGCATTGGGTCAACGGATTGAGCAGCAGCCATGATACCAGATGTCCAGTCCCCTACTTGGCCAAGTAGATTGTTTATTTCAACCTTTGAACTATAAGCGAATGCGCTCGGACTAAGGTCCAAACTAAGTAGCGGATTGAAGCCCTTTGATTCAAACGGAATCTTCCAGGATGCTATCCCGATGACGTCAGTAGCTCGCTTTATGTCCATGAATAGTTCATAGGTTCCTGCAGCGATGCCTTCGTTTCGATAGGCATCCAGGATCTTTTGGTCATTCGCACCTAGCCTCAAGGCATCAACTGGCAGCAGCGCATCCATCAACGACTGAGCGACTATCCCCATTTGCCCAGCACCCGAAATGCGCTGGTCGTCAGCGTTTATCATGGACGTGTATAACTTCTGATTCTGAGCACTCCATTGATCATATTTGTCGGCTAGGTCGCTTGCGACCATGCCAGACGGATCCGAACAGTTTATGGCGTCTCCATGACAGTATGAGAATCCGTTCGTTCCTGCTGTAACACCCAATGGATCTTTACTTATGAATGAGCCATTACTTGGATGCAAAACCCTCGCCCGCAAAAACACCAACCCCGACTCCGCCTCCAATGCCTCGCCCGTGAACATGTACCCATGCGTCGCAACGCCCGCACTGTTCAGCTTCCCAAACGCCTCATACCCAAACGTGCCTGAAAGCGCACCCGTTGCATCCGCCGTGTGCCGAACGGAGCCGAGGCGATCCGTCATTTCAAACGTCGGCGTGATGCCAACGACGGTATCCAATCGCGACAGACCGAATATCGAACTCGCGGCGGCGCCACCGGTATTGCGCTCTTGCACGGACTCATACACGGGGCGGGTCAGGTCGTTGATGAAGGTGGCGGTCACGCCGTTGACGGTCTTGGCGATGCGGTGGCCGTCGCCGTCGTAGGCGTAGTTCACCACTGCGCCGCCATCGGAGACGCTGACGAGGAGGTTGCGCTCGTCATAGGCGTAGTTGGTGGTCTTCTGCGGTGTGATCTCCTGGATGCGATTGCCGGCGGCATCATATTTGTATTCGGCGGTGGTCGCGCCAGTTTGATCGGTGACGCTAAGCAGGCGGTTCTCGTTGCCGTAGTGGTAGGTGAGCACCTCGGTGGCGATGTTGTTCACCTTGGTCGTCTGGGTGAGGCGGTTGCCATTGCCGTCGTAGGTCCAGAGTTGCGTGCGGTCGTTGGCGTCAATGGTGCCGTCATCGGCATAGATGGCCTGGGTGAGACGGTCGAAACGGTCGTAGCTGTAGCCCTCGCGTTTGATCACGCCGCCGGGCAGGGTGGTGCGCATCTCCAGCGCCTTGCCCGCGGCATCCAGCGTGTAGAAGTACTCCGCCACGAGGCTGCTGCCTGCCGTGCGCTGATGAAGGATGGTGGTGAGGCGGGCCATGCCATCGTAGCTGTAGAGCGTCTCGATGCCATTGGGCCGGGTGAGCTTCGTGAGCTGGCCGGTGGTGGTGTTGTAGGTGTAGTTGAAGACGAGACTGCGCGTGACGTTGTTCACCGTGGTCATGCGGCCTGCATTGTCATAGTCGTACTGGGTGCGCTCTCCGCCAGGCAGGACGATGGCGGTGCGGCGACCAGCGAGATCCCACTCGTAGCGCAGGGGCAGGTCATCGGAATCGCCCTTGGTATCGTTCTGAGAGGTGATGATGGCGGTGGGGCGGCTGAGGTCATCGTACTCATAGAAAGTGGTGCCTGTGGAGTCCGTCATGCTGATGCGGCGGTTCACCACATCATATTCAAAGGTGACCAGTGCCCCGTTGCTGGACTGGCGGCTGACGAGGCGACCGAGCTTGTCATAGGTCAACGTGGTGGAGATGCCGTTGCCGTTGGTGGTCTGCTCCACGCGGTTCAGCGTGTCATGCTCCGCAGCCTGAACCGCAGTGAGGGATGAAACGACGGTGACCTGGAACTGGACCGTGACCGTGCCGCCGCCTGCGGGATTGATGGTGACGGTGACGGTGTTCACGCCGGGGACGAGGTTGCGAGTGCCGGTGTAGGTCTGGCCGTCGTACACGAAATCATAGGCATAGTCCGCGCTGGTCACCTGCTGGCTGGAACGGAGCTGGAACTTGCCCTGGCCATCCACGATCAACGAACCGTCCGCGTAATCGCCGACGGTGACGGACCCATCCGCGACGGTGACATAGACGCGATAGGTGCCGCCCACGAGAGCGGGATCAACGCGCCAGTCGAAGCTGTTCTCCGCGCTGTCCTCGCTGATGCCGGTGGCGATGGGGATGAGGCCGCTGGCGGGGTTCGTATCGGTGTCGAGATGCAGGGCAATGGCGCCGTCACCCCCTGCGTAGCTGTCCTGCCAGGTGATCTTGAACACCGTGCCTGCGGAGACATTCAGGGCAATATCAGGCTTCTGCATGGTGATGGATGGTGTGGCACCGGTGCCGCTGAGCGCAACCTGGGTGACAGGTGTCTGCGGATCATTCGACGCGATGCTGAGCGTCGAGGTGGCCGCGCCGTTGGCCGCAGGATCGAAGGCAAGCGTCACGGTCCAGGTCTCCGCCTGGGCCGGAGAGAGCGTCCTCGCAGCCGCATTGGCACTCGTGACATCCACCGCGCCATCAATGGAGGAAACGATGCCGTTCACCCCGAAGCCGGCACCGCCCGAAAAGGTGAGTCCATTCTGGCCGATGACGAGCGGCTGAGCGCCCGGATTGCTCAGCACCAGCGTGTGAGTGGCTGTGCGGCCGCCCGCGCCGTCATTGAGCACCGTGCCAAAGGGAACGGCGAGATCATCCCCCGGAGCCGCCGAGTCCGTGACGCGGATATCCGGCTCGCTCAATCCCGTGCCAGTCAGCGCAACGGTGACGAGGGGCGCGGCCAGATCATCGCTGGCAATGCGCAGCGTGTCAGCCAGCGCCCCCGTGCCCAGCGGATCAAACACCACCGTGACCGTGAGTGTCTCCCCATTGCCGCCCGCGATGGTCTTGGTGGCGGCGCTCAAGTCCACGGCTCCGGTCTGATCGCTGCTGACACTTGCCACTCTGAAATGAGTGCCCGTGACAAAGGTAAGGCCATCCTGCGAGATCGTGAGCGGAGCCTCCCCCGAGTTTTTCAGAGTGACCGTGGCGGAGCTGGTCACGAGATTGGCACCATCCGCATGAGTGTCCGGATAGGCCATGGCATGATCGCCCGCCGCACCGATGGAGTCGGTGACCACGAGTTGCATGGGCTGGAGGCCACGACCGCGCAGCGAAACCGTGAACGTTGCCTCATCCGGGTCATCCGAAGCGACGCGCAGGCCGTCATTCAACTGGCCGAACGCCGTCGGATCAAACCGGACGACGACATCCCAAGTCTCCGCACCCGCCGCAGCCATCGTGCGCGGAGCTGTGGCGAGATTCAGCACGCCCTGCGTGCTACTGGTCACGGAAACCACCTGATAATGCGTGCCAGTCAGAAAAGTGATCCCGTTCTGATTCACAGTGAGCGGCCCGGTGCCGATGTTTTTCAGTGTGACGGTGCGCGTGGTGGAGCCGCCACCCGCGCCGTCCTGGACGACATCGCCAAAATCCGTCTCCACCGCCTCGGGTGTGGTGAGGGCGATGTCCGGCACCGGTGTGCCTGTGCCGGAGAGCGCGATGGCGAGCGATGGTGTGTCAGGGTCATTGGTGGTGATGGTCAGCGTCCCTGTCAGCGCGGTTGATGTCGTGGGATCAAACTGGACAGTGAACACCCAGTTTTCAGTACCGTTCTTGGCGATCGCCCGCGGCAGGGAGGAAGTGGAGACAAAGCTCTGTATGCTGCTTGCGATTGCCACGATGCTGAATGCCGAACTGCCAGATAAAGTGATGCCTGTGACGTTGAGCGTGGCCTTGCCCTTGTTGATCACCGTGAGCGTCTGTACACCACGGGAGTTTCCCACGCCATCGTTGGAGACGGAGCCGAAGGGGATGGCGTTGTCGTTGCCGGGAACCACAGAGTCAGTGGCGAAGATGTCCGGAACCGGAGGCGTAATGGTCAAGGGTGTGTCATCGCGGTCAATGCCGGTGCCGAGGTTTCGATTGTTGGTTTCGTCATCTTCAACCACCTCATTATCCACATCGACGACCATGCCGATGTAGATGGTGGAGGGAGAGCCGGGCAAAGGATTGACGGATGGCAGCAGAAATAGAGCGTTTAGATAACCGGCACCGTTGTCAGGCGTCAGGCTCGGAAACTGCACTGTGATGAACCGGTAGTCTGTGGCAGGATCAATGTTCGAGTCTGCCGAAAGGTAAAGACCCACCTTAAAGCTTCCGGAGGAAGCAGTACCATAGTTCAAAACTGCCCATGTGAGCGTGACATAGTCTCCCCAGTTGGCGTTGGATTCCTGGACATTGAAGGCGTAACCCTGGTTTCCATAGCCCCTAATGTCAGGTCCCGCCATCAACTGCTGTGCGTGCATGGCGCATAAGGCCACAACCAAAATCACTGAGCGTGGAATGAGCTTTTTCATGGATTCTTCGATGGTTGATTGGCATGTGGGTCGCTTTTCTCCTGGCGAATCTTATCGCGTTCCGCTGGAGTCAGCGTGATGGGACGCGGAGCTGGCAAGAAATGGTTGACGACCGGGTCAGCACTTCCCAATCGAAGCTCGCGAGTCAGCACGCAAAAGTTTCGGATGCGAAAAGAGCACAGCCAGCCTTCCGGACTCTGGGTGCTTCCGCTCAACATCAACATCACGTCGCCATCCGACTCGGCGATCTCAACCGAACCCGAGGCATCCCAATGCGGCAATCCCTTTGTGGCATCCACTGGCACCTCGACCGGACGGCCATTCAGTGTGACAACCATGCCGCGAAGTGAAGGGTCCGTTCCAAGATCAACCATGCATTCACCACCCGCCTGGATTTTGCGCACCTTCACGCCGAGGCTAGCTGGCTGTTTTTGAGCGGCCTCAGATTTAAGCGGGGCATTTTTATGACATCCCGCCATTATCGCCAGCGGTGTGGTCAACAAGACGACAAAGCCCGCACGAACGGCGCTGAGCCAGGGAGACGGTTCCTGATGACGGGAGTTCATGGCAAACCAGGGAAAGGGATTAACCGCGATTGTGAGATGATTCTGCGGTCTAGGGCAAGACTATTCTCGGGAATAATTTTGACCGAGCAGGCAAGTTTGCTCCCAGATCAATGCCGGGATGTTGCTCTGAAGGTGCAGCCTTGCTGACCGCATCAGGCATCGATGGTGGACCAGATTGCACTCGGGCAACCCGACGGCTTGCCCGTTCTTACGCCAGCACTTCCTTCACCACCTTGCATTCGTTCACGCCGGTCAGCCGGAAGTCGAGGCCGGCGTACTTGTATGTGAACTTATCGTGATCGAATCCCATGAGATGAAGCAGCGTGGCGTGAAGGTCATGCACATGCACCGGATTCTCCACGGCCTGGAAGCCGAACTCGTCGGTGGAGCCGTGAGTGTAGCCGCCCTTCACTCCTCCACCCGCCAGCCACATGCTGAAACCGTAGTGATTGTGATCGCGGCCATGCTGCTTGCCGATGTTGTTGCCGGGCGATGGCAGCTCGACGACTGGCGTGCGGCCAAATTCACCGCCCCAGATGATGAGCGTGTCGTCAAACATGCCGCGCATCTTTAGATCGCGGATGAATGCGGCGATGGGCTTGTCGGTTTGCATGCCTAGCTTCTTGTGATCGAGAATCTCGTCGTGGGTGTCCCACGGTTGTCCAGCGCCGGTCCAGAGCTGGATAAAACGAACGCCTCGCTCAAGAAGGCGGCGCGCGATGAGCGTCTGACGGGCGAAGGGGCCGTCGCCATACATCTTGCGGATGGATTCGGGCTCCTGATTGATGTCAAAGGCATCGCTGGCCTCCATCTGCATGCGATAGGCCAGCTCGTAGCTCTGCACGCGCGCATCGAGCTGCTGATCGCGCTGGCGCTCGATGAGATGCTGATGGTTCAACTCCATGAGCAGATCGAGCTGCTTGCGCTGCTGCTTGAGATCGAGCGAGCTGTTCTTGATGAACTCGACCAGCTTGTCCACCGCTGTGTCCTGCGTGTTGATGTAGGTGCCCTGGTAAATGCTGGGGAGGAAGGCCGATTGCCAGTTCTTCGTCCGGCGCGTGGGCATCCCGTTCGGGCACATGGAGATATAGCCGGGCAGGTTTCTGTTTTCCGAACCGAGGCCGTAAGTGATCCACGAACCAAGACTCGGGCGATGCAGGCGGCCCTCGCCGCAGTTCATGAGTCCGAGCGACGGCTCATGGTTCGGCACATCAGCGTGCATGGACCGGATGACACACAGATCGTCGGCAAACTCTCCGACCTCCTCAAACACCTCGCTCACCTCAAGTCCGCATTGCCCGCGTTTGCGGAACTTGAATGGCGATTTGAAACCAGCGCCCGTCGGTCGCTCGGTCTTCAACAGATTCGGCAGGGCCTTGCCATCGAATTTGTCGAGCATCGGCTTCGGATCGAACGTATCGACCTGCGACGGCCCGCCGTTCATGAAGAAGTGAATCACGCGCTTTGCCTTTGCCTCAAAGTGAGGCTTACGCACGCCAAACGGATCGCGCGAGTCCACCGCAGCCTGCGCGCTGCCCGCGCCGATGATGTCACCGAGCGCCAGCGAGCCGAAGCCCATGCCGACGCGGTTCAACAACTGGCGGCGTGTGAGGAGTGCGTGTTCGAGATTGGGGGCGTGATGGGACATGGACTAATCAATGAATTGAAATTCGTTGCTCATCATCAGCACCTGCGCGAGCTGCGCGACAGGTGACTGCGGCTTCGCGCGATTCAATGGCCAGCCGTCTTTACCGCAGAAGTCGGTCCTTGCGTTGGTGAGCAGGGAAGTTGTGCCATCAGCGTTCAGGCGATGAATCTCGGGCGTCCAGTTGAAGCTGTCGCTGTTCGTGTCGCCCTCGCTGCCGACGGCGAAGGTAAGCGTCTCACCTTTCTTCACTTCGAGCTTCCCGATGCCGACGACTTGTTCGGTGGCTGGCAAGACGAGCACGTCCTTGAGCACGCCGCGCGTGCTGCTCACGATCCAGCCACGAACGCCGTTGCCCTGTTTGCTGTCCTTCTTGAGCTTGCCAAAGACGCGGATCGTGTCGTCGGCTGGCGCAGTCCAACGGATGGCTGGGGCGACGTCGCCTTGGCCCGCGTGACCACCGGCTGGATTCCACATCGCGTAGTGCCACTCCTTGTCGGGAATGGTGCCGGTGTGCGACCATGTGCTGCTGTTGTGCTTTTGAGTCACCGTGGAGAACGGCTTCCAGTCCGCGAAGTTCATTCTGCCGTCCGTGGTTTTGCTGAACCGCGTGGTGCCGTAGCTCCAAAGAAAGGCGGGACTGCTCTGCAACTCCCCCGCTTCGGTGAGAAAACGTGAGGCGGCCTTGATCTCGGCGGGTTGCGGATCGCGGAGCAGGATCTTGCGATACAATGCGTTCAATGTCGCGGTCGCATCCTTGCCGGTGGGAAGTTGTCCCGTGATCTTGGTCGAGCGCTCACGCATGAACGGGCTGTTCATGAGGAAGAGCGTCTGCTGCGGAACGGTGGTCACGAAGCGCTGCGGGCTGTGGCTGTCTGGATTCGCAAAATCAAACATCGCGGGCACCGTGGCCTGCTCGTAGCGATCCACGACGAGATAAAGACTGCGCCGGGTCTCAGCCTCGGGTGCCTCCAAGGCGACCGGACGGCCGCCTTGCTTCGCGACATCAAGCGATCCCGTCACTTTGAGCAGTGAGTCGCGCATCTGCTCGTAGTCGAGGCGCTGGCGATTGAAGCGGCTGAGGAGCACATTGTCGGCGTCCTTCAGATCCTTGTCCGCGTTTGTCTCGGCACTCTGCTGGTAGGTGCGCGAGTTCAGGATCATCGTATGCAGCTTCTTCAAGGACCAGCCCTGCTCCATGAACGTCGCGGCGAGGTAGTCGAGCAGTTCAGCTTGCTCGGGCTTGGGCGTCTGCACGCCGAAGTCACTGGTTTGGCTCACGAGAGGTTTGCCAAAGTGAGTCATCCACACGCGGTTCACGATCACGCGCGCGGTGAGCGGATTGTCCTTGCTGGCGATGAGCTTCGCGAGTTCGAGCCTGCCGCTGCCGTCCTTGAACTGCTGGCCGCCGAGAAACGCAGGGAAAGCTCGCGGTGCGGGATCACCCTGACGTGCCGGGTTGCCGCGCACATACACGCGCACGTCGTTTGGCTTCGGCTTGTCGATCATCACCATCGCCCGCATCGGTGCGCCGGGAGAGGTCATTTCGATCTTCTTGACCTCATTGTCGAACTGCGTCATACGCTCGCGATCCTTGCGCGTGAAGAAATCCTCCACGCCTTCCACCGGCACCGACATTGGGGACATGCGATCCATCAGTAATCCGCGCACCTGCCGCCAGTCTTCGTTGTCGGGCTGTTTTCCGGCCATGCAGGTGAGAAACACATCGGCGTAGAGCGAGACGACATCGCCAAAGCTCTTGGGCGCGGGGCGCTTTGCCAGTTCGTTGCGCAGCACGCCATTCGCCGGGCTTGCTGGATCGCCGAGTTTTTTCGCGATCTCCGCCGCCTTGCTGCCGAAATCCTTCTCAGGCAGTGAGGCAAATTCCTTCCAGACGAGCATCACCGGATGCGGCTTGTCGGTGAAAGCGTAGCGATTCAGGAAATCGCGCCACTTGTCAGCCACTCGATCACGCAGCTTGGCTTGGCCCGCCTTGCCGCGGAACGAGGCGTCCTCCACGGCGCGCTCGCGATTGGCAAAGACTAGATAGTCGCGCAGGCGATCCTGCTGGCGCATGTCGTCGAAGACCTCCTTGCGGAAGGCATTCACCCGTGTCTCCACCTCCCCGATCTTCTGATGAAAGACTGCGACAGCCGTCTTGTCCGATGGCTCGCCGATGACGGGTGCATTGTCACTGACGGTCTCGCTGCTGTTGAAGACCGAATAAAGCGCGTAGTAGTCCTTGCCCTTGATCGGATCAAACTTGTGGTCGTGACAGCGCGCGCAGCCAATGGTGATGCCCATCAAGCCTCGGCCCACCACATCGATGCGATCATCGGTCTGCAGGAGGCGGTCGCCGAGGAAGCTGTCGTTGACCGTGAGGAAACCGAGCGCGGCGAGGTTCGGAGAGTTTGAGCCTGTCTTCTGAATGCTGCCGGCCAGTTTGTCAGCCGCGAGTTGATGTGTGACGAACTGATCATACGGCATGTCCGCGTTCAGCGCGTTCACCACCCAGTCACGGAAGGTGTAGGCGTTTGGGTAGCTGTTGTCGCGGCCACCAGCTGTGTAGCCTTCGGTGTCCGAGTAGCGCGCCACATCGAGCCAGATGCGCGCCCAGCGCTCGCCGTATTGAGGGGAGGCGAGAAGCTTTTGCACCAAGGCGGAATAGGACGGCTGGGATTTGTCAGTTTGGCCGATGGCTGCGCGCACTTCCTCAAACGTCGGCGGCAACCCGGTGAGCGTGATGTACAGCCTGCGGATCAGGGCCTCGGGCTCTGCGGCGGGTGCGAAATCGAGTCCGGCGGCCTTGAGCTTTGCGCCCACCAGTGCATCAATCGCACCACTGCCCACTGAAGACTGAAGACTGAACACTGGCTTCTTCACCGGCTGAAAGGCCCAATGCCTCGTCCAGTCCGCCTTCGCTTCATGTGCGACAGTTCCCTTCTCCTCCGGCCACGGCAGGCCCATGCCGATCCATTTCTCCAGCGCCGCGATTTGCTCCGGCTTCAGCGGATCGCCCTTCTTCGGCATCGGTTCCAATCCCGGTGCGTGTTTGATCGCACGGATGAGCTTGCTGGCAGCCGGGTTGCGAGGATCGACGACGGCTCCGTACTCGCTGCCCTTCATGAGCGCCTCGCGCAGATCCACGCGCAGACCGTTCTGATGCTTCGTTGCGCTATGGCACGAGTAGCAATTCTCGGCCAGCACGGGGCGGATGTTCTTCTCGAAAAACTCGATTTGATCAGCCGGAAAAGACTCAGCCGAAGCGGACGCGGCGACGCCTGCCATGCCCGCGATAGCGAGTACGGAACGACGATATGCCAAATAGGACCATTGGAACATTCTTGAGGGGGGTGAATGCAGTGTCAGACTTTGATACGCCTGATGAGCAGGGAACGTGCCTTTTGCACTGCGTCTTGCGGCTCTGGCTGGTCCGATCTTGTCTATTCCGTCACAAAATCATACACCTGAATCTTCTTCACCATCGGCATCAAGGTTTCCTTCACGGCCTTCTGATGCACGGGGTGCTGCTCGTAGCGATCCATCGCGGCTTGGTTGGCGAAGCGCATGACGAAGCCAACGTCGTAGGTGGAGTCCACGATGGAGCGCTTGCTCGGGAGCATGGGGCCGACCGTGACGGTCTCGACTTCGGCGATCTCTCGTTTGAGCATTTTCGCTGCGGCTATGAGTTTTTGACGGTCGGCGGCATCGCCGGGTTTCTTGAGCCAGACAAAGACGGCGTGATTGACCTTCCCATGTTGGCTGCCCTCAAATGGGCAAGTGTTACAGGAGGGGAGAAGCGTGGCGGCTGCGAGTGAGGCAGACAACAAGAAGAGCTTGGCGTTTTTCATGGTGCCGCCTAGTCTGGCAAGCCATGAGCCGAACGTCGAGTCTGATTTGTTTTTTGAGTGTGATGATCGTAAGCGCGGGCGTGGCTGCCGAGGAGGCGCAGCCGCTTGACCGGCTCACGTTTCATACGGCACCGAAGCCATTGTCTGAGAAGGCTAAGACTTCCGACTGGCCGCGCGTCCTCGGTCCAGGGCACGATGCGATCTCGCCGGAGACTTCGTTGCTCAAGTCGTTGCCTGCCAACGGTCCGGCGAAGGTTTGGGAAGTGGTGAGGGGAGAGGGTTATACGTCTCCAGTGATCATGGGCGAGAGGCTGGTGAGCTTTCATGCGCAGGATGGAAAGGAGACGGTGGAGTGTCTGCATCGCGAGACGGGTCGGCGGTTTTGGTCGTTCGACTACGCCATCAATTACCAAGATCGCTACGGCTTCTCCGCGGGGCCGCGCGCGAGTCCGGTCATCGCAGATGGCGTGGTCATTGTCCATGGCGTGACGAGCATGTTGAGCGCGCTTGATTTGAAAACAGGCAAGCTGCTGTGGTCCCACAATCTGCGTGCTGACTACAACGTGCCGCAGGATTTCTTTGGCGCGGGCTCATCGCCGCTCATTCTCGACGGAAGGGTCATCGTGAATGTCGGCGGCAAAGCGGAGACGTTCGACATCGCGGACTCGCAACGGGATCGTGAACGCAAGCTGGCGACCAAGGGCGTGAGCGTGGCGGCCTTTGATCTGAAGACCGGCGAGGTGAAGTGGAAGATCGAGGATGAGTGGGGTGCGAGCTATGCGTCACCAGTGCCAGCGACGCTGCATGGCAAGACCAAGGTGCTCATCTACGCTGGCGGCGAGAGTGATCCGGCGATCGGCGGTCTGATGTGCATCGATCCAGTGTCGGGAGAATTGCACGACCGCTTTGCGTGGCGCGATGAGGAGTACATCCAGTCCACCGGGTCATCGCCGGTGGTGATCCCGGAGAAAAACCGCGCCTTCATCAGCACCGTATATCCGAAGGGCCGTCCGCATGGCGGGGTGATGGTGGAGTACGACGAAAATTTCAAGGCGAAGGAAGTGTGGAAGTCCGCGAAGTTCGCCATGCACTGGATGAATCCCGTTTATCTCGGCGGTCATCTCTACGGCGTCGACGGCGAGCGTGAGGACAATTCCCGGCTCGTCTGCGTGAATGCGGACACGGGCGAGGAGAAGTGGAGCGAGCGCGTCGAGTGGGTGGACGAGTTTCTGGGAAAGCGCTTCAGCCGCCCTGGCATCAAGCAGGGCATCCTCCGCGCGAGCCTGCTGCGGGTCGATGGCCGCTTCCTGTGCCTGGGCGAGTTTGGGTCGCTGCTGTGGCTCGATCTGACCCCCTCTGGCTGCAAGGTGCTGGAGCGCACCCAGCTCTTCTACGCGCAGAACACCTGGAGTTTGCCTGTGGTGAGCCGTGGTCTGCTCTATGTTGCCCAGCAATCGAAGGACATCGACGAGAAGCCGATGAGGATTATTTGCTACGACCTGCGCGGCGAGTGAGTTAGAGATCGTGGAATAAGCAACACCGCCGGGTTCTCTGACGTATGAACAAGCCAACGAACCCATGAACACGCGAATACTCCTCCTCACGACCCTCTGCGCCCTGGGTGTAGCCTGTGCAGACGACAAAACAAAAACCAACGCCAAGACCGACAAGACCATGGAATCCGACAAGCCCGTTGTGGTGAAGACAGACGCCGAGTGGCGGAAGAAGCTCACCGATGAGCAGTTCCGCGTGACGCGCGAGAAAGGAACGGAGCGGCCGTATGGCGTGGCGTATGAGGAGTTCGACAAGCAGGGCGAGGGTGCCTACCACTGTGTGTGCTGCGGGGTGGAGCTGTTCACCTCGAACGAGAAGTTTCACTCAGGATGCGGCTGGCCGTCGTTTTACGATCAGTCGAAAGCAAAGAATGTTCTTGAGACGGTCGATGCCGACGGACAGCGCATCGAGGTGACGTGCAAGCGCTGCGGAGCGCATCTCGGTCACGTTTTTGACAAGGAAGGCTTCAAGACGCCGACAAACCGCCGCTTCTGCATCAACGGAGTCGCGCTGAAGCATGTGCCGAAGGGCGGCGTGGCTCCGAAGCTGGAGGACGTGACCTCGGATGCCGTGCAGAAGAAAAAGGCAGACGTGGCCAAGGAAGGCGGCGTCGAGACTCGGAAGTAACCTAGCGGGGCTGTGGCACCCTTTGTCTTTTAATACAGCAGAAAGTTGATCTCGCTGTCCGTGAGCGTCGAGGTGTCTTCCAAGGCAAGCAGCATGCTCACCTCATCGACGCTCTCCAACTGAGACTCGACGGCTAGCAGAGGTGCCTCCGCAACGATGGAGGCGGTGGGGAGGACGGGCTGGGCAACCATGGTTGCCGGTGTGTCGCTTGTGCGGAATTGGGCTGCCAAGACAACCGTCAGAGCAACTGCGGCCATCACGCCAATCGAGGAACGCGAAAGCGCCGAAGGGTTGTCTTGAAACCACTCGGTCACCCGAGCCCACCAGCCGCGAGACTGGGGCGTCTGGCGCGCGGCGCGCAGGACGTTTTGAGTGAAATTCGGGCGTGGCTCCACCGGCTTGGCTTTGCCGAGCAGTTTCCAGAGAGGGCCGTTGGGTTCGAGCGGTTCCATGACGAGGAGAATAAACTGCGAGCGGAGGCGAAAGTTTCGTTCCGCCGGAAAAATGCCGCCTCAAGTGACACCGAAGAATCCGCCAAGCTTTCGGATACGCGTCGGGTGACGCAGCTTGCGGAGGGCTTTGGCCTCGATCTGGCGGATGCGCTCGCGGGTGACTTGGAATTGCTTTCCCACCTCCTCCAGCGTGCGGCCAGCTCCGTCCACGAGTCCAAATCGCTGCTCCAGCACCTCGCGCTCACGACCCGATAGGGTGTCGAGCACGTCCTTCAATTTGTCGCGCAGCAGATTCATCGCGGTGAGTTCCATAGGGTTCGAGGCTTCCTTGTCCTCGATGAAATCGCCGAACTCGGTGTCGCCCTCGCCGTCGCCGACCTTGGCCTGCAAGGAGACAGGCTGCATGGACATGCGCATCACGGTGCGCACGCGATCAACGGGCAGATGTACTTCCTCGGAAATTTCCTCGGGCGTGGGGTCGCGGCCCAGCTCCTGGACGAGCTGCTTGTGCACGCGCATGAGCTTGTTGATCGTCTCGATCATGTGGACCGGGATGCGGATCGTGCGCGCCTGATCGGCGATGGAGCGCGTGATAGCTTGCCTGATCCACCAGGTGGCGTAGGTGGAGAATTTGTAGCCGCGCTTGTACTCGAATTTTTCGACCGCCCGCATCAGCCCCATGTTTCCCTCTTGGATGAGATCGAGGAAGGGGAGGCCACGGTTGGTGTACTTTTTGGCGATTGAGATCACGAGCCTCAGATTGGCCTCGATCATCTCGGTCTTCGCCTTGGTGGACTCCGCCACAAATTCCTGGGTGTCGGCCACGATCTGGCGGTAGTCGGCGGCTTTCTGCCAGGAACGCTCGACGAACTGGCGCAGCGACTCCCTCGCCACTTGGTTCTTGGGATTGGCGGCCACGTCTTGCTCCAGTTTGTCGAGATCGGCGAGTTTCTCCTTCAGGATGGTGACGAAGTCCTCGTTGATGCGCTGCTTGAAATAGAACTTCGCGCAGGTCTTGAAAAAGAGATGCTTGGCCGCCTCAAACTTCGCGTCGAGCGAGGGATGGGTTCGCATGGTCGTGGCGGCCAGCGCCTTCGCTAGCCGGGAACAATCCTCGAATGCTTCGCGCGCGTTCCCCAGGAACACCTTGAGTTTGCGGAAGTAGTAGTCTCGATCCTCCGCCTTCCTCTCCACGACGAGTCGGTCAAAGCGCTCGATCCCGTTGATGAGCCCCTCGCCGAGTTCGATGTAGGACTCGCCGATGAAGCCAACACTCTGCAGGCAATTCTGAAGGTGGTTCTCGGCTTTCTCGATTCGTTTGGAGATTAGGATTTCCTGCTCGCGTGAGAGCAGGGGTACCTGGCCCATCTGCCTCAGGTACATGCGCACAGGGTCGTCCAGCATGTCGAGCCTCGGCATTTCCTTGTCTTCGAGGACGGTCTCCTCCTCGTCCACGACGCGAGGCGCGGGTGGTTTGACCAGTTCGACCTCGCTCTCTTCCACGATGCGGATTTCCATCGTCCGCAGGCGCGTGAGGATGTCATCCAGCAGCTCCGGGGTGAGAACGCCGGTGGGCAGGCCTTCATTGATGTCGTTCCACGTCAGGTGATCTTGCTCGCGCGCCAGTTTGATCAAATCTCGGAGCAGATCCTGGATCTCGGGCGCATTGAAGTCGTCATAGACGATCTCCGGCTTTTTCGGTTTCGGCTTCGGAGTAGGCGCTGACGAGCTATCCTTGCGCGGACGGCCCCGCTTGCGGGGGAGAGGATTGCCAAACTCATCGACCAAAGGTTGTGGTGGCGCGACGGCTCGCGGGATCTCGGGATGTTTGCGTGGCCGACCGCGGCCTCGCTTTTCGTGCGTGACTTCTGGCAGCGGATTCTTCCGCGGCCTGCCGGGTTTGCGCTTCATGGGCACGACTGTAGCGTCTGCCGGAGTTGGCGTGGCATGGGGTTTGGAGTGTTTGCTGGAAGGCTTCTTTTTTTCGGCCATATCCCCGTGCTAGCGGTCGTGTCGAATCAATGCGCCTGAGCGCAAAAAAGTCAGGGATTATCCGGGGAGCGCTTGCGCCGGTCAAGGTATTCTTTGCGCCAAGCGATGATCTGTTCGTGAAGTCGTCCCTCGGCTTCAGGCGACAGGCCTGGCTGCTTCAGTTGGGTCTGAGCGCGCTGGATCAGATTGTGCAACCGAGTGGTCTCCAGCGCCGCTAGCGCGTGCTGTGCATCCTCGATGCCTCCGGGTGGCGCGGGCTGGGCCAGTAGCTCCGCAAAGGCCGACTCCTCCGCTGGATCAAGCCCGGCAAAAAACGCCCGCCGTGCCGCGTCCTGATCTGGGTCGAAGGTTGCGCGCCAAACGCGGGCGAGCATTTCCGTTCCGGGTAGGTCATCGACGACACCAGCGCTGTCCAAGCCGCGCAGCCAGTGGAGAACTTCGGGGCTCGACAAAGCCAGCCGACACAGAAGGGCCGCAGTCTTGTCTTGTGAGATCAACAACTCCCGACCGCTGCCTTCTCCTGGCTTTGCAATGGTCGCCGACTTCTTGGGCGCATTGAAACCACGCATCACCTGCTTGCGGAACGTCTCCTCCGGCAGGCCGAGTCGCACAGCCACGCGCTGGATGCTCGTCTCCCTCGCAACGGTGCTCTCGAGGAGCCGGATGTTCTCGGCCATCTCGTCGGCAAAGCGCACGCGCTCGCGCGTTTCGGTGAAATTCCGCCGCGTTGTGGCGTGCTCGACCTGGAAGTCGATGAACTCCCGCGCTCCGGCAATGAGTTCCTCGAAGGCCTCGCGCCCTTTGTTGCGGATGAGCGAGTCCGGGTCCTCACCCTCCGGCAGCGCCGCCACCTTCACGATGAGGCCCGTCGGAGCAAGGATTTTGAATGCCTTCTGCGCCGCCTCGTAGCCCGCGTTGTCGGAGTCAAAGCAGAGCACCACCTCATCCGCCTGGCGCTTGAGCATCTTCGCGTGCGCTTCCGTGAACGCCGTCCCCTGCGAGGCCACCACGTTTTCCACGCCGCTGTCGAACACCGTGATCATGTCGATCTGCCCCTCCACGATCACCGCCTGCCCTTTCTTTGAAATGGCGCGCTTCGATTTGTCGAAGCCGAAGAGCACCTTGCTCTTGGTGAAAAGAAGCGTCTCGGGCGAGTTCACATACTTCCCGGTGTTCGGAGTCGGGCGCAGGATGCGCGCGGTGAAGGCGATGACCTCGCCGTTGTCATTGCGGATGGGCAGCATCAGCCGGTCGCGGAAAAATGGATAGGTCCCCGTGCGGCCTGATTCGGGATCGGACACTTTGAGGAAGCCCGCGTCGATCAGCAGATTCTCGGAATAACCCTTCTCTGCCGCCCACTCGCGCAGCATATCGCCCCACGGCGGCGCGTAGCCCATCTTCCATTTCTTAGCCACCTCCGCGTTCATGCCGCGTGATTTCAAATACTGCCGCGCATCCTCCGCCGCCTTGTGCTTCATCAGCAGCAGGTGAAACCACGTCGCGATGTCTTGATGCACACGCAACAACAACGCGCGCTCCTTGGCTGCCTGCTCGGCGTTGGCATCCCAAACCTCTTCCTCGATGCGGATGTTCGCAGCATCAGCGAGCCGCTTCACCGCCTCGATGAATTGCATCCCGTCGTGCTCCATGAGGAATCGAAAGGCTGAGCCACCGACCTGACAGCCGAAGCAGTAGTAGCTGCCGTTTGCCGGATAGACATGAAACGATGGCGTCTTCTCGTTATGGAATGGACACAGACCAATGAAACTCGAACCATTGCGCCGCAACTTCACATGGCGCCCCACGAGGTCCACGATGTCCGTGGCCGCGAGCACCTGCTGGATTGTTTCTTCGGGGATGCGGGGCATGGGCGCATGATGGCAAGGCGGCAGGCGCGTGCAACAGCTCGGCTTCCTCCGCCTTGCAGTCGGCGTGCGCCCGGTTAGTCTCGCGGCCCTTTGATGAAGGTCTTCGTTCTCATACCCGCGCTGAATCCTTGCGACCGCATGGTAGGCGTGATCGACGAACTGCTGCGGCATGACGCCGCCGTGGAGATTATCGTCGTGAACGATGGCAGCGACTCGGGGTGCGACGCGATATTTCAAGACGCGGCCAAAAGGCCACGCATGGAAGTGCTGCGACACGCGGAGAATCTCGGCAAAGGTGCCGCGCTGCGCACGGGCATTCAGCGATTCCTCGCGCGAGCCGGGGCCGACGACATCCTTGTCACGGCTGATGCGGATGGACAGCACCTGCCCGCCGACATCCTCGCCGTGGCCGCTCTGGCAGAGAGGAATCCGGGCAGTCTCGTATTGGGCACGCGCTCTTTCGGCGGCGATGTGCCGCTGCGCAGCCGGTTTGGCAACGACCTCACGCGTCTTGTCTTCCGCCTCTTCACGGGTCATCGCCTCACCGACACGCAGACCGGCCTCCGCGCTATCCCGCGCGATCTGCTCCACCGTCTGCTGTCCGTGAAGGCTGACCGCTACGCCTTTGAGCTGGAAATGCTCCTCGTGGCGGCGCGCGCGCGGATTCCGCTGCCCACCCAGCCAATCCAGACGGTCTATCTACAGAACAACTCGTCCTCGCACTTCCGACCGATTGTGGACTCCGCGCGCGTTTACTGGGTGTTTGTGCGATACATGCTGAGTTGAAAACGCAGGTCCCCGAGCGACGCTGTCGCCATGCCAGGAGCGATTTATGCGGCGGGACTCGGAGACGTGATACGCAACTGCTATCAGTCCGCGAGCTATCGAAGCATCGGCGAGGCGGCGGAGCCTGTGCCAGTGATCGTGGCGTCGCACAATCCCTTCTCCATCGAGATTTTCCGGCACCACCGGAATGCGAAGAATTTCATCCTCTACGACTTGGGGCACAAATATGAAGAGTATCTGGCGGCGGGGTTGCGCGGGCCGGACATTAGCCGGGCGCTTTGTCAGTTCGCGGGTGTCGACTACGACAACCTGTCGCGCGGGCCGTCGAACGGGCATGTGCCAGTCTTTGATGCGCCGGATGATGTGGCTTCCGCCGGTCACGTTGTCTTCCAGCCGTTTGCGGGGAACGCTTCCTACCGCTCGCTGCCGCTGGAGATGATCGGGCGGATCGTCGAGGCGTTGCGAGAGCTGCCGTGTCGTGTGTTCATCGTCACGCGCAGTTATTTGAGGACGCAGAGCAACGGAAAGATCGAGCACGCCGAGGAGGATGCGCGTCAGTTCGCGGGCGGGAATGTGAGCGTGCTCGACAATCTCTCGACGCCCGCGACGCTGAATCTGATCAAATCCTGCCGCGCGTACGTCGGGAGCTGGTCGAGCCTGCAACAGGCGGCGTGGTTCGAGAACAAACCGGTGGCGGTGTTCTACCCTGAGGGGTTTCACGTCGCTCAAGATCGAGCTGGCTACGCTTTTGGCATCGACCGCGAGAACACGCTGGGGCGAGAGTTTCCTAAGGTGGACGCTGAAGAGCTGGCTCAGTTTCTGAGCCGCTGGTGAGTTGTCACGCAGGCAGGAAGCGCTTCAGCGTCTCGATGTGACCTTTAGCGGTGGTGGGATCGACGGAAAGGTCTTCGTGGCGGATTTTGTGCGGATTGCTCGTTGGCGTGAGGAAGGGAACTCGTGCCGTGCGCGCAAAGACTAGGCCGTGATAGCGCCCGGTGATGACTAGGCGTGAGCGGGCGATCTGTGAAAAGGCCGAGCGGGCGTCCGATCGCTCGACAATGTGATGATGAGGCAGCCGCTGGCGCACTTTGTCCAGAATCGGACCATCGTCCCGTCTCGCGCCCATGCTCAGCCAGGTGATGGGCTGCTGGATGGAATCGAACAAACGGATGTAGTGATGGATGATTGGGTCCGTCGCATTGACGGCACCTGCGGGGACGATGGTGATGACGTTTTTCGCTGGCAGAAGCTCGGGCGAGTAGAGATAGCCAGCGTCTGGAAACCAAGCGACGTCCGAGCGACCACTGATCTCCCGTGCGATGCGCAGACAAGCTGGCGAGCGCAGCGCGATAAAGTGCGCGCTCTGGAGGTAGGGTGCCCATGGCCGCAAGTCTGACGCGAACTCCGCCTCGCGGTGGGCGTGAAACTGAAAGCCGCAGGAGATGAACCCCCACGGGATGCCGCGCTCAATCGCGGCATCCATGTAAAACTTCATGCATGAGAAATGCGGTGACGCCGAGTCTTCCGGCTGCGCGCCCACATTGTGCAGGACACCACCGCCGCCGATGATCAGCAAGCCGATGTCATCGGGCAGCGCAGCAGGTAGATCAG
>Ga0075163_10002963_pt1 | contig 22829 bp, 28 predicted proteins | sample JI1023141ADNA_FD_71478 | JGI IMG/M metagenome (GOLD analysis project Ga0075163, IMG submission 71478) | Wastewater effluent complex algal communities from Wisconsin, to seasonally profile nutrient transformation and Carbon sequestration -... | ecosystem: Engineered > WWTP > Effluent > Algae... | reverse complement strand
GTGCAAGTGATGCGGGTAAGTTGGTCGCTACGGGCGCGGCGGGGCTTATCGCTCTCGAATTTATGCCTGTTGGTGTCGGACCGGATACCGCTCCGATAACAGCGAGTGAATCACTAACGGCGGGTGACTTTGTGAACATCCATATTTCATCGGGTATCAAAGTACGCAAAGCAGACGCTACGACGGCGGGTAAAGAAGCGGACGGATTTGTCCTTTCGAGTGTGTCAAGTTCGGCAACTGCAATGGTATATTTTCGCGGCTCGAATACAGCCGTTTCAGGATTAACGGCGGGAACGGAATACGTTTTGTCCACAACGGCGGGCGGTGTTGTAGCAGTAGCAAGTGCGCCGTCAGGTTCGGGTAATGTGAATCAGCGATTAGGCAAAGCATCATCGTCAACAGTGTTAAATTTCCAACGTGGAATGCCTATAACATTGGTATAATATGGCAGACAAAAAACCGCTTGTAAATAGTGCAGGAAATGCCGTAGAGATTGCAACGGGCGATACTATCCCCATTGCCAACGGTGGTACAGGTGCGGCGACCGCAAACGCAGCCCTAAACGCATTACTACCATCGCAAACGGGTAATTCAGGTGAGTTTCTTACGACCGACGGAACGAATGCAAGTTGGGCGGCTCCAAGTTTAGGGAGCAGCTTTGTAGGTAAGACAATAGCAGTTTACAAGACGGGCAATCAAAGTGTAACAAGCTCAACAACATTAGTAGATTGCACAGATTTAAGCTTTTCGATAGCGGCAAATGAAGTTTGGATAGGATCGTTTTTGCCGATTGTAATGGCGGGTGCGAGTGGTGGCGTGAAGTGGGCGTTTACAGCTCCAAGCGGTTGTAGTGTTACAGTGAGGGCGCAAGGCGGTAGTTCATTCGCAACTTCGATAATTGACGGTAACGGACTAACGGGGAACGGAGTGTCGCAAATACACTCTACGGCTTCAAAATACGAACTAACAATGATTATCACCAATAGCTCGACAGCGGGGACAGTTCAATTCCAATTTGCCCAAAACACAAGTAATGGCACAGCCACAACGGTAAGCAAAAACAGTGTTTTAATACTATCGAGGACGGCATAATGACGAAATCACATACATCTACACACTGGGTTTTTCTACTATCGGACGGCTCAAAACACAGCGTAGGCAAATACATCGAATTTTTCAGAGAAGAAGACGGGGGGCTTGATTTTGAAGGCGTACATACAGAGGAAGGAGCGATTGAATTGTTACTTGAAAATGGATATACTGAGGGTGATTTAATATGAATACAGTTGAAGAAATCGAGCGATTCTCATGGTAAGAAATTACTTCATAGCGGTATTAATCGGAGCGGTGGGAACGTTCTTGCTTTTGCGTTCTCGCAATCCAACGCCAAAGCCCGAAATTCGCACAGAAACGCGTCGTATAGATACGGTATTTGAGAGTGTGTACGTCCCTGTAGTGCAAGGGGAAGCCAAGGCAGCCCTAAAATACACTTATGGCGGTATGCTGCATGACACGATAACGGAGCGCGTATATATCACAACAGAGCGCGGGGATACTATATCAGAATTCACGGCAACGCTGGACACTATACAGGGCAAAGACACGCTGCACTTAGAGTACGCATTCCCTGCCTCCCTATTTCGTTACTCCCTTAGCAGACAGCCGATAGAAGTCCGCTATACAAATACAGTTACAACGAATACAGTGACCATAGAGCCGCGAAAATTAACCGTCGGTATCCAAGCCGGAGCGGGCTTTGTGCAGCCCTTAGGCGGTACAGCGGGTATAGGTGCCTATGGTGGTATAGGTATTACATATACTCTATATTAGTATATATTTAATAGAATAAAATCAACTTTAAAGAGAGATTAAGGTAGGGTAAACTATGTTCAAATTATTCTTAGCGGCACTCGCAGCCCTCACGATAAGCGGTTGCATACCACCAGACTACCAATATAAAGCAAGTTGCAAAGTCAGCAATGCTGTTCTTTTTGAGCGGCTTACCTCCGTCTTTGTCCAAGAAGGATTACAAATAAAGCAGGTTACAAGCAACTACCTACAAGCTGAATCGACTCCCGTAAGCGGTGAACACGGATTCACCAAAACCAATATATGGGTTATCTCCGTTCTTGCCGATACCGTCACACTAAAAGCAAGTACACAAAACAAGTTGCCGAACTATTCGGGCGTTGTGGATGTGGATGGAACGGCAAAGAAGGATGTTACGTGGTATTGGAACGTTCGGCGGGAAATTGAGAGTATTTGTGATAGTAAGGTGTTAGTTTTTGAGAGAGGACAATAATCATGCCATGTAATGACACAAATGACAATAAAAAGCGGCTTTTAGCAGCACTTGAAAAGCATTACGGCATTGTTTCGCCCGCTTGCAAAGAGTGCAATATCGCAAGGGAAACCCATTACAGGTGGTTACGAGAAGACCCAGAATATAAGTCTGCTTATGAAGAGCTTGAAAATGTTTCACTTGACCATACCGAAAGCAAGTTAAAAGAGCTTATTGACGGCGTTATGATTGAAAAAGTCGATGAAGAAGGCGGTGTAAATGTGTATAAAAAAGAGCCGAACCCTACGGCGGTGATATTTCACCTGAAAACAAAGGGCAAAAAGCGCGGTTATATTGAGCGTGTGGAAAACATTACCGAAACGCACAACAACACGGGCAAAGTATTTACAGACATAGACTTTAGCAAGTTGAATGATGAAGAACTCGAAGAGTACATTACACACCAAAAACGCATGGAAGAGCTTGAAAGCAAGATAGGAACTCGTAATGAATGATAAAGACAAATCGAGCCGAATATATACGGCAAGCGGAGCGGGCAAAACGTGAACGGCTACTCGCAAAAGCCCGTTCGTCCCTGCTCGAATTTACAAAGCTAACGAACCCAAATTTTGTGGCGGGTTGGTCGCATAAGATAATTGCGTATTATCTCGAAAAGTACTGGAAAGGCGAAATTAACCTTATCCTATCACTCCCGCCACGGCATTCCAAATCAGAGCTTGCGAGCCGAAATTTGCCCGCTTGGGGTTTTGGTCATAATCCTGACTTTGAGATAATTAGTTGCTCTTATGCCGATAGTTTGGCAAGTCGAATGAATCGAGATTGTCAGAGGATAATCGAGAGTGAGATTTACAGAGAGATATTTCCGAACACGCGAATACAGGATTTACGCTATAAAACTGACCGCGAAACTCCATTATTAGACGACGACGGAGAGGAGATAAAAGTCCACGGGAATCACCTAAAAAATAACTCTGTATTTCAGATAGTCGGTAGGCGCGGGGTGTATCGGTCGGCGGGCGTTGGTGGTGGTATTACCGGCATGGGGTTTGAGCGCGGGCTAATTGATGATCCTTTCAAAGACGCGAAAGAAGCCAAATCCGCAACGGTCAGGGAATCAGTTTGGGAGTGGTACGGCTCGGTTTTTTACAACCGCCGAACACCGACGGGCAAAGTTTGCGTTATCATGACGCGATGGCATGAAGACGATTTAGTTGGAAAGCTGCTCGAAAACATGAAGAGCGACGGAGCGGACAAATACACGGTTTTGAATTTGCCTGCTATTTGTGAAAATCCGAATGAAGTTGACCCCGCTGTACTTGAGGAACTTGGATTAGAGCCGCGAAAAATTGGTGATCCGTTAGACGGCAATCGGTACAATTTGAGTATATTGAATAAAATTCGACTCACGATGGGTGAAAGAGCTTGGAACGCTCTCTACCAAGGCAAGCCGTCGCCTGATGAAGGTGAGCTATTCAAAGTAGCACAGATAAAAGTACTTAGTGCAATACCGCCAAATGTCACAAAATGGATACGATATTGGGATAAAGCAGGAACCGAGGGCGGAAAAGGAGCGCAAACGGCGGGCGCATTAGTAGGAATTACGTCGGAAAATTGGGTTGTTTTAGCGGACGTAATAAGTGGCAGGTGGGCTGCACCTGAGAGGGAAAAAATCATAAAGCAAACGGCGCAACTTGACGGTAAAAACGTGGAAATTTGGGTAGAGCAAGAACCTGGGAGCGGTGGCAAAGAATCAGCGGAGAATACAGTCAGGAACTTGCAAGGATTCACCTGTAAAATCGAGAAAGTAACGGGTGCTAAGGTTACACGAGCCGAACCCTTATCCTGTCAAGTCGAAATAGGCAATTTTTACGTAGTCGAAGGCGCGTATTTGCATGGACAAGAAGGATTTATGCAGCAAGTGCGAATGTTTCCGAACGGGAAATTAAAGGATATGATAGATGCAACGGGCGGAGCTTATAACAAGTTGACGGAAAAGGCGGTTAGTGTAGCATGGGCTTAACAACTAAGAGAATCTTATTATGAACATAATTCAGCGGTTAGCAGCACGGGCGTTTAGTCTCGATATTGGCGGTGAAAAACGTGTAAAATGGCTCGCACAGCTCTATAACATGACGTTCCCAAATCGTGGCAGTATGTTCACGGGGCGCAGTGTTAAGCAGCTTACAGCCCTGCAAATTAGCGCGCGCGGGCTTGTGTTTACGTGTATTGACAAATGGTCAAAAGCCGAACTTGCGACACCGATTTACGTCAAACTAAGGGTAAACCAAAAAGACTCACAACTCGCTCCATTGTCGCACCGTGGGATTGCATTACTTGACGAACCGAACCCTATTTATTCTTCCCTTGAGGTTCGGGAAATGGTCACTAAATGGCTAATGATTAACGGCAATGTGTTCATATTTACGCCTGACTTTGACCTTCCCTTCCCTATGCAAATGTGGGTTCTTGACCCTACAAAAATGCGTGTTATTATGGGTAAGGGTGACGACCTTATCGAAGGTTATGAGTTTCAAGGTAGCGGAGGTTTGATGTACTTTCCCGAAAAGTATATTTGCCACATTCGCACGTTACAACCGTCGGCAAATCAGCAAAAGCAGCTCTTAGGAACGGGTATAGTCGAGGCGGTTTTGGAGGATGCGAGTATTGACGTAGAAGGGCGGGAGTTCCTGAAAAACTACTTTGTGAACGATGCCCGCCCGCCGCAAATACTAAGCTCTCCAAACAAAGACTTTGAAAGCCAAGAGGCATGGGAGTTGTATAAAACAAACTGGAATACCAAAAACCCAAACAACAAACTACACGGATATTTGAGCGGAGGTCAAAAAATCGAGCAGTTGGATGGTAGTTCGTTAGACATGGATTTTGTCGAGGTAAACAAACTGACAAGACAAGGGATGACCGAGCCGTTTGGCGTTCCATTGACCATGATTGAAGGAACGTTTAATGGTAGGGCAACGGCTACGGTTATTACGAATTATTTTCTTACGGGAACGATAAACCCCTTCCTCCGGCTTTTGGATTCTGGGCTTACCAAGCATTTTCGGCAATGGGATAAGAATATAATTATCGAACATGAGTATTACGTTGACAATGACACCGAGGAAATTAGAGCGCAGGAATTGCACCTGTTTAGCACAGGGCAAATAACGATAAATGAGTTTCTGAGAGCGCAGAATAAGCCGACAATCGGTGTTATCGGCGATACGCGTTTCGTGCCAAATAATTTAGTACCTTTGGAGAAAGCCACTGCACCGACACCACCACCAAGTAAGGTAGGATTTGGTGCGGGCGCAAAACTGGACTTAAATTTTCCTACTCCAGTGCGTAAATCCGAACCACCTGAACCTGACGAGCGCGAAATACTTTGGCGAAATTTCGACACGCTTACGGGTAAAAAAGCGGACACATTAACGGGTGAAATCAGCACGGTTTTTGCTGATTTGGAGAGGGAGATATTAGGCAATATCACCAAAAACCAAGCGGCGTATATTGCTCTCCATGCTGAATTATTCGATAATCCTGAAACACAAGCAAGCGATTTTGAGGCGGTGAAATTGCATAGTTACGACACGGTGATTAAGTCCGAATTAGTCCAAGTTGCTGACTTGTTTGACCCTAAAGAATGGGAAAAAGCACTTGAGGAAGCAACGGGCGAAACGCTAAACGAACTTCAAAAAGCCGCGATATTGGAGAGCTTGCGAGCTATCGGCGAAAGCATGGATACACTCCCCTCTGGATTCAGTGAGCTAATGAAAGAAGAACTCGCAAATTCCACGGCGAAAATAACGGAAAGCATTGGAACTATTCGAGATGAGGTAAGAGCGATTTTAGCAAATAACACAGATGCAACAGCGGCGGAACTTAAGGAATTGTTAACCGCTAAATTTGAAACGCTCAAAGTTTCCCGAGCCGAGGCAATCGCTCAAACGTCTGCAAATCATACCACCAACGCGGCGCAGAATAAGACATGGGATAATTACAGCAGGTATGAAATAGTTTGGCTCTCGCAACGTGATAAGCACGTAAGGGGCTCGCACTTAGCGGCGGACGGGCAAAAACGTGATGAGAATGGATTATTCCACGTTGGCGGTGATTCTATGCCGTATCCGTGTGCAGGCAGTATAGCCGCTGAAAATGTTAATTGTCGATGTATGCAATTTCCTGAGAGGAAGAAGAAATGAAATTTAATGGAGTAAGCAAACTAATTGCCGTACCTATAAATCCAAGTACGGGCGAAATTATGGATAAGCCGATTGAAATTACCAAGAAACGTAGTACGAAACATTTGAGTTACGGGCGTGTTAAGTATCGTGTGGAGGTGGTGAAATGATTGAACTAATAGCAGTCCACGAACCAACGCCTGAGAAATTAGCGATGTGGCTCCGGCAAAATAAAATCACGTATCAGCAATTTAGCGCGGCAATAGCAGGTGTTAAAAATCCTGAATTAGCCATACCGCCGCCGACCGAAAAAGCCGTCCCTATTTCGCCGCTTTCTCGCATGGCTCAAAAAATAGTTTGGATTATTCGCAGAACTTTATTATTTTAGCAATGAATAACAGGTATATGAATCGAGCTTTAACGTCAAACAATGACGAACGGCGCAAATTGACACGGCAAAGCATTGAGGCGGTAAAGGCATTGCCGCTGAATAAGTTGAAAATTATTGCGCCGGAACTGCAAAAAGAAGCAGGGATAAAGAAGTAAATTACGGCGTGGTGGTGTAAGGCAACACGGCGGTCTCATAAGCCGCAAGATTTAGGTTCAAGTCCTGACTACGCAACGACAACTACATAACGCTCAAGGGCTTACAACCATTTTAAGGGCAACTACTCCAATTCGGAGCGGTTGCCCTTTTCTCGTTTTTGAACATGACAAATTTCCAAGATAAATACGCACACTTAAAAGACTTCGAAACACCCGTAGTTAAACGCGGCAATTCGGACGTTCTTTTTCGCGCAGCTCCGTCCGAGGTTATACCTGTTGACGTTGCCGAAAATAACGTATTCAAATTCATTATTACTACAAATAATGTTGACCGTTACGGCGATATTGTCGAGCCGTCCGGCATGGATGCTACGCTATTCCTTAAGAATCCTGTATTCCTTTTCAATCACATTTCGGGCAGTGATTTAATGCCTATCGGCAAGTGCTTAAAACTCGACACGGCGGATAATGGTGTGATTGGTGAAACAATTATACACGGAAAAACAGAGTTATCCAAAGATGCGCTTGTGATGGTGCAAGAGGGTTATTTGAAAGCGGTAAGCATTGGGTTCATGCCGACAGAGTGGGAATCATTGCCAAGCGACCCGAAATCATGGTGCGAGCCGCGCAAATACACCAAATGGCAATTGCTCGAATATTCATTAGTAAACATACCCGCAAATCCATACGCATTAATTACAAATAGCTTTATTTCCGACGTTCGGAAATGTATGGAGAGCGGCATTTTGGCGGCTGATAGTGCAATGGTTAAGCACGTTAGTAACCTACTCGCAAGCGGCGTTTCACCTGAACTAAAACGAGCAATCGAGCAGGAAATGAGAGGCGCAAAATTAACCCTCAATTTCCCCAAACAAAGCAAATTAAATTTATCATTTACGAAAGTGGAATTATGAAAATCAAAGCAGCTATTCCGGCAGACCAGTTGCCCGCGATAATTGAAACGGTGAAAGCTACAGAACTCGCAGGGCATAAGAAATATTTAATGGAAATCGGCTTGGACGAAGCAGCCGCCACGACATTTGCGACGGCAATAGCGGAAATCGTGGCAAGCATGTATAATGAGGAATTAGGCGAAACCGAGCCCGCCGAACCCGCAGCCGAACCCGTGACGGTATCGGATACACCCGAGGAAGCACGGGCTTTTGCAGGCAAAGTAGCGAAAGCATACAAGGAAATTAAGGCAGGCAGCACATTCAGCGCGGCAACGAAAAGCAAATTAGCGGCTCTTATGGAATCTGGTAATTCGCACTTGAAAGCATTGAAAGCATTGCACGATGAAGCTCACGCAAGTAAAGAAGAATCAGCGCCCGAAGCAGAAGTCAAGGAAATTGGCTACGCTGAATGGATTAAAACGCAAAAGTAAATAACTATTTATAATTTTAGAGGATTACAGAGATGTTAATCAAAATGACAAAAGAGCAACTTGACGCTCACGCTCAAAAAGCGATTGAAGACCACGTAAAAGGGCTGAGCAGCACGGGCATGAGCTTTATCGGTGGTACTCAATCGAAAGCCGTAAAGGGCTACGATTTGGAAACAAATAACGGGCGGGCTTTAGCATGGGCGCGTTCCTTGCGTGCTTTAGGGCTTGCAAACGGCAATTTCGATGAAGCGGCTAAAATCGCCCAAAAATGGCTCGAAATGCGCCGATTTGAATCCGATGAGGCGGTCGTGGCGGTGCTAAAATCGAACGCGCTCAATCCTTCGACACTTGCCGAGGGTGGTATATTCGTAACACCTGACCAATACAGCGACTTGATTATGCTTTTGACAGCAAAAACAGTTGTTCGTAAAATGGCGGGAATTGACCTTCAACCGATGGTAAGTGGCGTTTTGGACGTGGACATTGAAGCAACCCGCCCGACGGCGGAATGGGTTGGTGAGAATCAAGAGCAAAATGCAACCGAACCGACGTACTCACAGCATCGCATGGTGGCAAAAACGCTTATGGCAACGTCAGCGGTTAAGAACAATTTACTTGACCGTCAAGACGCGGGTACGAACATCGACAAGAAAATTCTTGAATCCATGCAAGCGGCAATCGCTAATGCAGAGGATTTGGCATTCTTGACAGGTTTGGGAGCTACTCCATACGCACCGACGGGGATCATGGGTTATACTAATTCTGCGAATGTTTTTGCATCGACGGGTACGACCACGTCGCAGGTAAAAGCAGACATGAGTAAACTTGTGGACAACGTTGAAGGCAATAACGTCCAAATTGAAAACGGTAATTACATCATGAATAATCATAATCGTAGCTTTTTGGGTGACGTTGCAACGACTACGGACTTCCCTGTTTTTCCCCACGTGAACGATACGAACCCGACCTTGAAGGGTCACGCCTTACACGTCACAAGCGCAATGCCTGTGGCGAATATCTTGTTTGTTGACAGCTCGAAAATCATTATCGGTGACACGAAAAACGTAGAAGTGACAGCAAGCCGCGAAGCATCGTATATGCGCGGCAGTGTCCTTGTTTCGGCTTTCTCACGTCGCGAAACGGTATTCCAAGTTCAGATGCAAACTGACTTATTTTTGAAGTACGGGTATGCAGCATCGTACATGACAGGTACTTCTTACTAATTATAATAAAGGACTAAAATAATGTTTTCAATCTATCCCAGTGACGTGGTAAAAATTGTGTCCGGCGGAACTCCGTTAGGACTTACAAGCGCGTCGGTAAACAGCGGACTTACAACGTCTGATGCTATTGATGCACGTGGTTATCAGGGTGCAACTTTGCAATTAAAAGTAGGTGCAATCGGCGGCGGTGCAAGCGCAAATTTGATTACAGCCGCAATCCTTCATAGCGCAACTTCGGGCGGTGCTTACACTGTCTATGTTGACGACAAGGGCGTATCGGCTCTTACGACCGTTACGACGGCGAACACAAACGCGCTCTTAAATGTTGATCTGCGCGGCTCTTTGGGCTTTCTCAAGGTTCGTAGCTCACAATCGTACACCGACGGAACAGCTCCGGGTTGTGTTCTTGATATGAATTTGATTTTGGGCGGCGCGCCTAACTTGCCTCCGCAATAACCATGAGCTACGCAAGCACTTATCCAAAAACCTTTGACCGTTTTTTACGGTTCAATGATATTACGTTCAATACAGCCGCTGGGAGCGATACCGAGCGGCTGTATGGAACTATTGACATTTGGCTTGCGGGTGCTTTTGAGCGAATTGAGACGCATTGCAATCAGACCATACAGGCAACTACGGGGAAAGTGTTTACGTTTGACTTTAACAAACTTGTGACCGATTCAGGCGGTGACTACTATTTACCACCGATATTAAACGTACCTTTTGTGGTTACTTCAATCGGTTATAAGGGTACTGTATTTGATACACTTACCGCAATTTCGAGCGGTGACTATTTACTGGTAACGGTAAATGGGAATCAGAGAATATACTTCAGGGCTTGGAGCGGGTATAATACAGGATATTTAACCGCCACTTTGGGTTATTCAGATACGAATATGCCCGAAAATATACAGCAAGTTGCCGTAGAAATGGCTTCGACAATTTACAGAGAAAGCCATATAGGCGGGGACAGTTTGGGCAAAAAGCAAGAATCTGAAAACATGCAAGGCGTTAGCACAACTACGATTTACTACGAGCTAACGCCACGGCATGAAAAATTGTTGAAACCTTATACAGTGGCGATATTTCCATGAACAACCCAAAAATAATTAAGACAATTACAGAAGGCGCAAAAGACGGCAACGGGCTTGTATTGCAATTTTGCAAGGGGAATAAGCTCGATGAATCAGCATTGCGGCAAGAGGGCGTATTTACTGAAACACTAATACAGGCAGCAAAGCAGTATCTCGAAAGTGTGAATGTCGGCGCAATGGCTACGCGTGAAACTTCTATGGTTATCACCAAGTTAGATGAGGCGTTAATGTGGATTGACAAGCGTTCCAATGACCGTAAAATTAGAGAAGTGCAAAACACTTATAATCCATGAACGAAGACGTATTCCAAAAAGCAATTAACCTAATTCCACAAGTTCGAGCGGACTTGCTTAGGCAAATACCGTTTGAATTGCAGTTGGAAATTGGATTACAGATGAACCGGACAAATCCAGGTGATAAGTCCAAAAACAAGACCAAAATACTCAATCTCAGAACGGGCAATTTATACCGCTCGTTCACAAAAGGCAATCCTGCAAACATCCTGAAAAGCACAGGCAAAGGCGTGGAATTTGGCAGCAAAGTACCATACGCCGCGATACATGAATACGGCGGGGTGATTAATCACCCCGGCACTAAGAACGGTTTCGGGAAAGGTATTCCTATACCACCACACACGATAAATATGCCCGCAAGACCTTACCTTGCACCTGCATTGAAAGCGTTTGAGGAAGACGGATTGGAGCCGCTAATGATTAAGGTTTTTGCACCTATAAGAGCGTTATTTGTATGAATCGTGATTTATTCCTAAATACTGAATTATGCGACGTGGTAAAGTCCGCTCTCCCTGCTATGAATTTGGTCAAAGTTTTTGACGTTGCGAGCTTGGATAAGCACAGTAATTTACCACTGATTTATATTTATAGTCCAAGCGACGAAGCACGACCTGAACCGTATGAAGATGGGAGCGGTGATTTGGACTTAACTATTGACGTTATCATATACATCGGCTTCAAGTGCGGCAATGATATTGCCAAAGAAGGTATTTTTCAAGAAGCATTTTGGGAGCTTGCGTCGCAAGCGGAAAAAGCTATGAGAGTTAAAAGATTTGGATGGTATTCGGACGATACCGAAACGGCAATTTTCGAGCCGTTACAATACAAAGGCAAGGCGATTTTAGACCCGAACAACGGGAAGGGCGTGGGATTGGGTTATTTACATTTTCAATGTGATTGCAAGGTGGTGAATAATGGCTAAGAAGAAAGTACCCGTCAGCGGGGTGAAAATAGCAAGCACCGACGGAATCGCTCAAAAGCTCCGTGAAAATTTGCTCAACGCAACGGCTCATTTGCACCCTACGCAAAATGAAATTGATTCAGGTTATACGCATAATTACAGGCAGGCAGTGAATGAAGTTTTAGTCGGCGGTTTGGCGTCGGCGGTTGCGAAATCAGAACCGCAATTCGCAAAGAAGCCGTTACTCTCAATAGTAACCATTTTCGATACTGCAAACGAAAAAAAATGGTTAGAACAATTTATTGACCGATTGCCTTCATTGCCGGACGCTCACCTTGGACTTATCGAAATTGTAATGTGTAAGAACGAACAAGGCGCGGGTGAAACTCTCGAAATTGACGAACAGGTGCTACAAAGTAAAAACCTAATATTCAAACGCGCCAAATACACCTACACCGAATGGCGGTTCGATAGCGCCCGAAACGCGGCAAAACAGGCAGCAACGGGTGAATGGATATTGTCACTTGACACCGACGAATATATCGACAAATGGCAATTGCCGAAAATACTTGATTGCATCGAGAACGCAGGAAATCGGATAGGCGGTATTTATTGCACAGCAATTTCACACGTTCGGCAAGATGAAGGATTTGGACTTGAAGCGGTGCAAAGAGTTTGCCGCTTATTCCGCAATGACCCAAATGTATTTTGGCGGTCACGTTGCCACGAATTTATAGATTACTCGCTACGCGAAGACGGCGGTTATTCAATCGCAGACAGCACAATAACCATCATGCACGATGGATACGAGCAGACGGATACGCAAGGAATTTTGGACAAATTTTCGAGAAATTACCGATTACTTTGCGCGGAAATAATCGCGCCTCATAATGAAGCAATCGGTGTTCACGCGCTCAAATATGCCCTAATTACGGGTACTCACATACGACAATTAACAGGCATTTAATTTTTTAAAGGATAGAAAAATGGCTAAAACTATAGGCGGCGGAAATCAGTTTGACGTATTTCCAATGACATCGAGCGGTGGTAACTGGGTGGTAGGTACTCGCATTGCATCGCTTGCACAAGTGATTAAAACAGCGCGTACCGGTCACTTCATTTCCAAAAACGCAAAATACGAACTCGACCAAGATCAAGATGGGACTGAAATTGATGCAATCATGGCGTACTTGGTTCCCTCAAACACGCAGGAAACGGGCGAATATGAAAACGGGACTCCTTACGGCGCAAACTCAAATTCAGCTACTTCATTACTTGCGTTTATCAGTTACGGCGGTGTGAATACAGGCGACAATACACGGCGCGTAGAGTACGGCGTTGCGCAAGTTTCGGGTGGTGATATTACGTCCGAGAGCGGGAAAGCGGTACGTACCAAACTCACATTTACCGTGATGGAAAACCCCGTCCCGTTGGTTATCGCGGCGGCTAAATTCGACACGGCGCAGCTTGCTTCCCCCGTGCTTACGACCGTTGCCGCTAAATCGGTAGGTGCGTTTGTAAGACTTGCGAAAGCTACTTAATTCCCGCACCCACGGGCTTAATTAACAATATTTATAATTAATAGTTATATAAATATGACAGACATAACATTAGTCGGTTTAGATGGAAATAAATTCAAAGTCAAATTCTCGCCGCTCACACCGGCGAGAATGGACTTGCTTTTGAGAGCAAGTAAGAATTTTACAGATATTGACTTGTTGGTGCAAAATACGCTTGACGCGGTAAAATTGATGCCGGAACTTGCGGGTACGATACCGCAATACGATAAAGTGAAAGAGCTACTCGACGGCTTAAAAGACGGCAAAGAAGACGCAGAAAAACGCAGAATCTTAGGGCGTGTTCTTTTGGGCGGCGGACTAAGCACCGAACAAGCGGCGGAAAATTTACTTGCTTATCGGAACTACGTTCGTGATATGTGCTTAATTTCGGGGCTTACGGACGAGCAAATTGCATGGATAAAATCCGGCTTAGATTCTGATTTTTGGGGTGAGCAAGACCTTGAAAACATCAGGAGCGCAGGGCAATTTTTTCGCCGAAAAGTTACGGACTTCGCAAAATAGGATTGCTGAGATACTCGAATGGGAGTGTTTCAATACGTCCGAACAGCGGGCGAAGAGGAAATTCGCAGAGGAAAATGAGCTATGGAACGCAACGGATTTTCTCGAATGTAAGCGTTTTACAGAGGGTGAAGGTGTACAATATTCGTTACAATTACTCTGCCAAAACATTTCAAACGGCAATTTTTTCGAGTATGAACGGCTGTATAATGAAGCCGAAATTATCGAATTATACATGTTTTTAGCACGCGCAAACGCACTCAATCATAGCAATAAAGAGGACTAAAATACAGCTCGTTGGCAGTCGCGAACGGGCTGTTTTTGTAAGGCGCGAAACGCGGCGGATACTGAAAATCCTTTCCGAAGCCGCAAACGCCAAATGTTAAATTTTGTTAAATTGAAAAATTTGGCACGGACTTAAGTCCTTATTTATCGTAGAGTATGATTGTATCATACAAGTAATATTGTCGCGTAGCGGGCTTAAAAACCGCCTTAAACGCGATTCGGGTGAAAATCGCAATTTCAGGCTAACTACTGAAAATACTTTCAGACACATGGAACTAAACGTAAAAATAAACGCGGCAATTGAGAGCTTCCTTTCAGCGATGAAAGCGGCTAATGCAGAGGTGCAAAAACTCACCAACGGGGCGGGTAAACCTGTCACTGTTACCGCTGATACGTCGCAAGCTGAGAAGGCACTCGGAGGGCTGCAAACGGAGATTAAGGAAACGCAATCGGCTCTCGGTAAACTCGGTGGCGGTGGTGCGCTCGATGGGCTTAAAAACTCATTCAAAGAAGGTCAGGCACAAGCAAGCGCGGGCGGTGGAATTTTTGGGAGTATTGCAAGTTCGGTCGGTCAGTTGGCTTCTCCGATTGGAGCGGCGACGGCTGCGGTCGGTCTGCTTGGTGCAGGGCTAACGGCGACATTCACAATCGGACAAGAATTTGAAACGAACCTGAAATCCGTATCGGCTGTGACGGGTGTGACGGGCGCGGCGTTGGATGATATTGGTAATAGGGCGCAGGCGGCGGCGGCTAAATACGGCGGTACGGCAAGTGAGCAACTTGGCGTATTCCAAACGGCATTATCAAAAATAGGTCCGCAACTTGCACAGGACGCGGGGTCACTTTCGAGCTTCTCTGATTCTGTAAACACGCTTTCAAAAACCGATAGTGCATTGGGCGCACAGGGTGCAGTCGATGCTCTTTCGGGCGCACTATTGCAGTTTGGCGTGAACGTAAATGACACAAAAGAAGTAGCACGAGAAGGCGCGCGGTTTATGAATGTTCTTGCAGCATCCGCGGGTGTGGGCAGTGCGAGTGTGTCGCAATTATCGGAATCCGTGGCGGTTGTTGGTGGCACTGCAAATAATGCGAATATCAGTTTTGAAGAGTTAAATGCGGCGTTGCAAGTGCAGGCGTCAAAGTCAATTGTTGGTTCACAAGCGGGTACAGGGTTGACGGCGGTAATCAACAAATTGCAAGCGGCAAGCGGTCCGGCGGCAGACCAACTGAAAACGATGGGAACATCGTCCGAAAAACTCGGCAAAATCCTGACTACTCAAGGTATCGGCGCGGCAATGACAGAGCTACGCGGCGCGATGAGTAAGCTCGGTTCGGACGCTGAAAAGAACGCATTTTTGGTGTCGATGTTTGGCGAAACTGGATTGAATACAGCAAGTGCGTTGCTTGGCAGTGGGGATATGCTCGCACAGTTCACTAAGGGCGTTACAGGGACACAGGCGGCAAGTGAGCAAGCTGCGGTTAACATGGGGACACTTTCGGAGCGTATTAACCGATTTACGGCAAATGTGTCGAATTTGGCGGTCGATGTGTTTAATTTCATTTCGCCAATTTTGAATGCAATTTTAGACGGTATCGGCACGGCGTTCGATGCTGTTTATAATATATTAGCTCCGATTTTTACAGCAATTTCGGCGGTAATTTCATCGGCGATTACGGGCGCGGCGGATTCGTTCAATAGTATCTATAATGCTGTAAATGGTGCAATCCAAAGTTTCGGCGGTTTTTCGGGAATATTGGACACGGTAACTACTGCGCTTGGATACGTAGCTGCGGCGGGTGGTGTGGTGGTAGGTTATTTAATCGGAGCGAACGCGGCTGTAATCGCTAATACAGTAGCAACGACGGCGAACACAGTGGCAACAAGCGCGGCTTCGGCTGTTAAAACTGCAATCGGTACGGTTACGGCTCTTTACACGACACTCACAAGTGCAAGTACGTACGCAACGATAGCGCAATCCGTCGCACAAGGCGCGGCAACGGCTAAAATGGTGATAATGACAGGGGCGCAATACGCTCTCAATTTGGCTATGAGTTTGAATCCGATTGGAATTGTAGTTGCAGCGATTGCGGCGTTGGTTGCGGGTATTGTTTACGCGTATAATCACTTCGAGAGCTTTCGGAACGTAATTAATTCGGTGTGGGAATGGCTCAAAAAAGCGGGCGAGGTGGTACTTAATTTTGCGAGTTATCTCAATCCATTCTCAGCGGCTTTTCGTTTGGCTTATGACAATATCAAGCCGTTCCGTGATTTTGTCGATGGATTAGTCGAGAAACTCAAGCAAGTCGGTAGCGCGGTTGCGGACTTTTTCGGAGGCATTGCGGACTTTTTCGGCGGTGACGATAAAGAGGTCAATGTCAAAGCAAATATAAAAGTCGATGCAAATAAAACATCGGACGCACTATTAAAAGAGTTTGCGGCGGGCGAAAAAAAGCTTGCAGAATTGAAAGCAAAGACCGATGCCGAAAAAGACGCAAAGAAAAAGCAGACCGATATTCAGGAATTTAACGCTGAAAAAGAGCGGCTTTTGAAGCTCGTTTCCGACAAAAAACAGGCGGGCGAATTGGATGCCGAAAATGGCAAAACCATTGCACAAAAAATCAAAGCGGTGAATTTGGCACTTGTAGAAGCAAAAAAAGAAGACGATAAAAAAGCCCTTAAGTCACTTGCCGAGGAAATCAAAAAAGCCAAACAAGAAAACGCCAAAATGCTGGGTGATGCTGACGTAAAAGCGATTGCAGACGAGCAAGAACGTGACTTAAAAGCCGCTGAAGAAAAAACGAAAAACGCGGTGCAATCGGTCAAAAATGAATCGGATAAAGTCAAGGCAATGAAGGACGTTGTAAAATCCGAACAACTGGCTCTACTCACAGAACTTACCGAAAAAGAGAAAATTATCATCGCACAAGGGGAAACGGAAAAAGCGGCGATAAGGGGGAAATACGCCCTCAAAGAGTTCGACGAAATGAAAAAGCGGTACGACGATGCGGGCAAACGCGAAATTGAGCTTGCAAAGGATAATGTAGAAGCCCTAAGCAAAATCGAAGCGGTGGGCGGTTCTACGGGCGGTAACAGAATCAAAGACCTTGAGGCGTTAAACGATGCTAAACGCAAACTCGCGGCGGCGCAAATGGAGGCAGAAGTCGATGCCGCTATTGATGCGAATGCAAAGGTATTAGAGGCTTACGACGCGCTCCGAAAAGCCGTGGAACGCGGGGACAAGGAAGCGCAAAAGAAGTTAGAATCAGCATACAACAATGAGGTGTTTTTAGCCGAACAAACGGACGCAATGGTGCTACTCGCAAAGCAAAAAGGCGCGATTGCACTTGAGAAGTTGGACACTGAAACACGCGAAAAAATAGCTACTATTCGCATTGCTGCAATTACTGACGATGCTGAACGGGAATCAGCGGAGCGGCAAGCGGCTATTAAAAAGGCGCTGGATGCTGAGCTTCTCGCGGCGGTGGGAAATGAGCGGCTTATTGCGGACGCACACAGAAAAGCGAATATCGCTAAATATGACAGTGACCAAGAGTACGCGCGGAAAACAACAGACCTGAACGTCCGTCTCGGTCAGGAATTGCAGGATTTAGGCATGAGTTTAATCGGCAATTTAGCGGCGCAAAGGGGCAGCACGTTTGACGATTTAAATTCAGCTTTTGACAAATATTCGGCGGACGTGTCGAAGAAGTTGGACGGTACGAATAAGGAATCAGAGGAAAAGGCGAATGAGGAAACAAAAGCCCTGCTCTCGCAATTATCCAAAAGGGAAATATCGTATAAAGACTACCAAGAAAAAACGACGGCAATAGCTCAAAAAAGCAGCGAAGAGCAAGCAACCGCAGCCGATAGGGCGAATTTGGAAATCGGCAAATCGTTTCAAAGTATGGCTAAAAATGCCGATGCGGGACTGAAAAAAGTATTCGCGAAAATGGAGGAGGATGCTAAGGGCGGGAAAAATATCTGGAAAACATTCGCCGATAATTCCAACGATATTTTCACGGGCTTGGCAACCAACGTAGCCGGAACATTAGGCGCAATGGCAGCGGCGGGGACTTTGACGTTGGAGAGCGCGGGAAAGGCAGCAATCGGCATTGCACTTGATACGGCGGGGAATGTGGCATTGTCGCAAAGTCCGGCTATTATGGCAATTTCGATTGGACAGTTGGGACCGATACTCGGCGCGATTGCAGGTATCGGCGCGATTGCGTCAATCCAAACATTAATAGCAATAACCAAAGGCGCAATCGGAGCGGACAAGGGAGCTGTAGGAATTGACAGTAATTATTCCACACCACGGAGCAGCCGCGATACTATACCAATTTGGATTCGGAGCGGTGAGAGTGTTATTACACCTGAAGGGACGGCAAATAATCGCGGTGTACTGGACTTCATAAATCGTACGAACCGTCCTGCGAGTGAGTTCTACTCAAATTCAGTCGTAACGGCGGGTGGTGTTCTGCAAATGGCAAATAGTAATAATATCCGAACCGCACAACTATTCACCGGCGGCGGTAACGTTGCCGGTGGCGGTTCGGGATTAGGGCGCGTCGAGGGTAGTTTGGCTAATATAGAGCAATCGCTCGCAAACGCGAAAATCATTGAAACACGGAGCAAACACGTATCGGCTGTGGATGTGAGGGTAACGGCAGATAGGGGGCTAATTGCACGGCAAGAAAAAGCAGCTTTACGATTACAAAGGGCGCGAAAATAATGGCAGACACAATCAAACTACACATTGCAACCGTGGACACAAATACACCGCCGTATGTCGAGGTGGCGGTGTCCACGATAGCGGCTTTTGCAGGATATACGTCGGTTACGTTCCGTGTCGAAGGCGCGTTCCAAACAATAGAATCAGCGGGTGACGAAATACAATATATTGACGGTGAAATAAAAGGCAGTATTTACCTGAGAGAGTATTTCGAGGTCAAATTAATACCATTCTCATACCAAGCAAGTGACTGGGATTTATCGGATTACAAGGCATTACTACCCTATCTCGTAAAAGCTAAACGTTACCAAAATTCATGGTTAGAATTAACCGCTATCGGCGAATGGTTACAAATAGCAACGCCGTACCATACCGCAAATTATGCCGTACCTGTACGATTAACCGATATTTCATTAGAAGACGAAAGCGGCTATAAAAGAGTAGTTTTGACGTTTAAAAATCCGTGGTATGTACCGTTAATATAAGGCAATTATGGCAATCGACAGAACAAAAGCATACTACAAAGAATGGGTTAATGATGTCGGCTGGAATATGCGATTTGAGATAATCCCGGCGGGTGAATCAGTTGACGCGGGCGCGAATATTGATGCAATTACCTACGTTCCTGTAAATCATGGTATGATAAAGATTAAGTAGCAAAAAGCAAGTTTCGACAAAATACCGTTTGGTGTTCGTGATGCTACGAGTTTGGAGGTAGAATTTGATTTTACCGACCTGCAATCGAACTTGAAAGAGATGCTGAAAAAGCCGTTTTACGACCATGCTTCAGAGGGCATTGATTGCATTACTACCAATATATTCGTGCTAAAATCCGACAGAGGGACGAACGGCGCGAGCTCTTTCATTGAGTTTTGCGGCGGTCAAAAAGCAACGTTAGCAAATCAATTCACCCTCTCCAAAAACCCTGAAACGGGCGCGTTTGAAACGAAAGGTTGCACGGTTGAAGCGATTGATATAATGAAGTTGATTTTGGAGCAAACAAGTACGCAAGCATGGGCAGATTATATACTTGCGAATCCGACGGATACGTATTTGAAGTCGGTAGGTGGTGCGATTTACTTGCACGATTGGGCGTTGAATGTACACCCGTATAACACTAAATACGACTATAATAAGGTGAATCTTGGCATAGGTTCGAGCTACTTTTCAGCAACGGCTTACCTTTACGTCGGTGCTTACCTATTTACCCACGGATTGAAGGGTGCGATATTTTCGGCATTAGCAGCGTGGACACGAAACAACATGGCGCAATACGTGGCAAATATCGACGGTACTCCATTCGAGCAAATCACTTATTACAAACAAGGTACGACGATTGCACACACCAAAGGGAGTGCAATTTCGAGCAGTAATTTACTGGTAGTTGGTAAAGTGCCGTTGCTCGACACTACTGTCGGCATGCTTTACCCCGATGCAGGCGGTGAGAGCTATTTGGAATTTCCGTATCTGTGGGATTTACTCAAAAACCTATGCGAAGGGAACTGCTGTAAATTGACCTATAAGCCGCTTATGATTGCGGACGGCTTGGCGGTGGATAGGTTATCCTACTCACTGAGATATGATAAACTATTTGCGAACCCGTCAGGATTGTCTATTGACCTCTCTACTCGATTTGCAGATGCCCATACAGGCGATTTGGATTTTACGCCCTGTAGCGGCGTTTACACGTCAGCAACGACGGAGTTAGCGAACCAACGCGACCCGGATATTAACAATTTCGAGGCGGTGGTAACAGGTACGCAAAGTGACGAACGGATTAACGTGAAATTAGTACATCATAACCTCCCTACGAGCAATCTTGACGGCAATCGGCAAATGAGAGAGCCGCGCTTGCATTTGAGAAAATTGTATTATTTGAATGCCGAAAATTACCCTATTAAAGTCCATGAATCCGTGACGATAGACGATGCACTGGATTCTACTCTATACGATGATGTTCTACCATTGCCCGCATTAGCAGCAACAAGCGGCAATTATGAATCAGAGCAACGGGTGCGAGAATGCACCGATTGGGCAATTGCCACGCCGCTGCAGAATGGCTTACCGTTTGCCGTGTCAAACTTCTATTTATCACGATTTTCCGATGCTACTCAGAATGAAATACCTGTGAAAATGTTCATGATTAACGAGGAAACTATGCCGGAAAATTGCGGTGATATTTGCACGATTCCCGTGATTGATGGATTCGATAGTAGCACGTCGGCGGTGATGCTGGAAATGGATTGCAACTGGCAAAAAGGAACGGTTGATATTACGTTTTTTACGAGGGGGGTATAGGATGCCGATTATACAAGCTCCGTCAAAGTCAATAGACCGCAAATCACAAACATTCACGCAAGCGGGTACGGGCGGGGGGAGTTTTTCCCGCGCCGTAGTACAAGCAGTGGAGGAAAATCCTACTGCAATACCCCCGAGCGCGGCGGGTGTGGAATACTCCGAAATGGCAGAATTTGCGCAACAGCAAGATGACGCGCTATTTTGCCGCTTAATTAATAACAATGTGAATTGTCGGTACATTAATACTTTGGGTTCGAGTAATCCTGCAATAAATGGAATGCTAATGTCACCGACTTTGCTTGCCTTCGATACCAAATCGTTCAATGGTGGTGGTATGGAGCAGGATGCCGATAAATCCTTTTTTACAGCCACAAAATGCGGTGTTTACCGCGTATCGTTCGGAATGCTATTCGATATTACGGCGGGCTTGGATACCGAGGATTTTGGCGTTTATTTGGTACGGCGCAAAAGAAGCGGTGGCGCACCTCAAAACCCTTACGGTTCGGTGTTTTGGCAGGGGGTTGGAATTGTCAATAAATTTTGGGCTTGTGGTAGTGATTTGATTGAACTCGATATATCGGATAGCGTAGCGATTGGAATGCGTAATGGAGCGGTAGCGGGGATCAGCGGTGGCAATTATACGCTTACGGCATGGATTGCAATAAACTATACGGGTAATCAGTGCGATTTATAGCAGGGAGCGGCAATTTTTAGCCATACTTTGATATGGCTCGCACGATTTTCGTGCCTTAAAAACGATTTTCTATATTTTAAAGGGAGTTAGAGATGTGTTGTGATAAGAGATACATATATACGTCGGATTTATACAGAGAAACAAACTATTCTGAATGGAATTCTACTGCGAACCCTATCGACACAACAGCGCTTGCAAGTGGTGATTTTATTCACGATGGATTCATCCCAATTTCATGTGCCACGGCGGATACGGCGGGGCTTGGTGAGATAGTGGCACTGAAATTAGTTGAACACGAAATCGGCTCGCTGCAAAAGAAAGATTTGCGTATTTGGGTATTCAATACAGACGTTGGAACGATTGCTAAAAACGCGGCACGAGCTTGGACGGCGGCTCAATCGCTTGTAATTGCTGGGTATATCGACGTTGTAACGGCGGACTATCTCGATGTTGGTGCTACGGATAGTATGATTTTTAAAGATTTACGCAACGGTACAACGGCGGGCGGGCAAGTGGTATCATTAAACACAGTAACCGCCTCAAATACCTGCTATTTAGCTATCGAAGCGCGCGCGGCGGTCACGTTTGATAATAATGCCGCGATACGGGTGCGACTGAAGATTCGCAGGACGTAACAAATCCGAGATCGGCGTGACCGTGATTAGGATTTACAAGCCCGAGGCGTAAGTTTCGGGCTTTTTTTATGTGATGCAAAAATAATTGAAAATTTAACATTTGTCGTAAGTTGTTGTATTTTATACGTTTATTTATGTGATGGTTATGTGATGAAAAAATATTTTCGATTATTTGAAAATAT
>Ga0075163_10002962_pt1 | contig 22838 bp, 15 predicted proteins | sample JI1023141ADNA_FD_71478 | JGI IMG/M metagenome (GOLD analysis project Ga0075163, IMG submission 71478) | Wastewater effluent complex algal communities from Wisconsin, to seasonally profile nutrient transformation and Carbon sequestration -... | ecosystem: Engineered > WWTP > Effluent > Algae... | reverse complement strand
CGCTCAGGGCTTGCGCACCAAGCGAACGTCGACGGGCGTCAGGGTGCCGGGCTGCAGGTCGAGCACGCGCGGCTCGGGCGTCACGAACCCGGGCAACGGCTTCGGGAAGCTCAAGCGGTAGCTGCCGGGCTTCGAGACCAGCAATCTGATCTGCTCGCCTCCGGTCTGCCACGAGTTCACGTGTCCGTTGCCCTCGAGGGGCTCGAGCGACACGTCCGAGCCGGACTCGAGCACGAGCGCCTTCTCGCCGTCCCACACGGTCAACGTGACGCCGCAGCCTCGTTCGAGCTCGAGGTCGACGTCGTTGCGACCTGGCTGGAGCGACACGGTCTTGCGTGCCATCGAATAGCCCTCGTCCAGGATCGCGCAGGAGAGCACGACGTCGCCCAACGGCGCGCGGAAGACGTAGCGTTCCATCGCGCCTTCGTACGTCGCGACTCCCGTCGCACCGCCGGCCACGCTCGCTTGCACGCCGTCCCAATGGACCATGCGCGGCTTCAGCACCGTCCGCGTCTGCGCGTCGAGCACGCGCACGCGCACGTCGACGGGTGCGGGCACTTCGATCCGGACGTCGCTGCGCCCGCCAACAGGCAGGTCGACCGCGACTCCGTACTTGGCTTCGATCACCGTCAGCGCGTACCGACCCACGGGCTGCGCGGGCATCGTCCAGGCGTAGGTGTCGTACCCGGTCGACGAACTCGGTGGCTCGACCTTCGCGAACACCATGTTTCCCCGCGCGAAGCCCTTCGCCGTCAGCGGCTGCGCCGACAACGTCGCCTTCTTCCACTCCCACTCGCGCGGTACCACCACGACGCCGGCGAGCGTCGCCGTCTCGAGCGCCTTGGGGGCTCGCAACGTCAACGTGACTTGGGCGTGACCACCCGCGACGAGCTCGATCTCCTCCTTGGCCAGCGACACGGGAGCCTCGAACCACTCGCCGATCTCCGCGGCGACGACGAACTTGCCGATCGGAATGCTCTCGAACGACAGGCGCGTCTTCTTGCCGACGCCGCGCTCGACGATGGGCTCGTCCTCGCCCACGCGCGTCAAGCGCACGACGACGGCGCTCGTGGGGGCGTCGCCCGCGAGGTCGACGTCGAGGTCGGAGCCGGGTTCCAACTCGACGAACGCGTCACCGCCCGTCTTGGGATCGAACGGCGTCGCGCCCCAACCGTACCCTGGAGCGCGCACGTGCAGCGTGTGCACGAACGGCAACGCGGCGAAGTCCTCGAGCCGCAGCGCGACCGGCGAGTTCCCGTGCAACGTCACCGTGTTCTTGCCCTGGGTCGTCGCGGGCACGAGCTGCCGCGTCACGTTGCTCTCCATCAGCGCCACGATCTCGATCGATTCGAGATCGACGCCGGTGTAGGCGTCGCGCACGTGGAGGATCGTCGGCGGCGGCCAGCGCAGCGTCAGGTCGAACACGCCGTCGGCGGGGAAGGGGACCCGCGACGGACGTCCCGGCATCTCGACCGCGCCGCGTCCGCGCAACGTGGCCGAATCGAACGAGAGCTTCTCGCCGGGCACGACGTCGATCTCCCAGCGTCCAGCGCGCACGTCGGTCGTGACGGACGTCGCGCGCGAACCGTGCCACACGTCGAGCTCGATCGTGCCGTCCTCGCTCGGGTTGGGGACGCTGTTCTCGTCGATCACCACGACCGCGCCGCGCAGCTTGACCGTGTCCGGCGACGGCGTCGCGGGACTCGTCTCCGCGGCTTGCGTCGCGGGCGTGGCCGCGGCGTCGACATCCGAAGCCGTGGCACGCGATGTCGGAGAGGTGGGCGACTCCAGCGCGACAGGCACGTCGGAGCCTCGCGCGTCGTCGCTCGTGCTCGGTGAGGATCTCTCGACGAGCGGGATGCTCGGCCCCGCCGCGCGCAATCCACGCCAGGTGAACACGACGACGAGGGCCAACGCGACGACGAGAAGGAGTGTGGCGAGCGGCTTCATGTCGAGTCGGCGCGAGAAGCGTGGAAGTACGGAGTGCGAAGCGGACGCCCCGCGCGACGCTCCCAGCCTACGTCACCTTCGCGCGCTCGCGCCACCGCGTCCCGAGGTCTCCGTTCGGCCGCTCGATCGAGGAGACGTGACATACCGAGCACCGGACGTGCGAGCGCCCCCGGACCGGTTCGCGGTCCGAGGGCGCGTCGTCTCCTCCTCGACGATCGACTCCGCCTCGCTCGAAACGGGAGGCGTCGCGTCGCTACGTGGTCACTGCACGTTCGCGATCGGATTCCACAGCGTGCGTTGGATCGTGACGCTGTAGGGGTTCTTGACGTGGATCATCGTCTTCGTGCGCTTGTCGTAGTTCAGTCGCAAGCCGACCGAGTACGTCGAGTTCAGGACGCCCGTGCCGTTCGCGCCCACCGTGCTGCCCACCGGACGACCCGGAGCGAGCAGGCCCAGGTCGGCGCACACGAGCGATCCGTTCACGACCATCTGACCGCCGTAACGGCTCGCGCGCGGGACCACGCCGAAGATGGCGTTGTTCGTGTAGAGCAGGCCGTCCACTTGCATCGGCGTGTTCGCCGCGTGCTGCGCCGTCAGGTTCTCGATCACGTCTTGCAGCAGATCCTCGGTGATCCATCCGCCCTCGGGCGTCAGGTTCAAGAGCGTCGCGCGCAGTTCGCCCGTCGTCGGGTCGTACAGGCTCGGATCGTGCGTGTCCGTCGGATCGAGCAGCGTCAGTTGTTCCTCGTTCCACGACAGCGGCACTTCCGCGTCGCCCTTCCACGTGCCCGTGTTCGGATCGAAGTAGACGTGACCCTTGTTGTAGATCGGGATCTCGTCGTCGGGGCCGAACTGGTAGTAGCGCGGGACGTAGTCGGGGATGTACGAGGGATTCGGCACGGTCCACGTGGACGGATCCGACGTGTCCTGGCCGTATCCCGGCAACAGCGGTTGCGTGTGCGCCCATTCCGTGCGGTTGAACAGCGTGATCTCCGCCAGCGAGAAGTTGAACGGACCGTCCGAGCTGCCCGTCACGACCTCGCCGCTGTCGCCGTCGTTGTTCGACGACGCCAGGAAGTCGCCCATCAACATGTTGCCGCCGCACGCGAGGCCCAGCGCGTTGTGCGTGCCGTCCTGCGCGACGCCGAACGTGACGGGACCGGTCGGATGACCCGGCTCGTCGCCCTCTTGATAGGAGCGGCCGTCGAGGTACTTCAAGTCGGTCGGGACGTAGATGTTGCCCGACGCCAGGATGACGCCGGTGCCCTTCACGTATCCCGTGACGATCACGTCCCCGTCGATCGCGACGGTGCCGTTGATCACGATCGGGTTCTCGAGCGTGCCGTTCATGACGACGTGGCCCGAGGTCACGGAGGGCAGACTCTGCACGTTGCCCGACGTCAGCGACGCGTTCAGTTCTCCGGGCGAGTCGATCGGATCCGATCCGTCGAGCTGCGTGAGCACGCCGCCGCTGATCGAGCCTTCCGCGGTCTGCGTCGCCGCGTAGAACTCGTTCGGATCGACGCGCTTGTTGCCCGCGCCGTTCGTCGAGGCCGCGCCGGTCGACGGGTCGACGCCGCCGTCGTCCGGGAAGGGCGGCGGGAATTCCTGCGGCAGCTTGCCGTCGGGCATGTCCGCGTAGGTCGTGGGGTAGTTGAGGTAGAGGTTCTCGCCCGGTTGCGGCGGGTTGCCGGCCGGGTGGAACACGTTCGTCGTCAGGCCGCCCGACGACGTCTGCGTCAAGTTGCCGTCCGCGTCGAAGACCGCCGAGCGGAACGACATGTTGCCGCCCCAGTTCGAGATCGGGACGCCGTTCTGGTTCGTGGCGTGACCCCGCACGTAGAGCGACCCCGCGATCAACGTGTCCGCGTCCCAGTCACCGATGCCCGGTCGCGCGTCGGTGCGCAGCATCAAGCTCTCGAGCGAACCGACCTTGACCTTGTCGAAGGTGCCGACGAGCGACGGATCGTGGTTGTAGTAGCGCTCGGCCGAGTCGACCACCGTGTGACAGAAGACGCAGTTGACGTTCTTCGTCAGGATGCCGTACTCGAAGCCCTCGAACTGCGCCGGCGCGACCGTGTAGACGAGTTGGACCGCTCGCGCGAGCGGCTTCTCGACCAGGCCCTTGCCGCGCTTCGACTTGGCCGAGACCGTGACGTACACGCGCGTCGTGTCGTCTTCGTCCTGGCGCACGACGCGCAGACCTTGGACCTCCACACCGTCGAACGCGTCCGCGCCGCCGCCCGGCAACGTGACCGCGCCCAGGAAGTCGTGGCCCTCGTCGACCGCGGGCGTGCCCGGCGTCGTGCTGGCCACCACGCCCACCGTCGTCAGGTAGGAGCGGAACGTGTCGATCGTCCCGGCCGAGCCGCCTTGCGAGCGCAAGTAACCCGACCACAGGTGTTCGGCGGTCAAGGCGCCGACGCTCTCCACGGCGCTGTCGACCTTGTACTCGTCGCTCTGGCCCGTGACGACGCGCGAGCCGTTGAGTCCGGCCGTCAGCATCGACAAGCCCAACACCGCCAGCATCGCCACCACCATCATCGCCGGGATCAAGGCCGAGCCGCGCTCGCGCGCGTTCGTCGTCGATCGCCCTCGCATCGTGATCTTCATGTCCTGCCGCCTTCTCGATTCGTACTGCCTGCGAACCCGTTCCGTTCACGCCGCGCCGGTTCTCCTCGTGCGAGTCGGACTCCGCCCCTGGAGACCGTCCCGCGAACTCGTCGCGACCTGCTGCCCTCGCCCCGTCGTCCCCGCATCGCGCCGGCTGCCGGCCCGCGCGTTGCGTGTTCTCGTTCCTCGCGTCAGCTCTCCGGCTCGTTGCGCAGGAAGAGCGTCGTCTCCACCTTGCGCAGAATCGGCGTGCTCGACGAGCCCGACCCGAGCACGAACAAGCGCACGTGCAAGCGGCGCAGGTTCGCGTCCCACAGGAAGAGCGGATCGCTCGCGCCGTCGCCGTCGAGGTCGCTGCCGTAGCGGCAACGCTCCTGCACGACGACCGTCGGACCGAGCCCCAGCTCGCGCACCTGCGCGTTGGGATTCGCCGTGTCCCACGAACGCTTGCGGATCTGGCCCACGTCGAACGTGTCCGACGTGTCGCCGTCCTTGTTCAAGTCGAAGCGCGCCGTGCTCTCGTCGAACGTCTCGCGCGGTTCGTAGTACACCACCGCCCAGCCGTCCAACGTCGGCGTGTTGCCCACGACGGCGCCCCAGCGCACGTCGGAGCCGTTCATGTAGTCCGTTCCGCCGGTCGGGTCCGTGGGGACGCGGAAGCTGAAGCCCGCGCCCTCGCCGCGGTAGAACACGGGACCCGTGCTCTCCGTCGCGCGTCCGTCGAACAGCGACGCGCCCGGATTCGATTGGATGGCGATCGGTTCGGCCAAGCCGCTCCACAACACCGTCGCGCCTTGGGCGTGCGTGGTCGCGGTCGTGCAGTTCACGCCGCGCTCGAGACCCAAGAACCGCGTCCGCGTCGCGTCGAGGCTCGTGTAGCGCACGCGCTCGACGGAACCGGATCCGCGGTCGATCAGGAGCGTTCCCTGGTCGGGGAAACCCAAGGTCGAATCGACCACGATCGCGCCGGTCTCGCCGGTGCCCAACGTCTGCGTCAACGCCGCGCGAGGCGACGCGCCGCGCGCGTGGACCAACTCGCGTTCCAGCACGGCCAACATCTCCTGCGCGCGCGTCTCGGCCACGCCGACCGACAACGACGAGCGCGACAGGGCGTCGTCGCGCGTCGCGACGACCAGGATGCTCATCAGCACGACGGCCAGGATCGTGCCGGCCACCGCCAGCTCCACCATCGTGAAGGCCGCGCGCGCGCGGCGTCGGATCGCGATCGAGTGCTTCATGTCAGTACCCGAACACGTAGAAGGGGTGGACGATGCGTTGCACGCCGGACTGGCCGCGCCAGCGCAGCGTGACGATCACGGGCAGGAGTCGTGCGCCCGTGCCGGCGCTCGTGTCGAGGGCGTCGCCGTCGCCGTTCAGGTCGCGCGGCATCCCGAGCTCCAGGCCCAAGGCCGCGTCGGTCCGCGTCTCGTCGGTGACGAGCGTGATCGTGCCCACGTGCGCGTCGCCTTCGACCGGCGCGAGGCCCGGCACGTCGAACGTGTTGCCGAGTTGCCCGGTGTTCGAGAGCGCGGCCGCCAGGTGATTGGCCCAGCCCGCCGTGTCGTCGATGCCGTCGCGCGAGATGGCTTGCACCGTCTCCGAGATCGTCTGCACCGCGTTGTGCGCGATGTTGCGGTCGCGGTTGCTGCGCTGCAGCGACGTGAGGCGCGCGTTGGAGGCACTCGTGGCGACGAGCGCCACGACCAGGATCGTCAGCGCCAAGCTGACCTCCAACATCGACAGGCCCGCGCGGCTCGTGGCCTTGCGGCCCAGTCGCGGCGCACCGTCCCGCGTGAATCGCCATCGACGGCCGACCGCCGTCGCGGGCGCGTGCTGTGTACTGCTCATCTCCAAAGGCCCCTTCCCCAAACGGACCGACTCTGCCGGGAAGGACCTTCGGCCCGGGGCTGGGCGAGCCTTGAAGGAGATTGCAAATGGGCGCGTAAGGGCCCGGTGGCGGAGTCGGCCGTACGCGCGAGACGGGCGTGAGCGCCGTGGAGAGCGGGGGACGCGCGCGCTCCGAACGGGGCGAGAACGCAAACTCGACGGGACGCGGACTGGGCGCGGCGCGAGCGCGTGATAAGACGTCGCGCATGGAAAGAACTTCTCATCGCTTCACCGGACGGCACGTGATCGTCACGGGCGCGGGCACGGGCATCGGTCGCGCGATCGCGACGCGCCTCGCGCGCGAAGGCGCGCGCGCGACGTTGTTGGGACGCGACACGCGCAAGCTCCAGGCGACGGCCGACGCGATCGTGGCCGAGGACCGGGCGCGACCGCTCGTGCTCGCGTGCGACGTGCGTCGACGCGCGGAGGTCGACGCGGCCTTCGCGCGCGCGGCCGAGTCCCAAGGACCCGTCTTCGCGTTGGTCGCCAACGCGGGCGTCGGCGGACCCAACGCTGCCGGCGCGCACGATCGTTTCGACGAACTCGTGGCGACGAACCTGACGGGCACCTACTCGTGCTTGCGGGCCGCGGAACGACACCTCGAGCCCGGGCCGGGCGCGCGACACCTGGTGGTGATCGCGTCGATCCTCGCGCGCATCGGCGTGCCGGGATACACGGGCTACTGCGCGTCGAAGGCCGGATTGATGGGGCTCGTGCGCGCGTTGGCGGCGGAACTCGCGCCGCGCGACGTGCAAGTGAACGCCGTGTGCCCCGGTTGGGTCGACACGGACATGGCGCGCGAGGGACTCGAAGGCATGTCGAAGGGCATGGGCGTCTCCTTCGACGAAGCCAAGCGGATCGCGATGTCGGCCGTGCCGATGGGCCGCATGAGCCAGCCCGAGGACGTCGCGGGCCTCGTCGCGTGGCTCCTCTCACCCGACGCGCGCGGCGTGACCGGGCAAGGGCTCGACATGAACGGCGGCGCGTTCATGCAGTGACGGAGGGGCGACCGGATGTTCCTACGGAGCCAGGCTCGTGTTGAACATCGCGGAGGCAGGCGCAGCGGACCGTAGCCGCTTCCCTCCGCGATGTTCAACACGAGCCTGGCTCCGTAGGAACATCTCAGCCGATCGTCAGCAGGAACTCGCCGTTCACGCGTGTCTTCTTCATCTTCTGGATCAGCATCTCCATCGCTTCGACCGGGTCCATCTCGTTCAGGACCTTGCGCAGCATCCAGATGCGCTTGATCTCCTCGGGCGTGAAGAGCAGCTCTTCCTTGCGGGTGCCCGAGCGGTTGATGTCGATCGCGGGGAAGATGCGGCGGTCGGACAAGCGGCGGTCGAGCACGAGCTCCATGTTGCCGGTGCCCTTGAACTCCTCGAAGATCAGGTCGTCCATCTTCGAGCCGGTCTCGATCAACGCCGTGCCCAGGATCGTCAGCGATCCGCCGTTCTCGATGTTGCGCGCCGCGCCGAAGAACTTCTTCGGGAACTGGAGCGCGCTGGCCTCCATGCCGCCCGAGAGGAGCTTGCCGTTGCTGGGCGCCTCGATGTTCGCCGCGCGCGCGAGGCGCGTGATCGAGTCCAAGAGGATCACGACGTCCTCGCCCGCCTCGACCAGGCACTTGGCGCGGTGCATGACCATCTCGGCCACCTGCAAGTGGCGCGCGGCCGGTTCGTCGAACGTCGAGCTGACGATCTCGCGCTTGCCCTCGGGGATCATGCGCTCGAAGTCGGTCACTTCCTCGGGACGCTCGTCGACGAGCAGGATGATCAAGTGCGCGTCGGGCGCGTTCTTGACGATCGACTTGGCGAGCATCTGGAGCAGGATCGTCTTGCCCGTGCGCGGCGGCGCGACGATGAGCCCGCGCTGACCGCGACCGATCGGCGTGATCAGGTCGACGATGCGCATCTCGAGCGGGTTCTCGGCCGTGCCCTCGAGCAGGATGCGCTGCTCGGGATACAGCGGCACGAGCTCCTTGAACGGCGCGCGCGTGCGCGCCTCGGTCGGCGGGTGGTAGTCGATCGTCTCGACTTCGTGGATCGCGAAGTAGCGCTCGCCCTCGCGCGGGGCGCGCAGCTTGCCGCGCACGGTCATGCCCGGCGTCAGCGCGAACTCCTTCACGATCGACGGCGGCACCACGACGTCGTCCGTCGCGGGCAGGTAGTCGTACTCGGCCGAGCGCAGGAAGCCATGGCCCTCCTGCGTGACGAAGACACCTTGCGTCGTCACCGGCACCCGCGCCTTGAGCCGCGCGGACGTGATCGCCCAGATCAGGTCGCGACGGTTGCGCACGTTCTCGGCCTCGATCTTCTCCTTCTCGGCCACCTCGTGCAGCTCGGACAGGTTCATGCCCTGCAGCTCGACGAGCGACATCGACTCGACCTTCGTGCGCTTCTTGGGCGCCGGGCCCAGCGACTCCTCGAGTGCCGCGAAGTCCTCGGGCGTCAGGTCGGCCGGTAACCCGGCCACGTCGATCGGCGGGATCTCGAGCACCGCGGTCCCACCGCCACCACCCTGGCGCTGCGGACGGAAGCCGCCGCCACCGCCGCCTCCACCACCTTGTCCCTGGTGTTGCTGTTGGCCCTGCTTGTGGAACTTGTGCTTGAAGCGCTTCTTCACGGGTGTGGATGCGGCCGTGCGGGCCGGTGCGGTGGGTGCGTGGGGGAGCGGGGAGCGGAATCGTCCAGCGACGGCGCGACCGAGGTCACGGGGCGTCGCGGAGGCGAGCGGAGGACTCGAGGGAATGCGAGGGGAGGCGAGAATCGGTCGACAGGACCGTTGGGTGAGCGCGCGCCGTCGTGTCGCGGATCACGCGCCGTCCCGGACCGACTCGTCGTCGCCCGTTCCGGTGGTGTCCACGCCCGCGGCGCGCAACACGCTGGCCACCTCGCGTTCGAGGTCGGCCGGCGTCCCGCGATTCACGATCACGTGGTCGGCCCGCGCGCGCTTGTGTTCGAGTGGCAGTTGCGCGCGCTCGCGGCGCGACACTTCACCCTTCGACCAACCACGCGAGAGCACGGCCCGTGCGTCGCGCGCGGCCTCGTCGGCGTCCACGAACACCAACCGGTCGCACTCGGCCACCAGGTGATGCTGCGCGTCGTTCTCGAGGAGCAGCGGGACGTCGAGGACGATGCGCGGGACGTGCCGCGCACGCGCCTCCTCGAGTCGGGCCCGTATCCTGGCACGGACTCGCGGGTGGGTAAAGCTCTCGAGGCGTTCCCGGTCCGCCGCGTTCGCGAAGACCCGCGCCGCGAGACGGGCTCGATCGACCGCGCCGTCGGGGCCGAAGACCGCGCGACCGAAGGCGGCTTCCATCTCGCGCCGGACCTCGTCGGACGCGAGCACCTCGCGCGCCAACGCGTCGGCGTCGATGATCACCCCGCGCGGCCCGGCCAAGAGGCGCGCCACGGCCGACTTGCCCGAGGCGATGCCGCCCAAGACCCCGAAGACGAGGCTCGGCGCGCGCGGGCGAGGCCGGGATGCGGACGGTGCGGGCATGGGGCGTGGGAATGGGCCGGCGTGGGCCTCGGGCGGCTTCGCGGATGCGCGTGAAACCGCCGCGGGGGAGGGGGATAGAGGGGGCGGTTCTGGAGAATGGAAGCCGCGGCCCCCTCTCGGACGATCCCCGCGATCGCGCCGGAAGGGGGTCGTCGGTCACCCTTTCCAGCGGCCGTTGCTCTCGTCTCCGGTGAAGGTTACGGCGCGGCGGTGTCGCTTCAAGGGTGGACGAAAATCGCTTGCCGCCGCGAGAGGGGTTCGGGTATCACCTTGCCCCCCGCGCGATCGATGGGCGACGGCCCCGTTCGCGAGTCGAGTCCCCCCACCCACCGTTGCAACGTCGCGCGTTCTCGTGCGCGACCTGCGCGCCCCCCGGCGCGCTTCCAAGGAATCCGGATGATGAAGACTTCCGTTCGCGGCATGGCCAAGGTCAGCGTGGTCTGGACCATCCTCGTGTTGGTCGCCTTCCTGGTCGCCATCGTCATGTTCTTCCTCAACAACGGGGAACTCGAGAAGCGCACCCTCGAGCGTGACGAGCTCAACACGAAGTACACCGCCCTGGTCACGGCGAACCGCGCCGACACGACCGCGTCGGTCGCGACCTCCGAGGTCGTCGGCTTCGTCGACGCGACCAAGTCGAACAAGAGCGACCCAGACGCGATCAAGGCCGCGATCGAGCAGCTCAAGAAGGACCTGCCCGACGTCATCGACTCGAGCACGAAGACGCTCCAGAACGCCCTGCCGCTGATGGTCACGGCCACGAAGAGCGCCAAGGACCGCGCCAAGGACCTCGACGACCAGCTCAAGACCAAGATGGGCGAGGTCGACTCGCTCCAGAAGTCGCTGCGCGACACGGTCGACGCGAAGGAGAAGGAGATCGCCGACCTGCGCCGTCAGCTGACGGACTCGGACACGCAGAAGACGGACCTCCAGAAGGGCTACGAGACCCAACTCGCCGAGCTGCGCGAGCAGCTCAAGACGAAGAACGCCGAGGTCCAAGCGGCCACGACGACGATCGCCGCCAACGCGCGCACGTTCGCCAACGAAGCCGAGGGTCTGCGCTCGCGCATGACCGAGATGGGCCGCAAGCTCAACCCGATCGTCAAAGAGCCGCAATCGGCCGACGGCAAGGTCCTGGCGGTCTCGAAGGACCTGGGCCTGGGCTGGATCGACCTCGGCGCCAAGAACCGCCTGCCCGTCGGCACGCGCTTCACGGTCGTGTCGGGTGTCACCGGCTCGGATCGCGTCAAGGCGATGGCCGAAGTGACCAAGGTCGAGGGCGACATGGCCGAAGTGGCCTTCAGCGACCAGCGCGACCCCTTCGATCCGCCCACCACGGGTGACGTCGTCTACAACCCCGTCTACGACCCGCGCGGCGAGCGCAACGCGCTCTTCGTCGGCTCCTTCTCGGGCACGTGGGGCGAGGACCAGCTGAAGAACCTGCTCGGCAGCATGGGCATCAGCATCCAGAAGAAGCTCGACCAGGCCACGGACTTCCTGATCGTCGGCTCGGAGATGTTCACCGACGAGAACAAGCAGCCGGTCGAGACGCCGATCCAGCCGAGCGACCTGCCGGTCTACAAGGAAGCGGTCGCGATGGGCGTGCAAGTCGTCCTCCTGAAGGACCTGCGCAACTACTTCCGCTTCTAGTCCGCGACGCGGCGCGTCGAGCCTTCGGCGACGCCGCGCGTGGGAGCCGGGCCCGCGAGATCACGATCGCCGCAGGCTCGCGATACGCAACGCACGACGCGGGCGGTACCCTCTCGGGTCACCGCCCGCGCGCGTTTCCGGCCGACGAGCCGCACGCGAACGGGGTCCGCCCGATGCGCACTTCCTCTCCGCAGCGCCCGATCCGCTCCGCGCGTCCGTTGAGGCTCGCGTGAGCGCTCCCGACGCCCACCGCGCACGCGGTCCGCACGATCGACGACGATGAGCCCCGAAAAAGACCCGGTCGAGTCGACGCGCATGTCGCTCGGCGAGCACATCGAGGAGCTGCGCAAGCGGCTCTTCAAGAGCGTGCTCGTGCTCATCGCGGCCTTCGGGGTGGCCTGGTGGTACAAGGAGGACCTCGCGCAGTTCGTGATGAAGCCGTGGACCTCCGCGGTCGAGCAGATCAACTCGGAGCTCTCCGAGCGCTACGAGAAGGACCTCGTCGCCAGTCCGAACACGCCCCGCACGAAATACTTCCTCACCGACGACCCGTCGGACAAGCGCCTGCGCGACCCGGTCGACGCGAAGCTCTCGGCCTTCAACATCGGCGACAGCTTCTTCTTCGCGCTGAACATCTCGATGTACTTCGCGGCCTTCTTCGCCGGGCCGTTCGTGCTGTGGCAGATGTGGCAGTTCGTGGCCGCGGGCCTGTACCGGCACGAGAAGCGCATGGTGTCGCTGTACTTCCCGTTCAGCGTGCTGCTGTTCCTCTTCGGCGTCGTGTTCTGCTACCTGTGGGTCGTCCCGATCGGCATGTACTACCTGGCGGTGACGCTGCCGCTCGACCAGGTGCGTCCGCAGATCGGCTTGAGCGCGTACTTCGACTTCCTGTCGACCATGTGCCTGTCGATGGGGGCGGTGTTCCAGCTGCCGCTCTTGATGATCTTCCTCTCGAGCATCGGGCTCGTGGATCCCAAGACCTACGCCAAGTACCGCGGCCACTTCCTCGTGATCGCGCTGTTCGTGGCGGGCGTCATCACGCCGGGGCCCGACTGGTACAGCCAGGTCCTGATGACGGCCCCCATGTACGTGCTGTACGAGATCGGCATCCTCGTCGCGCGTTGGCGCGCGCGCCCGCGCAGCCATCCCAAGGGTTCGTGAGGCGGAACCGTCGATGACGTCGCGCGCGACCCACGCCCCCTTCGGAGCCGATCGTGACGCGGCGGATCACGCCGCGCGCGGCCCGGACGCACGGCGGTCGCCGTCGCGTGGGACGTCTGCGAAGTCGAACGACGGAAAGGCCCCGAACCGATGAGCTCGTTCCCTCGTGAACGCGCGGTCGCGTTGCTCGCGACCGGCGACGAATTGATCCGTGGCGCCCACGTCGACACGAACTCGGGCGTGATCGCGCGACGCTTGCTCGATCTGGGCTTCGAGCCGCGGCGCTTCGTCGTCCTGGGGGACGACGAGGACGGCCTCGTGCACGAGCTGTTGGAGTTGTCCGCCGCGCACGGCGCCATCGTGATGACCGGCGGACTCGGGCCGACGCTCGACGACGTCACGCGTCACGCTTGCGCGCGCGCCGCGGGCGTGGGCCTCGTGCGCGACGACGGGGTCCTCGCGCAGCTCAAGGACCTCTTCACGAGCCGCGGACGCCCGTTCGCGCAGTCGAACGAGCGTCAGGCACTGTTCCCCGAAGGCGCCGAGGTCCTGCCCAATCCACACGGCACGGCCGCGGGCTTCTGTTGCGAGGTGGGGGGCGCGCTCGTGTTCGCGTTGCCCGGACCGCCGCGCGAGATGACGCCCATGCTCGAGAACCACGTCCTGCCGCGACTCGCGCGCCTCTCGGGCTCGCGCGAGGTGTTCGAGCGACGCGCGTTCTACTTGTTCGGACTCTCCGAGAGCGCCTTCGCCGACATGTGCGGCGCATGGATGGAGCGTTCGGCCAATCCGCTCGTGGGCGTGACGGCGCGACACGGCGTGCTCTCGATCAGCGTCCGCGCCAGCGCGCGCACGCGCGACGAAGCCCGACGTCTGGCCGACGCGCGTGCCGACGAGATCCGCGCGCGCTTCGGCGAGTGGCTGTTCAGCGAGACGCACTCCGAACCGCAGGCGGCGCTGGGCGAGATCCTGATCGCGCGTCGCGAACGCGTCGCGACCGCCGAATCGTGCACGGGCGGACTCGTGGCCGAGAAGCTCACGCGCGTGCCCGGGATCAGCGCCGTCTTCGACCGCGGGTTCGTGACGTACTCGAACGAGGCCAAGGTGAGCGAGTTGGGCGTCGACCCGGCCCTGATCGCGGCGCACGGCGCGGTCAGCGGCCCGGTGGCCGAGGCGATGGCCCGCGGGGCGGCGCGACGCGCCGGGACGCGCTTCGCGGTGTCGGTGACGGGCGTGGCCGGACCGGACGGTGGCACGCCCGAGAAGCCCGTGGGGCTCGTCTGGTTCGGCGTGGCCGGGCCGGGCGGCGTCCGCAGCGAGGAACGGCGGTTCGTGGTCCGCGAACGCGACCTGATCCGGCAGTTCGCGGCCAACACGGCCCTCGATCTGCTTCGGCGATCCGTGTCCGCGTGACGAAGAGGGCCTGCCGGGCGCAGGCTCGGGTCGAAGGTCCTCGGCGCCGGGCGAGCCGGCGAGCTGGGCCGGCGAGCCGAGGCGGGGCCGCTTCTCATTGACGAGGAGCGGTGCCGTCCGATATGGTCTGCGCCCCGATCGCGCGCTACCCCGTGGTGTAATCGGTAACACAACAGGTTTTGGTCCTGTTATTCATGGTTCGAGTCCATGCGGGGTAACCAATCGCGCCGCGACCACGTGTCGCGGCCGTCGGTGGCAGGCGCGGATCCTCGGCGACCCCTCGGGTCGCGAACTCGGCGCGCCCGCGTGGCCGCGCCGACTCCTTCGGGCGACTCCCGTCGCCGCGCTCGCTGCTCGGCGAGCGTCGCCGCGTCGCGCGCGCCAACCCGGGAGTTGGAGTTCTCGCGCCCCGAGCGGAAGATTGCGCCCGTCCGCCGCGTCCACGCCGGCCCGTCCACGGAGATCTCGTCCATGCGCGCCATCCTCACGGTCCTCTTCGTCCTCGCGAGCGCGCTGTCCGCGCGCGCTCAAGGTCTCGTCCAACTGACCCTCGACGGGGCGGTCGACACCACGGGGGGAGGACGCATCGAGATCGAGGTCCGCTTCGCCGACCCCCAGAACTCGCTCGAGCCACGCACGCTGAGCCTCGACCTGCTCCTGGCGGAGAAGACCGGCGCGATCGACGTGGCGGGCTTGTTGGCGCAACGTCTCGAGCGCGCGGGCGCGCGCGTCGTCTTCACCGGCGCGAACGCGCCCATGCGCGGTCCCACGAACCTGTTCGTCGAGGACGTCTACAGCGTCGGTCTGCGCCTTGGGCACGGCTTGATCGGTTCGATCACGTTGTGCGAGGACGCGCCGCAGAGCGTGCGCATCTCGCCGGGCGTCGAGTCCAAGTTGGCCGGCACGCTGTCGGTCACGGCGCAGACGACGAACCTGCACACGAAGGAGCGCGGACACGTGACGTTCGACGTCGCCTTGCTCGAGAAGGCCACGTTGGCCGACACGAACTCGCGCGTGCTGATGGCGGCGATCGCGGCCGGATGGCGCTCCGAGTCGAAGTCGAACGAATGGTGGATGCCCGGGGCCAACACCGACAAGGCCAGCGTGACGCACTGCAGCTTCGACCTGCGCTCGAACGCCGATTGGCGGATCGACGTCGTGCTGACGCCGCGCACGGCCGTGCGCTGACTAGCGGCTCTCGACGAACGCGCGATCGACGTAGCGCTTCCCGAGCTCGCGCGCTTGCGTGCGCTCGCGTTCGTCGGGCACGGCCGCCTGGAATCGCGCGTCGAAGGCGCGCGCGAACGACTCGCGCAGGACGCCGGCCACGTCGAGGACCGTGACCTTGGGCGTGTGCTCGCGGATCGTGGCGATCGAGCCCTCGAGCACGGACGTGCCCAGCTTGATCGAGCCGTGGTGCAGCACCCGGCCTCGTGTGCGCCGTTGCGCCGATCCGACGCCCTTGCGCTCGCCCCACACGAGATCGAGATCGGTCGAGTGGTGGAAACACATGCCGGTGGTCGCGACGTCCGAGGCCAGCGTGCGTGCGCCGCGCGGCGCGGCTTCGACGCCGAAGTGGCTCAGCGCTTCGGAGATCGCCGCGTGCACGCGCGCGTACGACGGGCCGATCGGACCCGCGTAGAGCGGATGCGACGCCGACGCGCTGATCGAGAAGGTCAACTCGTCGACGTGGTGGATTGCGCCGCCGCCCGTGATGCGCCTCACGATCGCTCCGGCCTTTTCGTGGCCGGGCACGTCGGCCAACTTCTGGAAGTAGCCCAGCGACAGCGTGTCGGGTTTCCAGGAGTAGAAGCGCAAGGTCGGCGCCGCGTCGCGCGACGCGAGCAGGGCTTCGTCGAGCCCCATGTTGAACGCGGGGTCCGCGCCCCACGTCGTGATCAGCCGCCACGTCTCCACGCGACTCATTCTAGGAAGCGAGCGCGCGCGTCCGCTGCGGAGAAATCACGCGCGCGGCCCGCTCGTCGCTTCTCGTTCCTACGGGTGCCTGTTCGTGCCGGCGTCGCCGTACGCGGCCGTGCCCCGCCTCACGACGCCTCACGACGCCTCACGACGCCGGAGCCTTCCGCCGCGAGTCGTGGACTCGGGACGGAAGGCTCCGGCGGCGCACGCGATCACTTGTAGGTGTCGACCGGCAAGCAGGCGCACACGAGGTTCTTGTCGCCGTAGGCGTTGTCGATGCGCGCCGCGGCGGGCCAGAACTTGTGCTCGCGCGTCCACGGGGCGGGGAAGGCGGCTTCCTCGCGCGTGTAGGCGTGACCCCACTCGCTGGCCGTCACCATCGCGAGCGTGTGCGGCGCGTTCTTCAGCGGATTGTCCTTCTTGTCGAGTTGGCCCTGCTCGATGCGCGACGCTTCGCGACGGATCGCGATGAGCGCGTCGCAGAAGCGGTCGAGCTCGGCGCGCGACTCGCTCTCGGTCGGCTCGATCATCAACGTGCCGCCCACGGGCCAGCTCATCGTCGGCGCGTGGAAGCCGTAGTCCATCAAGCGCTTGGCGATGTCCTCGACCTCGACGCCCGCGCTCTTGAGCGGACGGCAGTCGATGATGCACTCGTGCGCCACCAGGCCGCCGGCACCCGTGTACAGGATCGGATAGTGCTCGCTCAGGCGCTTGGCGACGTAGTTCGCGTTCAGGATCGCGACCTGCGTGGCCTTCGTGAGGCCCTCGCCGCCCATCATCGCGATGTACATCCACGAGATCGGCAGGATGCTCGCGCTGCCCCACGGCGCGCTCGAGATCGCACCGATCGCATGGGCTCCGCCCGTCTTGACCAGCGGGCTGCCGGGCAAGAACGGACCGAGGTGCTTCGCCACGCAGATCGGGCCCATGCCCGGTCCGCCGCCGCCGTGCGGGATGCAGAAGGTCTTGTGCAGGTTCAAGTGGCACACGTCCGCGCCGATGTCGCCCGGTCGCGTGAGGCCGACTTGCGCGTTCATGTTCGCGCCGTCCATGTACACCTGGCCGCCGTGCGCGTGCACGAGCTTGCAGATGTCCTTGACCGTCGCCTCGAACACGCCGTGCGTGCTCGGGTACGTGATCATGAGCGCGGCCAGGTTCTGGGCGTTCTCCTCGACCTTGCGCTTCATGTCGGCCACGTCGATGTTGCCGTGCTCGTCGCACTCGACGACCACGACCTTCATGCCGGCCATCACCGCGCTGGCCGGGTTCGTGCCGTGCGCGGAGTGGGGGATCAGGCACACGTTGCGCTGCGTGTCGCCGCGCGAGTGGTGGTACGCGCGGATCACCTGCAGGCCGGCGTATTCGCCGGCCGAACCGGCGTTGGGTTGCAGCGACACGGCGTGGAAGCCCGTGATCTCGGCCAACCAGCGCTCCAGGTCGGCGAACAGCTTCGCGTAGCCCGGCGCTTGCGACGCGGGCGCGAACGGGTGCATGCGACCGAAGCCCGGGTACGTGATCGGCAGCATCTCGGCCGCCGCGTTGAGCTTCATCGTGCACGAGCCCAGCGGGATCATCGACGTCGTGAGCGACAAGTCGCGGCTCATCAGCCGGTGCAGGTAGCGCATCATCTCCGACTCGGAGTGATAGGTGTTGAACACCGGGTGCTCGAGGAACGGCGACTTGCGCGCCAGCGCGCCGAAGGCGACGGGCTTCGTCTCCGCGCCCAGCGCCTCGACCTGAACGGCCTCGAACTTCTTGCCCGTGAACACCGACAACAGGTCGGCCACGTCCGCGGGAGTCGTCGTCTCGTCCAACGCGACGCCCAAGCCGTCGTCGTAGCCGCGCAGGTTCATGCGCTTCGCTTCCGCGGCCGCGCGCACGCGCGCCGCCTCGGCGGCGGGGAGGTCGATGCGCAACGTGTCGAAGAAGAGGCCCGGGCGCACGCGCTTCTGTTCGCGGCGCAAACCCTCGGCCAACGTCGCGGTCAGGTGGTGCACGCGCGCGGCGATGCGTTCGAGGCCCTTGGGGCCGTGGTACACGCCGTACGCGCCGGCGATGACGGCCAAGAGGACCTGGGCCGTGCAGATGTTGCTCGTGGCCTTCTCGCGGCGGATGTGCTGTTCGCGCGTCTGCAGCGCGAGGCGCAACGCGGGCTTGCCCGTGCGGTCGACCGACACGCCGACCAGGCGACCCGGCAAGCTGCGCTTGTACGCGTCCTTGGTCGCGAAGTACGCCGCGTGCGGTCCGCCGTAGCCCAGCGGGACGCCGAAGCGCTGCGTGCTGCCGACGGCGATGTCCGCGCCGAAGCGACCCGGCGCTTCGAGGACGCACAAGGACAGGATGTCGGCCGCGACCGTGACCGTCGCGCCGTGCTTGTGGGCGCGGTCGCAGAAGCCCGAGTAGTCGCGCACGATCCCGTCGGTGGCCGGATACTGAACCAGCGCGCCGAACACCTTCTTCTTCTCGAAGTCGAACGTCATCGGATCGCCCGTCACGATCTCGATGCCCAGCGGCAGCGCGCGCTGGCGCACGACGTCGATCGTCTGCGGATGGCAGTCGGCCGCGACGAAGTAGGCGTGCACCGACTTGTCCTTGGCGACGTCGAAGGAGAGCGACATGGCCTCGGCCGCGGCCGTGCCTTCGTCGAGCATCGACGCGTTGGCCAGGTCGAGGCCCGTCAGGTCGCGGACCATCGTCTGGTAGTTCAAGAGCGCCTCGAGGCGACCTTGGCTGATCTCGGGCTGGTACGGCGTGTACTGCGTGTACCAACCCGGGTTCTCCAAGATGTTGCGCACCAACACAGGCGGCGACACGCAGTCGTGGTAGCCGAGGCCCAGGTACGAACGCCACACCTGGTTCGAGCCGGCCAGCGCGCCGATCTCCGTCAGTGCGTCGCGCTCGCTCTTGCCCGCGGGGATCGCGAGCGCGCGCCCGAGCTGGATCTCCTTGGGCACCGCGGCGTTCGACAACTCGTCGAGCGAGCGGTAGCCGAGCAGCTTCAGCATCGCGGCCGCGTCGGCGTCGTTCGGGCCGATGTGGCGCGTCTCGAAACGGTCCTGCGGGAACAAGTCGCGGCGCTGGTTCATGGGATCGGCCTTCGGAGTGCGGTCGGTGCCGGTTTCGGTGCGGATCGTGGGTGCCATGGTGGTTCGTCGCTTCGGTGCTGGCGTGGTCGGCTCGGGTTCGGATTCTCGGGCGTGCGTGCGCGCTCGGGTCGGAGCGAGATCGCCGCGGTCGGATCGTGACTCGATCGTGGTGCGCGCCGGGTGCGCGCGCAGCCGAGCGAGCGCGCGAGCGGCTCGACGCCGATGCGCCGAGCCCTCGCGCCGCGCGGGTCGATCAGTGCGCCTTCTCGGCCAGGAACTTCTCGTAGGCCTTGGCGTCCATCAGCTTGTCGAGGCTCTTCGAGTCCGGGCGGATGCGGATCAGCCAGCCTTCCTTCCACGGATCCTTCGACAGCACCTCGAGGTGTTCCTCGATCGACGTGTTGATCTCGAGCACTTCGCCCGCGACCGGGCAGTTCAGGTCGGCGACGGCCTTGACGGACTCGATCTCGCCGAACGTCTCGCCGGCCTTCAGCACGCGGCCGACTTCCGGCAGGTCGCAGTACACGAGGTCGCCTTCGTTGCCGTTCGACAGTTCCTGCACGGCGAAGTCGGTGATGCCGATCAGCATCGTGTCGCCGTCGGGCTTGACCCACTCGTGCGATTCGAAGTAGCGGCGGTCGTCGGGACGCGAGGTCTTGGAGCGCGTGTCGGCCATGGTTCTTTCCTGATCGGTTGCGGTGAGGGTCTTGTGGGGAATGTGGGGGAGGTGAACTACTTGCGGGTGCGCGAGAAGAACGGCAACGCACAGAACGTCGCCGGCTGTCGCTTGCCCTTGATGTCGAGCTCGACGGTGTCGCCGGGCTTGCCGTCGCCGAAGGGCACGTAGGCCGTGCCGATGTTCGCGTTCACGGTCGGCGACACCGAACCGGAGACGACGTAGCCGAGCTTCGTCGCGCCGCGGAAGAGCTCGTAGCCTTGGCGCGGCACGCGCGGACCGGCGGTCTGGATGCCGACCAAATGGCGCGTCTTCTTCGCGGCGGTCTTCTCCAGCGCGGCGCGGCCGATCCAGTCGCCCTTCTCGGGCTTGAACGACACGCCGAACTCGAGTCCGGCCTCGATCGGGTTGTGCGTCGCGTCGATCTCGTGGCCGTAGAGCGGCATGCCCGCTTCGAGGCGCAACGTGTCGCGCGCGCCCAAACCGATGGGCTTCAAGCCGTGCTTCGCGCCGTGTTGCAGGCACTCGTTCCACACGCGCACGGCGTCCTTCTTCGGGATGTACAGCTCGAAGCCGTCCTCGCCGGTGTAGCCCGTGCGCGACACGCGCATGTTCGCGATGCCCGAGACCGTGCCGTACGCGAACTTGTAGTAGCCCACCGACGCGAGGTCGAGGTCGCGCGTCATCTCCTGCAGCGTCGCCTGGCTGGCTTGACCTTGCAGCGCGATCATCGCGAGCTCGTCGGTCTGGTCCTGGATGACGACGTCGAAGCCCTTCGCGTGCTCGCGCATCCACGCCAGGTCGACGTCCGTGTTCGACGCGTTGACGACCAGGAACACCTCGTCGGCGCTGCGGTACACGAGCAGGTCGTCGATCGGGTTGCCGTCGGCGCGACAGAAGAGCGAGTAGCGGATCGCGCCCAACGGGATCTTGGCCACGAAGTTCGTGCAGATCGTGTCGAGGAAGCGCTCGCGGTCCTTGCCCGTCACGCGGACGCGCCCCATGTGCGACAGGTCGAAGAGGCCGGCCTTCGTGCGCACGGTGACGACCTCCTCCAAGATGGGCCCGTACTGCACCGGCATGTGCCAGCCGCCGAACTCGACCATCTTGGCTCCCAGGCTTTGGTGCACGTCGTTCAGCGGAGTGTGCTTCATGTGGCTTCCTGGCGGCGTGGCGCCGCGCGCGGGACGGGGTGGTGGGGGGCGGTCGGAGCGGCGAGCGAGCGGGGCGGTGTCAGGGGGGCAGTGTCAGTGGGGCCGGAACAAAACGACAGGGGCGCAGCGGTGGATACCGTTGCGCCCCTGTTCGGTGCTCCCCCGGCCGCTCGAGGCGGCGTTCCGGACGTCGTGGCCGGGGAGTGTTCAGGGTCCGCCCGATCTCGAGTCCTGGTACCTGAGAGTTTCGCGCCCGATGGCGCTTGCCCCTTCGGCGTCCGAACGGGCCCTGCGGCGCGCCGGAACTCTCCCCGAGATCGGTGAAGACGAGTTGTGCCGCAGACTCTAGTGCACGGACGCCCGGGCGCCAAGGGCGGAGGGCTCGCCCCGCCGCCGCCCGGGCGAGGTCGCGGGGATACACTTCTCCGTGATCTCCCCGCGCATCCCCCGCGGCCTCGCGTGCGGCGTCGTCCTGGCGTTGGGCGCCGCCCTGACCCCCACGGCGCGGGCGCAGGATCCGTTCCAGCCGGGGATGCGTTGGCGGGTGCCCTCGCCCGCGAACCTGCCGGCGGTGCCGCGCAGCGCCGCGTTCTCGTCCGCGGGTGGCGTCGTGTGGACCGCGTCGAACGGTCCGAACCCCGGGTTCGACCTGTTGTCGGGGCACGGCCTCGGCACGATGTCGGGCCTGTTCCACGACGCCGCGCCGACGGGCGCCACGGGAGCGATGGCCGTGGCGGCCGGCGAAGGTCACGAGGGGCTGTTCGCGCTGGTGCAGGTGCCGTCGCCCGACGCGACGCACCGTGCCACGCTCGTCTCGCGCTACTCGGCGGTCGCCGCCGCGCAAGGGGCGCCGTTCACGCCCGTGTGGTCGTTCGATTCGGGCCTGCGCTCGAACGGCGCGGCGCGACTCGCGTGCGACGAGATCGGCGCGCGACTCTTCGTCGCGACGTACGACGGTCCCACGCCGCAGGTGCGCGTCGACGCGCTCGACGCCGCGTCGGGGACGTCGACCGCGCACGCGTTCGTCGCGGCCAACTCGCTGCAGGAACTCGCGATCGCGGCCGACGGCACGCGCGCGGCGATGGCCTGCGGCACGAGTTTGTGGATCGTGGACGAAACCTGCTCCGTGCGGCACCAACAGCCGATCGCGCAAGCCACCAGCGCCCTGTCCGTGTCGGGCGACGGCGCGCGCGTCGCGTTCGGCGGGTCCAAGGTCACGTTGCTCGTCGAGGTCGTGGGCGGCTACGCGCTCGACGCCGAGATCCTCGGCAATCCGGGCGAGCTCGCGACGCGCGTCGCGTTGAGTCGGGACGGTTCCACCGTCGCGATCGGATGGTGGAACGCGACGGCCGCGGGCGGCGTGCGTTTCGAGACGTGGAGCGTCGCGACGCACGCGCGCCTCTTCGAGATCGCGCAACCGGGCGTCCCCGCGGGACTGCAGAACGCGCCCGAGGTCGTGCGCGTGACCGCCGACGGCTCGCGCGCGGCGCTGGGATCGTGGGGGGACGGCACCAGCGCGCCCGAGGTCTGGTTGTGGGACCGCGCGACGAACGCGATCGTCCTGAGCGTCGACTTGCCCGGCAGCGTCTTCGCGCTGGACCTCGACGCGTCGGGCACGCGCTTCGTCGTGGGCATGAAGGGCGCGCACGCGAACGTGTTCTCGGGCACCGGGGAGTTCCGCTCGTACGAGACGGGCGAGCGCGACCTGGCGCTGTCGTCGCCGGCGCGCGTGGGCCTTCCGCTCGACTTGTCGGCGCGTCGCACGGGCGCGAGCGCCGTGTTCTTCCTTTCGGGCACGCGCAGCCCGGCGCCGGTGTTCATCCCGGG
>Ga0075163_10002961_pt1 | contig 22838 bp, 12 predicted proteins | sample JI1023141ADNA_FD_71478 | JGI IMG/M metagenome (GOLD analysis project Ga0075163, IMG submission 71478) | Wastewater effluent complex algal communities from Wisconsin, to seasonally profile nutrient transformation and Carbon sequestration -... | ecosystem: Engineered > WWTP > Effluent > Algae... | reverse complement strand
GGATGTAGAATTTAGTTTTAAGAGGTTGTTAGATCCAGCTCTGAGTGCGCCAGGAAGATGGATTTTTATCGATAAACTTGATTCCATCAAGCCCTTCAACATAGTGAATGATTCTACCATAGAAATAAATTTGAAAAAGCCATTTTCTCCTTTTTTGAGTTTGCTGACCATGCAATATTGTAGTATTGTTCCTCATGAGGCTGTTGATTTTTATCAAAAAAAATTTAATGAAATGCCGGTAGGGACGGGTCCATTTAAGTTAAATAAATGGATAGACCGACAAGGAATCTTTTTAATTAGAAATCCGGAATATTTTAAAAAGAATTTACCTCTTCTAGAAGGAGTGAGGGTAAGTTTTATTGAAGATAGAAATACGGCGTATCTTGAATTTATAAAAAGAGAAATTGATTTTTTTTCGGGAATCCAATCCTCCTTCGCTTCTCAGTTAATAACGGTGGAAGGAAATTTACGGCCTGAATTAAAGGATCAATTTATTTTTCTAAAATCAGATTATTTAAATACAGAGTACCTTGGCATAAATCTGGAGGCATTCCCACAGGAACATGCCATAAGAGATAAAAGGGTCAGACAAGCATTGAATTTCGCATTAGACAAAGATTTGATGGTAAAGACATATAGATATGGCATTGGTACCGTTGCACATGCAGGATTTATTCCGAAAGGTTTAATGGCTTATGATCCTCAAAGTGTAAGGGGGTATTCTCTTAATGTAAAAAAGGCAAAAGAATTGCTTCAAGTCTCAGGTTATTTTAGCAAGCCTAAATTAGAAAAAGAAATAGTTATATATACCAATAAGGATTATTTAGATCTGGTGACATTTATTGCGCGTCAGTGGCAGGAAGTCGGCATTGAATTGAGAATAGAATTATTGGAGACAGGCACATTGCGGGAGAAAATGCGAAATGGAAGTATTGGATTTTTCAGAGCCAGCTGGATAGCAGATTATCCGGATGAAGAAAGTTTTATGACTGTATTTTATAGTAAAAATGGCGCACCACCAAATTATACCAGATTTAAAAATGCTGAATTTGACAAGTTGTATGAAGCTGCTGTAAAGGAGATTGATATGAATAGAAGAACAAATCTGTATCAAGAAATGGATCGCATTTTAATTGAAGAAGCGCCTGTAATTTTTCTGCTGTATGATCAAACAGCATTATTTGGACAGAGGAATTTAATACAACTTAAGGGAAATCCAATAAATTTATTGAAACTCGAACAAGTAGATGAAATAAATTAGCCAAGTATAAAAGGCAAAAAGATAATTAACATATTTCTGCCCAAAATCTAATCAATTTTGAAAAACCTTTCTGCTTTTATGGAACCATCTGCTAGTTGTCCCTGAACAAAATAAAGCCCGGGATTTAATTTGGAAATATTTGCCTTAATATTTTGTTCATTAATTTTTTCCATTTTAATTTTTGCATCAGAAACATGAATTCCAGATTGATCAAAAAACTTTAATGCAACAATTCCGGAAGAGGCTTCGACGTCAATTTCATATTGCGTAGCTGTTTGATTGACTCTAAATCTAGGAGCACCAGGTTCTGAATTATAAATGTGGTTAAAAAAGATTCCACAAATATCGTTCTCTAAAACAATTTCATTAGGTACTTTGCCTTGTTTAAAATTTAGATTTTGCGATGAAGAGAATGTGATCAATGGATCATTCAGATCGAACTTGACACTTAATCCGTCTGGACTACTCCAAAGACAAATGAATTCATTTCGTTGCCCATTAAGTTTATAGTTGTTGTTGTTGAAATTGGATAGACTTTGGTTAAGTATTACATCCGTTATGGATGATATGTCACATGCAAGACTGAATTGGAATCCAACAACGCTTGCGTCTGTGTTAGGGATAATGTGATATAAATAACCGCTGGATGTTTTTTCAGACTTTATGATCCACTCTTCCATGCAAATTGACCTTTCCTGCTGTTCTCCCTGAAATTTAATTGCAGCGCCATTGACATCACCATATTTTCCCACGCCAAATTCATTGCTTGCGGTCCCTTTAATCAGGTCATTAAGTTTTACCTTATCCGAGATAATGCCATTCTTACCGGCAGGATTATTTGCAAATCCATAAAGATCACTTACAGCTTTAAATCTGGAATTGATACCTAAAATTAGTTTTCTAATTTCTGACATGTCGGAAGCAGTAACCGAATAAGTTTTGTTGACATCCGCAACTAATAATTGGAGATTGTTTAGTTGTGCAATGCCAAGGATGTGTTTTTGTATCAAAACAATATCAGCTGTGGTTACATATTCTAATGGATCTCCGGTTTGGGATTTAAAAGGAGTTACATAATAATTGTCTCTTATTGCAGGAAAAAAATATTCACAATTGTATTTGTTGTCCGTGAGTTCAAATACAGGATTGTTGGCGTTAAAAATATCCTTAACAATCATTTTGTCAGGTTGAAGATGAGACACAATATTAACACCAAAAGAATCTATACATCGCGTTGGACCTCCACCAGTACCACCGCTTGAGACCCTAAGAGCCCTTGCTATAGCAGAATCTAATTTCACCTGATCGTCTCTTTCGAAGTCTATATTAAATTCCACTTCACCATTTGGAGCTATTACAAGAAAGGTGGGTGTACCATAAAAAGGTCCAAAAGTTCCTGATTTATATGGAGCGACTGCTGCAAATCCCCCTCCATCTACACCGGCGCCAGGAAATGTAATGCCATGCTTTTGAGCATAACCTTTTACAGCATTATTCAAATCATAATTTTGTGTACTGAGTTCAAGGAATTGGACACGTCCACTACCGGCACCCCAGCGCGTGTAAGCTTGTTGAACATAAGGTGCTATGGCATTGCAGGGAGGGCAGGCAACAAAGAATAATTTAAGCACCACCACCTTTTCCTTGTTCAGATAATCTGAATATAGCGTGTGTGTCTTATTGTTGTAATCTGTGATCGTAAAATCCGGGGCCTTGGCAGCGGAACAAATAAAAGGGAGTAAAAAAAGGAAAAAAGTAAACTGTCTCATGAAAACGCTGTTTAATTATATTCAAAGTTAGGACAAAATCTTAAGATTCAAGTAAATAAACTTTTGGAAAATCAGATAGAAATCCATGATTTAGGTCAAATTGGTTACCAGGAGGCCTGGGATTATCAAACAAAGATTCACAACAGGTTGATTTCCGAAAAAAGGAATCCATCGGGTAATCATTTGTTCCCACATGTCTTGATATTATGTGAACATCCTCATGTTTATACTTTGGGTAAATCCGGTGAAGAGAGTCATTTAAAGATTAATAATCAGGAGCTTGGAGATATTCAAGCAAGTTTTTATAAAATTAATCGGGGAGGAGATATTACTTATCATGGACCAGGACAATTAGTGGCTTACCCAATTTTAGATTTGGACAGAATATTTAATGACGTACACAAATATGTGAGAGGTCTGGAAGAATCTGTGATTTTGACACTTTCACAATTTGGGATTATTGGTGGACGGTTACCTCAATATACTGGAGTTTGGCTTGATCCGGATAATGACCGGGCACGCAAAATCTGTGCGATTGGCGTACACCTGAGCAGATGGGTTAGTTTGCATGGATTGGCTTTAAATGTGAATACGAACCTTAATTATTTTAAACACATCATTCCTTGTGGGATACAAGAAGAAAATAAGACAGTTACCTCTATTCAAAAGGAATTGGGAATGGCGGTTGAAATGGCAGAAATTAAACAAATCTTTACGAGCCATTTTCTACATACATTTGGGCTTGAAAAAACAATAAAGAGTAAAATATACGAATGAAAAAAGTAAGTGACTCCATTACGGAAATGACAGAATTGGTTTTACCAAACGATACCAATGTTCTAGGAAATTTAATGGGAGGGAATCTAATGAGATGGATGGATATAGCTTCCGCAATATGCGCAAGCAGGCATTGTGGTGCGCACGTTGTAACCGTTTCAGTGGACCACATGACTTTTCATGAGCCTATAAAACTAGGAGACATTGTGACCATTCGGGCGAAAGTTTCCCGAACATTTAATTCTTCCATGGAAATATTTATGGAGGTTTTTACCAGAAGTATTCTAGTGGCGGAGCCCAGGAAATCAAATCAGGCCTATTTTACATTTGTGGCATTGGATGACAGAACGCTCAGGCCTAAGCCTATTCCGGCCATTGTGCCTGAAACTGAGGAAGAAAAAAAATTATTTAATGAAGCAGAAATTCGTCGTGAATTTCGATTGATCGTGAGCGGTAAAATTAAACCAGAGGAGGCAAAGTTCAGTAAGGATATTTTCAATGTTGTTACAGAAAAATAGGACTTAAGAGAAGAAAGTTGAATTAGGATATTCTTTTGCCCAAGATTTTTATTTTAAACAGCTTGTTCGATAAGAACAGAATTTATTCGGTTTTACTTAGTACTTATTTATATTTTTCGCCCCACCATTCCATAAGGCTGATTTTCATTTTTTGTTCATTGGGATTTTCTGCCGGGGTAAAGATGCTCTGATTACTTAGTTGTTCCGGCATGTATTCCTGATAGACAAAATGACCCGGGTGATGGTGACTGTATTCATACGATTTGCCATAGCCCAAATTTTTCATCATTTGAGTAGGTGCGTTGCGAAGATGTAGCGGAACCTGGGCGTTGTTTGTGGATTTCGCAAGGTTTAAAGCCTTTTCTATCGCAAGGTAAGCTGAATTTGATTTGGGAGAACAGGCAAGATAAATTACGGTTTCTGCCAGAATAATGCGGGATTCCGGCCAGCCCACAAAGTTAATGGCATCCTTACAGGTGTTCGCCATGAGGAGTGCATTAGGATTAGCCAAGCCAATATCCTCCGCTGCCAAAATAAGGAGCCGTCTGGCAATAAAAAGAGGATCTTCTCCACCATCGACCATTCTGGCAAGCCAATACATGGCGGCATGTGGATCACTGCCTCTAATGGATTTAATGAAAGCGGAAATAATGTCGTAATGCATTTCTCCTGACTTATCGTAAATGGCCATATTTTGCGTGACCAATTTTCGGATAAGTTCATTGGTGATTTCTATTTCTGATTGGGGTAAGTTGCCCAAAATTTCCATGATGTTGCATAGCTTTCTTGCATCACCCCCTGATAATTCCACCAAAGATTCAGTTTCAATAACCTTCACCTTTTTGTTTTGGAAAAGTTCATCTTGTTTAGCAATTCGTTCAATAAGTTTGATAAGATCACTTTCTTCCAAATGCTTTAATACATAAACCTGCATTCTGCTCAGTAATGCAGCATTTACTTCAAATGAAGGATTTTCGGTGGTTGCACCCAACAGGACGATAGTGCCATCTTCAACAGCGGCCAACAATGCATCTTGTTGACCTTTGTTAAAGCGATGAATTTCATCGATAAAGAGGATGGGCGAGGGGCTATTGAAGAATTTTTGACTTTTAGCTTCACTAATTAATTCTCTAAGTTCCTTGACACCTGCCGAAATTGCACTTAATGTGTAAAATTTACGATTGAATTGCTTGCCCAGCAGCCTTGCCAGGGTAGTTTTTCCCACTCCCGGAGGCCCCCAAAAAATCATGGAAGGTAGATGGCCACCTGACAGTGCTAAATTCAGAGGCTTCCCTGAGCTAAGTAAGTGATCTTGTCCGAGTATGTCCTCCAGGTTTTGAGGACGCATTCTTTCCGCGAGAGGTAACATAACTGTGCGAAAGTCGACATTTGAACTTAGATTTCAATTATCAGGGACTTAATTTGTTGAATTTAAACAAAAAAAAAGCCCCGGAGGTCGGCCGGGGCAGTAATCTACTATCAATCTCAGTTGGTCTAAGACGAAAAAAAAATAAAAAGACTAGGTTTTTCTTTTGAACTTTTGAAGTAGGTTTTCAAGTTCTATTTCGTTGAATAAGAGTACTTCACGTGGTTTGCTTCCTTCGCCGGAACTCACAATGCCAAGCGCTTCCATTTGATCCATGATTCTTCCGGCACGATTGTATCCAAGCTTTAATCTACGCTGTATCATACTGGTGCTTCCATGTTGGCTTTGCACGACCAGTCTGGCAGCTTCTTCGAACATTTCATCCAAATCATCTGCGACGATTGAATTCTCTGCACCATCCGCTTCATCCCCTTTGTATTCCGGTAAGTAATATGGCTCGCCATAACTTCTTTGATTTCCAATATGCGTTATGACCCTTTCGACTTCAGGCGTGTCTACAAAGGCACATTGTAGTCTTATCATATCTGAGCCAACGCTGTACAACATGTCTCCTCGTCCAATTAGTCTTTCTGCACCGCCACAATCGAGGATAGTCCTTGAGTCAATGTTAGAGGAAACCTTGAAAGCTATTCTTCCCGGAAAGTTGGCTTTGATCAAACCGGTAATAATTTTTACAGATGGTCGTTGAGTTGCTATGATCAGGTGAATACCAACTGCGCGGGCTAATTGAGCCAAACGTCCGATAGGTAATTCCACTTCCTTTCCAGCAGTCATGATCAAGTCCGCAAACTCGTCGATAATTAAGACGATATAAGGCAGATATCTGTGTCCCTTTTGTGGGTTAAGTCTCCTGTTTACAAATTTGTCGTTGTATTCCAACAGGTTTCTTACCCTAGCCATTTTAAGTAATTCATAGCGCTGGTCCATTTCAATACACAGAGAATTCAGCGTATAAATTACCTTGGATGTATCGGTAATAATTGCTTCATCCTGGTTTGGAAGTTGTGCGAGGAAATGTTTTTCAATAACAGAGTAAATTGGTAGTTCTACTTTCTTTGGATCGATTAGAACCAACTTAACCTCAGCAGGATGTTTTTTATAAAGTAAGGACATCAAAATAGTGTTAATGCCCACTGACTTTCCTTGACCTGTTGCTCCTGCGATGAGCAAATGGGGCATTTTAGTCAGATCAGCAACTACCACTTCGTTTGAAATATTCTTACCTAAAGCTATGGGCAGTTCCATTTTCTGATCGTTAAATCGGTCAGACTTTAGGAGTTCTTTTAGAGGCACCATTTGCTTGTTTTTATTTGCCACTTCAATACCTATGGTTCCTCTTCCAGGTATTGGCGCAATGATTCTTATGCCTTGAGCAGATAAGCTAAGGGCAATATCATCTTCGAGACTTTTGATACGTGAGATTCGGACACCCGGAGCAGGTACGATTTCGTATAGCGTTACGGTTGGTCCAATCGTAGCTTTGATTTTTTGAATTTCAATTTTATAATTTAGTAGGGTAGCGATGATTTGGTTTTTATTGGATTCCAATTCACTTCGATCTATTTCGAATTTTTGGTCGCTATAGTCATTTAATAAATCCAAACTTGGAATTACATAAGTACTTAGATCAGCTCTTGGATCATAAGGACCCGTATGGCTCTCGTCATGCCAGCCGTCCTCCTCATCGGGGACAGGCTGGTATGATGGTCGAGATTCGCTTTGTTCTGGATCTTTTGTAGTAATGGATTCCGAAGGAGCGATTGTTTCTATTTCGAGGCTTGGGCCAAAGGGGTTAATTATTTGATCGGCTTTGGAGCCAATCGTTGCGGCCAGACCGGCATTTTCGGCAAAATCTCCAAAGTCCACTTCGATTCCGGCAGATTGATTGGCGGCTGCTTTGTTTTTGAGATAGATTTCATTTGGTGTTAAAGCATTATCTGCGGAAGGATTTGAATTATTGTTCCATTTAAAGGCATTAGACCAGTCCAAGAAGCTATCCGATTCGGAGCCTCCAAGCGTCTGAAATTGCAATTTTTGAAGACTTGGGTTAAAGAACCATATAATGAAACTTATCAGAGAGAAGATCAAAGTCACCCCAAGACCAACTTCCCCAACAAAATTGCTGAGTAAATCATTAGTTCTGCTTCCGAAAGATCCACCGTATGGAAACCCTTGGTCTTGCAGGATAAAGTCAAGAATCATAGACAACAGGGCCATGATCATTAAAGTATGTGTGCTGTATCTCAATAGACCAAGCCATCCTGACCTTTTCAGGAATCTAAAACCAAGATGTACGATTACAGGAATTAGTAAGAAACATGCGATACCAAATCCATAATAAAAAAAGAAGTGAGAGGATAGAGCGCCAAGTCTTCCTAACCAATTCCCAACTTCAGAACCGGACTTGAATAGAATGCGCCAGGATAATGCGAGTACTTTGTCCTGATCGGCTTTCCATGTGGACAAATAAGAGATAAAAGAGATGAGTAAATAGATAGCGCCCATAAAAGAGCTCATAGCAGCGATTTTTGAGACCCTCTCATCCTTCAGCCACTTGACCCATTGATCCCAAAATGAACGTTTTGCAGATTTTGACCTTGCCATGATAAATAGTAGATTATGTATTAAAACCTGCGCTAATGTATGACTATTTTATAATATTATAATTTTTTATAAATTATTTTTAATTGAAAGAGTGATATATACACATTATAAAATATCATAATATGAATATATTATTATTTATTTAAATTAGTATAATATGTAATTTATTTATTAACATATCTTTATGCTATTAGATTAGGCTATTTTAGCCTCTATTGTAATTTCAGGTCTTAATTTTGTGTTTTAAAAAAAAATTATGGTGGGATCACATAAAGTTATTATTGCTGGTGCCGGGGGGATAGGGAAAGCTGTTGGATTGATCCTTGCTGAAGTACCGGACATGGCCGCCGATATCTATATAGGAGACATTAACTATGAGGCGGCTAAGGAAGTTTCTCAATGGATTCAGGAGGGCGCATCCTCCATTGTTCAAATTGAGCCATTTCATATTCATCCTGACCTACTTACAGATCAAATGGAGTATGTTTTTAGTTCAGGGGACATCCTTCTTGATTGTTTGCCGGGAGGAGAGGCTCCAAGGATGGCTGCCTTTGCTTTAAAATATAAGCTGCATTATGTAAACCTGACGGAATATGTTGCGGAAACAAATCAAATCCTGGAAATGGCCAAAGGTGCCGAAACCGGGTTTGTTCTGCAGGCTGGTCTTGCTCCAGGATTTATCAACGTACTGGCGCACCAATTGTATAAAGAGTTTTCTGAAGAGTTTCATTCTGACAGGTTAGATTATATGGCCATGAAAGTTGGCGCACTGACAAGAGTAGTGACCGGGCCTCATTATTATGGATTTACCTGGAGTCCAATTGGTGTTGCAACAGAATATGTTAAGGATGCAGTTGTGGTCAGAAATCATGAGAAATTAAGGGTTCCTTCTTTGTCCGGAACAACGCACTTAATCATTGACGGGATACCTTATGAAGATGACTACACTTCAGGGGGTGCGGCTGACTTGCCTGACTTCTTTAGAGAAAAGGTAACTAATTTGGATTATAAGACCATTCGTTATCCGGGGCATTTTGACTGGGTGAGAAGTCAGTTGCAGATTGTTGGTGATAGTCAGGGTGCAGAGAACCGTTTACTGGAAAGAATGAAAGACCACATACCACATGTAGAGGATGATCTTATTGTTCTTTATGCAAGTGTTCAGGGAAAGGATTCTAAAGGAGTTCTAAGAAAAAAGGAGAAAAGCATGAGCATTGAGCCTGTAAAAGTCGGATCTCACCTATTAAAAGGCATCCAACTTACAACTGCGGCACCCATGCTAGAATGTGCCAGGATGCTTTTAACTGGAAAATATAAGGGGCCAATATTGCAGTCGAGTATTGATCCAGAAGAGTTTATGCGTGGTCCATTTATCCAAATGGCATTCCATTCCAACAAGAAAAGGGAAAGGGTGAAACTGGATGCCTGATATGATAAAAAAATATTATTTGTGAAATAAGCGGAAATGTTTGGAAAAAATGGTCTGTAAACCTATTTTTGCACTTCGTTTTTGAAAAGAAACAGCTGATCTGTTAGCTCAGTCGGTAGAGCAACGGCCTTTTAAGCCGTGGGTCTTGGGTTCGAGTCCCAAACAGATCACATAAAGCCCTTGTAAGTCAATGATTTGCAGGGGTTTTTTGTTTTTGATTAAGGAAGATGGTTTAATCTTGTGGATTATGAAATATCCTAGTTAATCCAATTGATTAGCACTCTTCGCTTTGTCTTCAAATCAATTGTATGAGTTTTTGCTCCTTCCATTCAATTATTACAACGGCAGGATTTTATTTTATTTAGAAATAAGTGAGACTCTTTAATTGGAGAAATTGGATTCATTAATCAAAGTTTATTCTCAAATATTGTAATTTATCCGGTTGTGCTTGAAATTGCTGTCCTACGTAATCGTAATATTATTTTATAACAAATCATATTTTTGATTTCCTGAATTAAGTTGTTATCACATATTTTTTTTTTGAAATCAATTTTGAATTTAATAAATGAGGAATATCCTTTCGAAAAGAAAATTCTAAAACAAATTTTGCACAACATAGGGTACTAATTTCAAATCTTATTTAAGTTGAATTTTATAAGAATAAGTTACCGGAGGCTTATCGGATTTATTTTCTTTCTTTTCTTCAGGTAAGATTTGGTAATTTAATGTCATTTCTTTTTGCTTAGGCAATTGGAAGCCAATGTTTATGGTTTTGAAATAACTTACTTTGAGTTGATGGATTTTTGCAATATTGAATTTTAATAATTTTACCACCCTGATTGCTTCCTGATCGCAGCCATGGCCAAGTCCACTTATGATGTGTGCATCTACTACATTTCCAAGGTAGTTAATTTCAATTTTTACAACAACCGTTCCTTCGATCTGATGTTTGATCGCCTCTTCCGGATATTTTAGCTGATCTGAAACGAACTTGCTCATTGCTTTAGGTCCACCCGGATATTGAGGTTGAGGAATGAAGTTCTTTTCTTTTAAGTGTTTCTTAGACATTTGACACCCATTCAATAATCATAGAATTCAATTAAAGATAGTATGATTTATTGAAGTCAGAGGATAATAATTTGTCTGTTGGCTTATAAATATTGAAACCGTCTTACATTTAATTAAAACAAACTCAAAAAAAAGTAACTCAATTCTTTTGATTAGAAATAGAGTTGTATTTAGCAATTTATATCCTATAGGTATTCTGAATTAGTATTGTTCCCGTTTAATCTCCTTTTTAGCTATATTTGAACGATTTAAGATAACTTTATGATGGTTAATAATATTAGATTAATATATTGTCTTTTTAGTTTTTTCGTTTTTTTTCAAACTTACATATCTGGTCAGAAATCCATTGCTAAAGGAAAAATTTATGCATTGGTTATAGGGATTTCAGAATATAAGGATGATGATTTTACGGATCTGAAATTTGCGCATAGAGATGCAGAATTGTTCGCAGATTTTCTTTATTCTCCTGCCGGAGGATCTGTGCCTAAATCACAGGTAAAACTTTTGCTCAATGAGCAAGCTACCGTATCAAATATTTATTTAGCCAAAAGATGGTTGGAAACGGAAGCCAAGAAGAATGATCTGGTTTTCTTTTATTTTGCCGGTCATGGAGATGTGGAAGGCAGCATTTATAAATTGGGATATTTGTTGGCGCACGACACACCTTTTGGAAATTACCTGAATAATGCCGTAAGAATTGAGGATTTCAATATCATGGCCAATACGCTTTCTGTAGAAAAGAATGCAAATGTTGTGCTCATTACGGATGCTTGCAGATCAGGTAAGCTTGCTGGTAGCGACAACAGGGGAAGAAATTTGATTGGCGAACAGTTAAATAAAGTCGAAAAAAACGAAGTTAGAATAGCTTCCTGTGAGGCAGATCAGGATTCGGAAGAGAACGAAGTGTGGGGAAATGGGAGAGGGGCTTTTTCCTATTTTTTATTGAATGGATTAAAAGGATTGGCAGATGATGGCGAAAAGGATGGAGTCATTACTTTGCAGGAATTGAGTGCATATCTTGCCAAAAAAGTTCCAGATGAAGTCTCCAAAATTACCCAGAAGGATCAAAATCCGGTTTCACTTGGAAAGCCAAACAAATTAATGGCCATTGTCAATGATTCAATTCTTAAATCCCTTGCTACGCAATCAGTCATTTCTACAACAAGTGGCGATCTGTCCATTTCCAGATCCATTTCTTCAGAAGTGGCCATAGAAAGGACTTCAATTGAAAAGTTTTTAGGTCTTATGAAGAATAATGATTTGGAAACTGCAATAGATTTTAGTCAATTGCTTACCATGTCGGCAGATGAAGCAAGCGATTTTATATTTAATCATTTTAGGGGAGGAATGGACTCACTGGAAGCTGAAGAACTTTATCTTCAAAGGAGTTTAAATCCGAAGATCAACCAACAATTCAAACAACACCTTGCTGCAACAATTCATGATCGAATTCAACTTCTCATTAATCTTTATTTAAAGGGAGATGAAGAAGAATTAGAAAGACGACAATATTACAATAGTGGGTCTGCTGTGTATGACAAGTATCCCATCATGATTGAGACAGCTTTGAAATTTTTAAACAAAGATCAACCGCTGTATCATATTTTGGAAGTAAAGAAATATTACTTTGCTGGAGTTGCGCTGAAGTTGAAAATTCCATTGTCCACCAATCCGGATAGTCTGGTGGATTTGGCATTGAATGAACAACTCAAAGCGTATGATTTGGAAAAAAATGCAGCATATATTCATAATGAATTAGGGAACTTATTTAAATATAAAAGGCAGTATGATTTATCTCTTGAGCATTATAAAAAAGCCACAGAAATTGCACCCAATTGGTCCATTCCCTGGTCAAACATGAGTGGTCTTTTTGCCGCACAAAAAATGGTTGCCTCAGGTATTGACGCAGGAAAAAAGGCAATAGTTCTTCAGGATGAAATGCAAGGGGCGCATACCAATCTAGCTAGAAACTACGAAATCTCTGACAATCTTTTGTTTGCCGAGGAACATTACCGCAAGGCTGTTCAAATAAATTCACAACATTTTCTACCTATTGAACGATTAGGCCATGTTAAGTTAAGAGCTTTGGACTATGAATATGCAGAAGAGTGTTTTAAAGAGGCAGACTATTTGAGAAAAGGTTTTTTTCCTGGTATGCCTGGTATTACGGTGGATTCTAATGGAGATGGAGTTGTTGATTTTCTTGGTCAGGAATTTCTTTCACCGCTCAGTTACCTTGAGTGGCCTGAACCAAAAGATCCTTTGGTTTTTTTCTATATGGGGATGCAGAACTTGGATCAATCAAATTTTCAGATTGCTGAGAACTATTTTAATGAATTGGTTCAACAGTGTCCAAAAGATCCTTTGGTCTTTAAGTATTTAACAAAGTTAATGTATGCTCAGAACCGATACCTTGAATCTGAACTCATGATTAAAAAGGCAAGAGAAAATTATTTAATGCAAGGAGATTTTAACAAGTATTCTGATAGTTTGGTTAAAGCCCATATGGCGACAGCTGATGATAGAGCTTTGTTTAAACCAGAAGTAGATATGGTCGAATTTTATAAGAGTCAACATTTTGACCCGTTGGATATAGATTACTATGCCGGTAAATTATATGAAAAGTGGGGGTATTATGATGATGCAGAATCATATTATCGGCATATTATTCAGGCAGACAAAAGTCAGATGAAGGGATATTATCATCTTTGGAATATGTTTGAAACACTGGGTCGGTTTGATCAAAGTGAACAAGTTATTCAGGAATTTATGCATGCGGATAAAGTTAGGGGCGAGCAAGAATTGTATGCCTTTTATGTTAGAATGCTTGCTTCTCATCCTAAGGAAGAGTATTATTACAAGGCTGGAATATTAATGTATGACTATGCAGAATCTCATACTTATTTATATAAAAGAATTCCATACAGTAAGTTTCCATGGAATTCGCCAGAAGATGAAATCTTGCCTATTGCTGCTTTTGATCGCGCTGATCCTCTGAGTTTTCAGCCTACAGTAAATGGTGCGATGGAAATGGATCTTATGGTTAAAGTTGCTAAAAGTTTTGAAGATCCCATCCAAGATGGATTAAATCATCTCCAAGATTTTTGTACACTTTCAAAGGATTCCAGCATTTTATCTGAAGTGTATTCAAAGACAGGTGATTTATTTTATTGGTCAGGAAACGAAAGTGATGCTTTGAGTGCCTATCAAACTTCCTTGGATTATCGAGATGGACAGGCTGATGTCAGAGCAAAACTTGCATACGGATTAGGGCGAGTGCACCAGTATGAAAAATCCTTGTTCAATCTGCTCTTTTTAAAGGAAAAAAAACAGATTAATTTTGAATCGAGTTTAAGGTTGGCAGACTATTTGATCCTTTCTGGGCAGTTTGAATCAGCGGATAGTTTACTTTCAAATTGTAAAGCCATCATAGGTGTTAAGGATGACCGAATTGAAGCTTTAGTTGCGAAATTAAATTTTATCTCAGGTAAGTATAATCTAGCATTGCCGTATTATTTAAAAGAATGGCAGAAAAAGAACAAAGATTTTAACATAAATTATACTTTATGCAGGCTGTATGCTAAAATGAATAATAACAGCGAAGCGTTTAAGTATCTTAGACTTGCAATGGAAAATGGATTTAATCTTAATTTTGTTTTAGAAAATGATGAACTCCTTGCTGCATTGCGAAAGGTTGACGAATGGGAAAGTATTAGAAACAAAGTAAATTAACAGATGAGATTCAGAGTCAGTAAGCTAATTTTTCTTTTCATTTCCAATGTGATCCTTGCACAAGAAAAAGGCATGACTCCGGTTGTACCGGGAGGGGTAAAAGAGACAGGCGTTACGCGAGCCGTTATCGTAGGAATTTCTGATTATCAAAATGTCAAAATTACAGACCTGCAATTTGCTGATCGCGATGCGCGTGCTTTTGCAGATTATTTGAAAAGCCCGGCAGGAGGGAAGGTCGATAGCGCTCATATTGTTTTGTTGTTGAATGATAAGGCAACTTCAGGTCAATTTGTATCTGCATTGTATGGATTGATGGAAGAGAGCAAGGAAGGAGACCAGGTAATCATTTATTTTTCTGGACATGGAGATGTTGAAAGTACTACCATTAGCCAACCTGGATTTTTACTTTGTTGGGATGCGCCTGCGAGGGTATATATGGGTGGGGGGACTTTTGGACTTACTTATTTGCAAGAAATTATCTCCACACTTTCCTTAGCTACTAAATCCAGGGTGTTGGTCATTACCGATGCATGCCGTGCCGGAAAACTTGCCGGAAGTTCCATAGGAGGCTCACAAGCCACTGCGGCTAATCTGTCCAAACAATATGCAAATGAAGTGAAGATCATGTCTTGCCAACCGGATGAATTGTCTTTGGAAGGAAAATCCTGGGGTGGTGGGCGAGGGGTGTTTTCTTACTTTTTTCTGGCCGGGATACAGGGGTTGGCGGATAAAAATAATGACGGGACTGTAAGTCTGGCTGAAATAGAAAGATATCTTGGAGATAAAGTTCCTACTGCAGTCGCTCCACATAGTCAGATTCCGATGACCATAGGGAATAAGAATACTGTACTTTCGAAAGTGGATCCTAAGATTTTAGAGGAATTAAAAAAGCTTGATGTAGACGGTGGGTTTTATGAGTCAGGCAACCGATCCCTGGGAATAAATTGGATTTTATCAGAAGATACCATACTGCTGAAAAAGGTAGAATTATTTAATGCCGCGCTGTCTCGTGGTCATCTTGATTTTCCCTTACAGAATTCAGCATGGAGTATTTTTCAGGAAATAAAAGATAGAGAAGAGCTTAAAAAAAATATTGGATTGATGAAACGCAATCTGGCTGCTGCGTTGCAAGATGGTGCACAACAAGCCATTAATGATTATTTGATGGCGGATCCTAAAGAGTTAAAAAGCAGATGGGGTTTCGACCCAAAATATGATCGGTATCCACAACAATTGGAGAAAGCTGCTGAATTGCTCGGAGATAAACATTTTTTCTACAATACTCTGATCTCAAGAATGCACTATTTTAAAGGATTAAACCTTCGATTAAAAGGACAAAGAGAAAATTTGGATACATTTTATTTGCTGGCATTGGAAGAACAACAAGTAGCACTCAAACTGGAACCAAAATCGGCCCATATTTTAAATGAAATAGGATATATAAATTTTCTAAAGGAGGATTATAAGGAATCTGTGCTTAAGTATAAAGAGGCCTTGCAATATGCCCCCTCCTGGCCATTGTTGTGGTCAAATTTGTGCGGAAGTTATAACAGGATGGGGGATTATGAAAACGGATTGATTAGTGGTGAAAAAGCGGTAGAGCTGGACAGTATGTTTGTTTTAGGGATTTATAACTTGGGGCATAATTACCAATACAGGGGAAATCTATCAAAGGCAAATGAATTTTATTTAAGAGCAATAGACATTGACTCTAGTTTTTCAGATGCATATTTTAGATTGGGTAGCAATTATGTTTACAATAAAAAATATGATTTAGCGGTCAAAATGAAGAAGGCGGGTTTAAATTTTGAACCAAATAATGTTCCGGAATTGAATGCATTGGGTTACGCGCTTCTTCAACTTAACGAACTTGAGGAAGCTAAGACTTATTATGAGAAAGGAAGATCCATTTTGCCTGTAAGTGAGTATACCTTTCATGGGATGATAGAGTATTACATGTATACGAACGACATAGTAAATGCTGAAAATGAATTGACAAACTACGTTGTTAAATATCCTAAGGATAATTTCGCCCATTACCTGTTGGCATCCATTTATGCCCAAACAGGAAGAAATGCCTTATGTTGTGAATCCCTAGAAAAAGCCTTTAAAGAAGGTTTTAAGGATCTGGACAGTATATTGACCGATGATAATTTTAAGAAAGTCATCCAAATGAAGGAATTCAAAATCTTAAAAAATCAATATTTTTCTAAGTGAATCATCCATGGATTTTAATTCTTATTTTTCCATGATCATTTTTGCTTTGGAGTATTGACCCATCCTTACACAAAATGCCGCATAAAGCATCTTGACCAGTTCATTATCAGGATATTGCGATAAAATTTTGTCGTAAGTATTTAATGCCTCCATGTTCATTTTATTGCTTTCCAATGCAACGGCGTCCATCATACCCTGAACGACGGGATCTGTGTTTGAATAGATGTCTGAATTTTTTGGCGTTTCCAGAATTTCATTTTGATCTTCCATAGGCAGGATAACAAAAGTTACCGGTGGAGAAACCAGCTTTTGACCATAGGCAATTATTTGCCAATAATATGTCTTTTGGGGATCCAGATTAAACTTACTCAGATCTAGCCAAACGAATGTATCCTGAACTACATAATTGGTAATTAAATTTACTTCTTCATCAAAAATGCAAATCATATGGTGTTCTACATCTTTGGATTTTGACCAGCGTAAAACAGTTGCCCCATTTTTGTAAATTCCTCCCGGACATGCAGGTTCAATATTCATGTCGTTAATTCCCCAGCCACCTTTGTCTTTAGGGTCAGTAGTTCCCCAACCGCCTTTGTCTTTAGGATTGGTAGTTCCCCAGCCACCTTTGTCTTTAGGGTCGGTAGTTCCCCAACCGCCTTTGTCTTTAGGGTCAGTAGTTCCCCAACCGCCTTTGTCTTTAGGGTCAGTAGTTCCCCAGCCACCTTTGTCTTTTGGGTCGGTAGTTCCCCAACCGCCTTTGTCTTTAGGATTGGTAGTTCCCCAACCGCCTTTGTCTTTAGGATTGGTAGTTCCCCAGCCACCCTTGTCTTTAGGGTCGGTAGTTCCCCAACCGCCTTTGTCTTTAGGATTGGTAGTTCCCCAACCGCCTTTGTCTTTAGGATCGGTAGTTCCCCAACCACCTTTTTCTTTAGGATCGGTAGTTCCCCAACCACCTTTTTCCATGGTAGAAATTTCATTCCAGCCATCACCTTTGGATTTATTGGTTTTAATTTTCCATTTGGATTGTCCGGTGATTAGAATAGCGGATTTGATGTATTCTCCAAATAAAGGATCAAAATTTAGTTTTGCGTTTCGGGTACTTTTCTCGGCTAAGTTTTCTAAAGGATAATTCCCTTTATTGGAAAAGGTGATGAATTTGTTGTTGGCATAAACGAGGGCATCTGAATTTTTCTTAAGTTTAATCGTTCCTTCTTTTTTCAAAAGGGTTCCTGCAACGGGTTTGATGCATTTTCCAGATTCCAATTTGCTTTTTACTTTTCCATGAGTGGTCACTACCACAACCGGTAAGACAGCTTGTGCAGAAATCAGGTGAAGAAATTGAACTGCCAGGCATAAAGAAATTAATATTCTTGACATAATTGATTAATATAAAATGGATAAAATTCCAAGGTTTTCAAATTGATTCATTGTACTGTTTTTTTTCTTTTGACAAAGAAAAAGTGACCACCTTCATCACGGGTGTCAAAAAACACGCCAAAAACAGGCGTGGTTGCTGAGTTTCTCCGAATAGGTTCTATGATGTCGTTGTACAATGTATATTCAAAGGTGATGTCGTGTGGATTGTTTTTTAAATACTTTATCAGATATTCATTAAAATAGGATTTGTCCGGAACTGTTTCCTGTGCTCCACTGGAAATAAATTTACGCGATTTCTTGGATGCAAAACTATTGAATGTGCTGATGTCGTGTCTTTCTATACTGTCTTTATCCAATCCTCTTGAAGCCATAGCCCCCAAGTAACATGCGTCCGAAATAAAAAGTATGTTGTGGATTTTACATTTTTTTAAAAGATCTTTAATGATGTCGCTGGTGATGTTCTTGGAATCTGAGTTCTCCTCTGCGTCCACAGGAATTAGAGAGGTTTTGTCAGTGATGTTATCGTATTTTCCATGACCTGCATAATAAATCAGTAAATAAGTATTAGGGCCATGGTCCGTAAAAGATTCAAAGCCTTTGTATATGTTTTCATAGCTTCCATTTGTAATGACTTTAATGTTTTCAGGTTCAAAGGTATAATTCTCTATTAGAGTACTCCTCATGTTTTCCACATCAGAAACGGCGTATTTTAATTTTTTCCAATGTTTGTATTCATTGTTTCCAATCAAGAGTGCGTAGTATTTGTTTTTATCCAAATCCACTGAAAAATTTGAAGAGTCTCTTAACCTGGCTCCTCTTTGGTTGTCGTCTAATGAGTTTTGATTCATTCCAGCACTTAATGTTGGAAGGTTTGTATTTAGATTCTTTTGATAAAACAACAAACCTAAAACTGAAATCAATACTACACTTGCAGCGACAGATAACCAGGGAATCCAATGATTTTTATTGTTAGTGAGCTTATCTATTTCAGATTTAAGAACTCTTACAGATTCATAACGTAACTCAGGTTTTGTTTGAGTAGCTTTCTCAATGATTTTATTAAGTTTATGAAAAATCGGTTTGTTGTCCGGTTGTTTGTCGTATTTGAAACCATAAATAAGTTGTTTTAATACGATTCCTAAAGCATAGATATCTGTTTTTTCATTGATTATTCCATGATTTTCCTGTTCCGGAGGCATGTATCCTTTGGTGCCAAATTCGCCTGTGTTGACTTCTTTTTCTCCTACATGTATTTCGGATTCTCCGGCAGCTTTTTTAAGGTTTAGAAAGGAAAAGTCAATGATCTTTGGATCCATTTCCTGAGAGATCATTATGTTGTTTGGCTTAATGTCCCCATGAAAAATGCCTTTTATTCTAAACGAATGGTATTCGTTTTGATCTTCATATTCGAATTCATGGGCGTAAATTATGGCGTCACATATTTTGCCAAACATTACCAATTTTTCCTGCAAGCTACAGGTGTCTACCACGTTGGTCCTGTCCAGCGAATCCCCTTTAACCAGGTCCAAAACAAGAATAAAGTATTCAGCATCTACTTCTGAAACCACAAAATATTCCTTAATACCGATGATATCTTTATGGTCTATTTTTAATAAACCTTTAAGTCCGCTCTTAACTATTTTGTTGAATTCGGCGATGATATTTTTGTCATTGGTATGTGCTATTTTAAGCGCGACCTTTTCTTTTGTGTAATTATGAACAGCAGTATAAACGGAAGTGAAGCTGCCTTTTCCAAGATAGTCCAGCGTGGTGTAATTTCCGAATACTTTGTTTTTGAAGATTTTCATGACCAGGTTATCAATTGTGCTTTATTCCTTTTGTTTTTTGACTGTGATTTATTCTATTGCTTGATTAAAAATTAATAAAGGTGTTGATCATAATCCTGTCTAAAAATATTTATTGTTGTAAGAAAAATTCCCCCAACGTTCTACCACATCCTCCTCATTTAAAATAAATATTGAATTGTTGTAAATTAAAATACTTCCAAGCGGCGTTTCCAAGGTTTGTTTTGCGGGGCCGTAAGTTTCTGTTACTAAGGAACCCGGACTTCCCAATCCTATTTTTTTTGAGTTTTTGATTGTGCTACCAGGTTTGGTGAGCAATATAAAATTTCTAAACTTTGGTTCACTTATTTGATTGAAATAAATTTTAAAGTTCAGGGTATCTTCCGTCCACTGAAAAAAGATGTTGGAATTGTTAATTTGGAGGACTTTTTCGGTATCAAAATTCGGGCTTCTATTTTTGGCTATGGATTTTAAATTGAAATTTTGAATGGTGTCATAAACTTCATTTAATGGAGTGCCGGTAATATCCTTTGGTATAATACCTGTCGTTATGATGTCCAAATTTATTTTTGCAAGTTTGCTTTTCGATTTGGTTACCAGATCATTTAAAATCTTTTTTGCTTCAATTTCCTTTTTTGTTTTTGCATAAATGATGGCCTTTAGTATTTTGGCATCTGCACTCAGTTTTGTAAGCTTCTGTTTGTTGGCTAGTTCTAAAGCTTCATTATTGCATAAGAACAGAGCTCTTTCATAATCTCCCAGTATGGTCAATGCTATAGCCTTATTTAAATAGGCTGGTGCATACTCTGCATCCAACCCTATGGCATAATTGAAATGTTTTATCGCTTCACGCAAAAGCGACTCACGCTTTTCTTTAACCGTTACATCCCTTGCGCCCTGGGTCTTTAGATCCAGTTGTACCGGATATTTAAATTTTAAATCTTTTTGATCAAAATAGCTGAGCGCTTCATATAAGTTTGCGGCACCTACATTATTGTATATTTCTCTACTCTGATAGTGCATCAGAATGTATTTGTAATAGTATTTGGCTTCTTCAAATTTGCCTGTGGCATTAAGCATATTGGCCATTTCGAATGCATCAATTAAAGATTCTAGTTTAGAGGCGCTTCTTTTAGAAAATTCCACACGATCTTGTAAAGATGGATATCCGTCGATATCATCTTTCATTTTATAATCTTTGTAAATACTTTTTATAATTTCTCCTCCTTTGTCAAATAATCCGAAACCTGCGGAATATGCTAAAAAGCCACCCAAATAATCTGCCTCGATTTCATTAGATACCATATCATTGTTATCTACTTTTAGACTGCGGCTTGCTTTTAGATCATTATTGTTTCCTGCAAAACCACTTCGCCACGCATGTTTTTCATAATAATGAGTGAGTTCATGCCCCAACAAAAATGCAATTGCTGCATCCCCATACGGAAGGCAAGCATCATAAGCTTTTTTCTCCAGGACAATTTCCAGATTTTCATAATCAATGGATGCAGCTCGTGCAACTTCATTCCGTAGAAAAACCTCCGGGATTTGAAATCTGTAATCACCTCTTGCTTTTACCAGTTTATCATATATTGTCTTGACGCGTTCTTCATCTGTAGTTCCTTCGATGTCGTTTATTCCTGAAGTTGGAGGGGCATCCGGATCACTAACAATGGCAGGGGTTGAAATTGGGACAGGATCCTGTGCAATTAGCTGGTTGTGTGTGAAATTTAAGAGAAATATAAATACGCAAATCGATCTTTGAAAAATTGAAAAGGTCATAAAAATCTATATGTTTTAACTCAAATGCCAATGTTATTTGCAGAAAGCAGTATTGTAATTCAAATGTTCCCTCTAACAGGAATGCTTTAAGCATTCCTGTTAAGAAGTAATTACCCACATAAATATAGGAATTTGGACTAAGGTTATCAGTTTTGTTGCTTATTTATTTACAAATAAGCTAAGTTTATTGAAATATCAGGATTAATCGATAATCCTGAATTGGGTGGAAGATATATTTACTTGTCCCGGCGGGAGGGAGGAAGTGTTTCCACCTCGTGTAGATATCTTATCCAATTGGTAGGTCTCCAGGAATAATTGTTCGAAGGGATCTTTTTTATTTGTTGGAGCGTCATTAATGCCTCTTCTTTGGTCAAGGGGTCTTAAATTGATTGGATTTCTGCTTGCAATGACCCTGAATAACTCAAGTCCAAGCGGTGGGCTGATTCTGAAGTTAATGGGAATAATTTCCGATTTACCGGCGGCTAGTTTTATAGAAGATTCTTCAGCCTTTGGATAAAGAATGTTCATTTTATTGTCCGGTTGGATATCAATGATGGTATAAAATGCCTCTTCCTTCCCATAGTTGCTTATTTTAAGTCTGATGGTATCCCCGTTTTGTAAAGTTATTTCTCCCTGTTCATTCTTTAAACTGTCCGATGGGTAGTTTGGCGGAATTTTTTTTCCTTTTCGGCTCATTAAAATAAAATCCAGTCTTAAATCAATTTTTCTGTTTTGTTGATTCAATTTTCTTAAATACTGGGCTTGTGCGTATTTGGTGATACTTTTTTTGATGGATTCAAACAAACTTAGTTTGTTGGCAGAGTTTTTCCAGGTATCAATTTCCAGTCCAAATTTATTGGAAAGTAAAATTTTTAATCCGGATTCTTCCAGGATAAGATCTGCATCGGCATCTGTTATTTTTATGAAAGGTATTTTAGCTAAATTTTGAAAAATTTCATTCACATCATTGCTCAAAGTGCCTTGCTTACGTAGGTTTATTTGAATGTTGCCAAAATTTTCTTCCACTACAATTCCCCAGGAATGGTCAAGGAGTTTCTTATCGAATCCATCTTTTAGTTCTACCAAACTGGTATGTGAACCTGCATCTATTA
>Ga0075163_10002960_pt1 | contig 22840 bp, 17 predicted proteins | sample JI1023141ADNA_FD_71478 | JGI IMG/M metagenome (GOLD analysis project Ga0075163, IMG submission 71478) | Wastewater effluent complex algal communities from Wisconsin, to seasonally profile nutrient transformation and Carbon sequestration -... | ecosystem: Engineered > WWTP > Effluent > Algae... | reverse complement strand
AACACATTGAACCAGGCATCATGCAGCGCGACCGAGAAGTAACGGTCTCTGATCGGCGGCACCGTCAGCACCACCGGCCCTTGCTTCTCCAGCCAGACGAAGGCAGCGCCATAAAGCGTGTCCACGTTTGGCATCGTGTTCTCCGTCTTTGGGGTGGAGAGATCACGAATCAACATCCAGCCACCAAATGCGGTTTCCGTCGGTGCCAAGTAACTCCGTGCCTGAAGGATTTCGCTCAACTGGCGCAGGTGCAGGAACGCCGGAAATTGATAGAGATACGCCTGGCAGGCCACCGAACGCGCCTGTCGGGATTCGCCATTCCGAATCTCCGCAGCAGTCAGGTCCAACCGGAAATCCTCAATGCGTGGGAGCGTCTCGGCGTGACCGGCGAGAACTGCGGCGGTGGCCAACGCTGCAACACTCCACCCTGCCGCGAATCTCCGAATCGGACGTTCAGTCTTGTTGCTCATGGGTCAATCAGGATGATCTCGAAGGCCTTGCTCAATGAAGGAGGGAAACGTTCTGTCATTTCCCACCCGGCTTCAGCGAAGCACCCTTCTGGCGGGGCGGGAATTCCGCGAGCGACTTGAAGTGCGCGGCGAGCGCGTCCTGCACTTGGCCGCCCCATGCGATGCCTAGCTTCATCGCAGTGAATTGGGAATGATGCGAGTCGTGCCTCTCATACGGATCCATGCGCAAATTGAAAAGCAGCGCACTGGGCTTGTTGTAATCGAAGAATCCCGTGCGCTGCTGGAAGTGTGACTTCCAATTGCCGATGCGGATCGCCGTGAGATCGGCCTCATTGTAATAATAGACCATGTTGCGCTTTGAGGGCGCGTCGCCGGTCCAGTGGGCGAGGTTATTTTCCCCATCGATCATGACTTTGTGCGAGGTCTTGAGTTGCGCGCGCACGTCCTCGACACCGGCTGCGGCGGCGAGAGTGGCGAAGATGTCTTCGTTCGTCTGGATGCCGTTGGAGATCTTCCCTGCCTTGATGCGGGCGGGCCAGCGGATGAGCATCGGCACACGCACGCCGCCCTCCCATGTCGTAGCCTTTTCACCTCGGAAGGGTGTGGTGCCTGCGTCGGGAAACCACGCCACCATCGCTCCATTGTCGGCGGTGAAGAGCACGATGGTGTTCTCTGCCGCGCCGAGATCATCGAGCTTCTTGAGGAGTTGGCCGACCTGAGCATCGAGTTCCATCATGCCGCTGCCATAGAGATCCATCTCGGAGGAGTAGGGCGCGGCCAGCTTCTTGTGCGCCTCACGCAGGTGCGTGTAGATGTGCATCCGCGAGGGATTATGCCACACGAAGAAAGGTTTCCCCTCCGTCACGGATTTCTCCATGAAGGCGAGAGATCTCGCGGTGAATTCATCGTCCACCGTCTCCATGCGCTTGGTGGAGAGCGGGCCGGTGTCCTTGATCTTCTGCCTGCCTACTTTGCCGAAGCGTTTGTCCACCGTGGCGTCGTCTGTCTCCGTCGCCACGCAATCGAGCACTCCACGCGGGAGGTAGCGGTCGTTGAATGCCGCGTTCTTTGGCCAATCTTCAAGCTCGGGTTCCTCTTCCGTATTCAGGTGATAAAGGTTGCCGTAGAACTCATCGAAACCGTGCACCGTGGGCAGATGCTCATTGCGGTCACCGAGATGGTTTTTGCCAAACTGCCCGCAACGGTAGCCCAGCGGCTTCAGCACTTCCGCCAGTGTCGGGTCACGTTTGTCCAAACCAATGGCCGATCCAGCCATACCCACGGTCGTCAACCCGGTGCGGACAGGAAGCTGGCCCGTGATCAGCGCCGCACGGCCGGGTGTGCAAGTTGGGTGAGCGTAATGGTCGGTGAAAAGAACTCCCTCGCGTCCGATGCGATCAATGTTTGGCGTCGGCACCCCCATGATGCCGTGACTGTAGAGCGCCACATTGGAGATCCCGACGTCGTCCGTCATGATCACCAGGATGTTCGGCCGCTGCTTCTCCGCGCCCAGCGCGAGAGCGCTGAGCAAGGTGCAAAAAAGGGATGTCAGTTTTTTCATGGGACGGGTGGTTGATAGTTTCAGGAATCCAGCACGCCGCGGATACGCTCCGCAGTGTGCAGCAGATTTGTCATCAGTTTGACGTTGAAATCCGACTGGAAGACCTCGGCGACCTTTGGCGTGATGTGCACCTCGCGGCGGTTGGCCTGCTCGATCAAACCGAGTTCCTTCAAGCGCGCGATTTTTCGGCGGATGGTCTCGCGCGGCATCCCCGTAGCCTGCGCCAGGGAGTACGCATTGCAGGATGGCAGCCGGTGCCTCGCGGCATCGCCTCCCTCAAGTCTCTTCTCCAGAGCCGGGTTCAGACCCTCAGCCTTCGAGAAGTGCGTCGATAGATTGTGGTGCGCGATTTCTCCCAGCACGATTACCAGCGCCAAATCACCTTCGAACGCCGAGTAAACGTCGCGCAGGTAATCCAAAAGGAAGTGCGACATGTGAAGGGAGATCTCTCCTTGATGCGCTTCGTAGCGCTTCAACTCATCGGAGGGGAGGACGGCTTTAGGAGAGTGTGTCGGCATTGCGTTAATGCCGAAATGCTGCTCTCCGGCACACCATCTCTAGCCAACCGCCTGTCTCACCACAATCCAGAAACTGCCCAAAGTGGGCAGTTCGAGCAACAAGCCTCAACCACTCGTGCCCCGAGAAAGAGGAAGCTGGTGGCCTGACCAGCCCGCCAGGCCTTCTGCCGCCACTAGCAGACTATTCGAAGTGGACGGCTGGTATGAGCGGAAACGGATCACCAAAAGATTCTGCATTTTGCTCTCGCCAGTTCGCGTGATTTTTGGTGAAATCCCTCCTGCACTTCGGTGCCGCCATGAAACACAAGCGTCATGAGGTAGCTGCTGCGGCAGCACTTGCGCCGGGAGGTGGACGGAAGAGGCGCAAGGTGGCGAAGGGGCTGGAGGCAGCACGCAACGGAGCCGGGCTGAAGGAGGATGGCCCTTCGGGGGCTGCACACGAGCGCACGGTAGAATATCGGCTCTCGGCCGAGGAGTTCGTATCGCGGCTGCGGCTGACCTATGTGCATTTTTGCGCGTTGGTCAGCCCGTCGGTTGCCTGGTTGTCGCGCACATCAGGTGTGCCGTATGAGACGCTGCGGTTTTTCCTGTCCGATGAAACACACCTGCTCTGCTGGGTGAATGAAGAGAAGCTGGCTCGGGCTCTGGGTCACACCTCGGAGCATTACCGGAAGCTGGTACGGGTCTGGTCGCTGGACGATCCTTGGGAGATTCATCTGCGGGCAGCGGTGGCGGTGTGGCTGGTGCAGGCCATGGCCTGGCTGCAAGGGCGTGAGCTGGTGCTGATGGAGTGGTGACTTCTTGCCGACTGTGGCGGGAGCCGATCAGTGGATGCTGATGTTGATTTTTACCGCCCATCACCTCCGGCATAGTCTGCTGGCAGCAGCAGCCGTGCCAATCGAGTACCGGATAGCCGGGATAGGCAAAGCCATTGACGCCCCTAAACTTGGCCCCATGAACGCGGCCATACTGCCTCAACTCACTGCTCCGGCCCGAGACGGCTGGAACGTCGGTCAGGGTGTGCGGACGGTCGATTTTGGCATCCCGGCGGGCATTTGGGCGTTGTTTGCTCCGGAAAATCAATTCATTTTCCCGTGTCAGCAAGTGATGACAGGCCGTCATCAAGTGATTTTCCCGTGTCAGCAAGTGATGACAGGCCGTCACCAAGTGATTTTCCCGTGCCAGCAAGTGATGACAGGCCGTCACCAAGTGATTTTCCCGTGTCAGCAAGTGATGACAGGCCGTCAGCAAGTGTTTTTCCCGCGTCATCAAGTGATGACAGGCCGTCACCAAGTGTTTTTCCCGTGTCAGCAAGTGATGACAGGCCGTCACCAAGTGTTTTTCCCGTGTCAGCAATTGATGACAGGCCGTCACCAAGTGATTTTCCCGTGTCAGCAATTGATGACAGGCCGTCACCAAGTGTTTTTCCCGCGTCAGCAATTGATGACAGGCCGTCACCAAGTGATTTTCCCGCGTCAACAAAGCCTAGCGGAGCGCCAGGAACCGAACGGAGCGGGCCTTGAGGCCGCCGGACGGGGCTGGCGGGCCTTTTTAACCCTCCACGGAGCCGGAGCCTATGGCCACGTGGAATAGCGGGGGATCCAATCTGTGGTCCACCGGAAAGCTTTGGGCTCCGCTGACACCGGCGGGCTCCACAACCCAGAATACAAAACTAAGGAGAAATACCGTGAAGAGAAAATATTATTATCCGGGAGACTTTGCTCTCCGCCCAGAATGGCATACCAACCTGGCGGCTAAGCTGCTGCAATACGGAGCCGCCCCGCTGGCGCTCCAGACCGCTGACATCAACAACGGCGTGGCTGACAATCTCTACATGGCCTACGGCCTGGGAGATTGGATTACCAATGTGCGCGAGTACGCGCCGGCCTGCACCTCGGCGCTCAAAGTCCTGGCGAGTGGCACGGGAGGCGGGCCTTTTGTCTTCCCTCCGTGCCTGGCACCGGCCCTGCCGACGCTGCCGGTCGGAGCGGACCCGGTGCTGGCCGGAGCGCTGGACCGCATCTTCAAGCTGATCAAGGTCATCAAGAGCCGCCCCGGCTACACCGAGGCCATCGGCATCGACATGGGCATCGTCGGGAGCGAGGAACCGCCGCCACCACCGGCAGGTGACGTGCCGCCGCCGCGCATCACGGTGACGGCGATCTCGGGCGACACGTTTCAATACGCGCGCTGCAAGTTCATCAAGGACGGCCACCAGAATGTGGAGTTTCAGGGCCGCCGGGGAAATGGTGACTGGGAGGAGCTGGGCCTGTCCAACAAGAGCCCCTTCATCGACGATCGCCCACTGCTCGTGGCCAACCAGGCCGAGGTGCGCGAAATCCGTGCTCGCTTCGTGGATGACAATCTCCCGACCAGCCCATGGTGCGGCGTGGAGAAGGTGACGATCAGCCCGTAGGGCGCTGGAGGCGCTTACTCGCTGCGCGAGCGTTGAACAGTGGTTGAGCGATTGCTGAACGTTGTTGAGCAATTGTTTTGAAAACCATCGTTCAACGGCGCGCAGCACCCCTCGAATTGTAGGGCGTCTGTGTCAGACGCCGGAGCCGTCTCACTGAGACGGCCTACAACACCACCGCTTAACTTCCCTGACCGGCTAAAGCCGGGACTCCAACCAAGAGCCGAACCACTGCTCAACCATCGTTCACCGGCGCGCAGCGCCCCTCAACAACTGCTCAACTTCCCTTCCCATGTTCGACCCCACCAAACCCCAAGCTGGCACCGAGATCGACGCGGTGGAAATGCGCGGACAACTCAATGGCCTGCACGATCTGATCACAGCCATTGTCCAAATCACCGCAGCGCAAGTCGATAGCGTGACGACGGTGAATCCCGGTGATCCGGCAGCGGCGACAGTTAACCTGGCGGCCAATACCTTGCACTTCACCTTTGCCATCCCACGCGGGAACGATGGCGCACAGGGCATCCCCGGCGTGACGGGCGCGCAGGGGCCGCCCTTTGCGCAGGCGGTGGTCGATGCGGTGAACACCCTGCTGCCGGGAACGGACGCCACCGTGAGCGTGAGCTTTGACGGGACGAATGTTCACTTCACCTACGGCATCCCACGCGGCAACGACGGCAACCAGGGCCCGCCCGGAGAAGTGACGGCAGCGCAGCTCGCCGCCGCCGTCGTCGGCACAAGCAACAATACCAACGCCGTGGCTACGATGGACACGCCTTTCACCAATGATCCACCCACACTGGCGGACATGGAGTTGATGCGCACGAAGTACAATGAGCTGGTGCTGGCTGCGCGGAGGTGAGGGGGACGGAATGCGGGGGCTGTTACTTGGCTCCAAGCGCCGGAGTCGAATTCAATCAAATCTTCACTCACCTCCCGATGCCTCGAATCCGCGTCTGCATGTCCTCGATGGCGGGGGCGAGTTTCATCTTCTCTTCGGTGCTCGCGTTCTTCAGATAGTCCTCGATTCCGATGTCGATGAATTCGTCAAAGAGCTTTTGATCTTCGTCCGCCCGCTTCTGGGCTTCCTCTCCGCTGCGGTTGGCGCGGATGTCGCGCCGGACGCGGTTGACCATGTTCTTCCTGTCCTCGGGCGACATGACCTTGAAGCCCTTGATCACGGCGTCGAAGGCTTTCTGCACCGTGCGGTCCACATACACTTTTCTCTCGTCCTCGGTCAGCGAATCGAAAAACTTCCTCACCGTGTCGGTCGCATCCTCGCGCACCTCACGCCGCTGCTCGAAGGTTAGGAGGTTCATGTTCTTGATCACACTCTCGATGTGGGCCGCACGCGCGTTTTGCGAGATGACACCGCCCGAAAACCACGGCGCAGCCCCCATGATGGCGAGCGTCTCGGCGGGCGATGAGATGTCGTCCTCGGTCAGGTGCCGCACGACGGCGACGGCCAGCCAGAGCGGGATGAGCGCGGCGATTGCAATGAGCCATGGACGGTGGCGGTTCATGGGAAAGTGCGGGCTATTTACGCCCCAAGCGCTTGCCGAGCAACGAGAGGAACTCGCCGGCCTCCTCGACACCGAGACGCTTCGTGGCAAGGAAATACACACCGCCCGCGACCGAGATGGTGCCCAGCAAGGTCACTGCGCGCATGGCGAACCGCATGTGCGCCCAGTCGCCCATCACCGTGAACTGCGCGGCGATGCAAACGCTAGCCATCAGCCCGACGGCGATGAGCAGCCGCCACAGGGCATCGGTCAACTGGCGTGTCTCCATCCCGCCAGCGTGCTTTCTCATGTTCAGGTAGAGCGCGGCAAAATTCAGCGCGAGTCCCGTGGCCGTGGCCCACGCGAGCGCCGTGTGATCCCACTCCAGGACGAAGACCGTGATGGAGTTCACCGTCGCGGTGAAGACGATGACGCCGAGGCTGACCGTCATTGGCACAAAGCGGCGACCGATGGTGTAAAAAGCGGGCTGCACGACCTTGATGCAGGCGTAGAACACAAGCCCGAAGGCCGCGGCGCGCAGGGGGCCCACGCTCTGCACCACATCGTAGCTTGTGAATTTTCCGCGCTCGAAGATCAGGCTGACGATCTGCGGTCCGAGGATGCCCATGCCGACGGCCGAGGGGAGTGTCATGAAGAGCACGAGGCGCAATCCTTTTGCCAGCGTGCCGCGAAACGCCGGCGTGATGCCCTCGGTGGCCAGACGCGAGAGCATGGGCAGCGTGACCGTGGCGACGGCGACGCCGAAAAGTCCGAGCGGGAGCTGCTGCAAGCGCTGGGCGATGCCGAGCCAGGTCAGATTGCTCCCCTGCCCGACCACGCAGGAGGCGAAGATGGAATTCAGCATCACGGACACCTGCGTGCCGCTCGCGGCGATGAGCGATGGCCACATGAGGTGCAGCACATCACGCACGCCCTGATCCTTCCATCTGAAATCCAGGCCGAACCGAAACCCCACCCGGCGCAACGAAGGCAACTGCACGGCGAGTTGCATCACTCCGCCGATGAGCGTGCCGACGGCAAAGCCAGCGAGGCCCTTCTCGGTGACGACCCAGTTCTCGCGAAACGCAGGATCCATGATCCACGCCATGATGAGTCCGCCGACGATGCACCCGAGATTGAAGAACGCGGACGCCACGGCGGGAATGAAGAAGACCTTCTTCGAGTTCAGCATCCCCATCACCAGCGCCGTGACGGAGACGATGGCGATGAATGGATACATGATCTGCGCCAGTTGCACGGTCAGCTCGGTGGCACGCTCCAGCGTCCAGCCCTCGGGCAACGACTGTGAGGGATTGTCCACCTGCCGGACGATCCAGCCGATGTTCAGCAGGCGCACGAGATACGGGGCCAGGGCCACGCCGGCCATGGCCACCATGGACATGAAACAGATGGAGAGTGTGAGCATCTTGCGCCCCAGCTCCCACGCGGCCTGCTCGCTCTCGTTCTTGATCTTCTTGGAGAAGGTAGTGACGAAGGCCGTGGAGAGCGCGCCCTCGGCAAACAGGTCGCGCAGCATGTTTGGCGTGCGGAACGCGGCGTTGAAAAGGCCGTTGAAGAACGAGCCGAACATGCCGGTGAGCACCTGATCGCGCACGAGCCCGAGCACACGACTGCACAGGATGGCGATGGAGACGACGCTCGTGGACTTCGCCTGCGATGATTCTTTTTCCGGTTTTCCGCCGCTCATGCTCATGTCTTTGCGGCCGCGCGCCGCAGCCTGTCCATCATCGCGATGCCGAGGCCAAACTCGTGCAGCGGCTCGGCGATGATCTCGTCCACGCCGGGTTTATCCAGCTCGCGCAGTGCGTAGAAGAAGCGCACGGCAGCCTCCGGCAGCTTGCCATTGCCGGGGCTGAGGATCATCACCTGGGCCCAATCCGTCAGATCGACGTAACCGTCTTCCGGATCGCCCCGGAAACTCAGGAGCGCGTACTTTTTGCCGTGCTCGGGAATGAAATCACGCGGTGACTCAAGAAGGCGCAACGGCGTCCGTGGCGCGTAGTGGGAGGCAAGCTGGCCGGGCGCTTCGCTCGGCTCATCGATCAGGCGTTTCTGATGGCGCTGGAGCCTACCGTATTGCTTCAGGTCGTCCGGCACGATCGGGCCGGGCCGCAGGATGGTGATCATGGGCTTCGGCTCCGCCGGTTCGATCTTGATGATGGTGGACTCGATGCCGTGCAGACAAGCGCCGCCATCAATGATGAGCGGGATGCGGCCATCCAGCTCGGCCTGCACCGCCGAGGCCGAGGTGGGGCTGATGGAGCCAAAGCGATTCGCGCTCGGCGCTGCAATCGGTTTCCCGAGCGCCTGGCTGACGCGCTTGAACACCGGATGCGAACTCATGCGCACGGCCACCGACGGCAGTCCAGACGTCACGATGTCGGGCACGCACGCTTTCTTCGGCAGCACAATCGTGAGTGGACCCGGCCAGAAGCGCTCGATGAGCTGGATGACCGTCTTCTTGATCGACTCGGGCACCTCAGCCACATCGTGGATGGCCTGCTTCGTTGGCACATGCACGATGAGCGGGTCAAACGAAGGCCGCTCTTTTGCCGCGAACACCTTTGCCACCGCGTCCGCGTTCAATGCGTCGGCGGCGAGGCCGTAAACGGTCTCGGTCGGCAGCGCCACGATGTCCCCCGCTGAGAGTAGCCGCACCGCCTCGCTCACGGCGTGGTGCATGGATTCGGGTTCGTCGGTCGGTAAGGTCGTGGTCTGCATCAGGGAAATGGGGCCGACCATGCAGTGAAGGGCAATGGCCGGGCGAGACAGGTGTCTCACAAGCGGCGGGTCGTCAACGCGGCAGACGCGCAGTGCCGCCGGTCGATGCAGACGGCGAGAGACGGCCGCAGGCCCTGACGTTCTCATCCCACCATGAACCGCCGTCATTTCATCCAGCAATCACTCGCCACCACCGCCTGCATCTCCGCGCCAGCCATTCTGAGCGCGCGGTCGCCGAACTCGATGTTCCAAGTCGCCTCCGTCGGCGTCGGCGGGATGGGTGGCGTGACGATGATGAGCATCGCCCAGCACGAAAAGGTGCGGATCACAGCCCTGTGCGATGTGGACGCAGGCGCGTTGCAACGCGCAAAGGGAGGCCAGGCCACGAAGCGCAAGGAATTGATCACGACCGACGCCGACACTCGATTCAAAGACGCGGCGACCTTTGCCGACTACCGAGAGCTGATCTCCAAGATGGGCGACAAGATCGACGCCGTCACCATCGGCACGCCGGACCACATGCACGCCGCCATCGCCGTCACCGCACTGCGAGCCGGGAAGCCGGTCTATTTGCAGAAGCCGCTCACGCATCATTTGAGCGAGGCGCGGGTGCTGAGCGCGGAAGCGAAGAAGGCCGGCGTGACGACGCAGATGGGAACGCAGGGGCACTCGTCCATCGAGACATCTCTCGCCGTGGATCTCATCAAGAGCGGTGCGATTGGCAAGATCAAGGAGGTGATCTGCTGGGAAAACAAAGCCGCCAACTGGTGGCCGAAGATGACGGAGCGCAAGGCGGCGGCCGATCCGGTTCCCGAGGGGCTGGATTGGAATCGCTGGCTCGGCGTTGCGCATGAGGTGCCGTTCCTCGACAAGGCGTACCATCCCTCGATGTGGCGCTCCTGGGCGGACTTCGGTGTCGGCATGATGGGCGATATGGGCTGCCACTATTTTGATGTCGTGTTTGCCTGCCTCGGTCTCACCGCGCCGACGCGCGTGCGCTGCCTCGACTCGGGCAGCAAGGGCGATCTCTACGCGACGAAGCGCCATCTCGAATTCAGCTTCCCTGGCACAGCCGTGACTGCGGGCGGTGCGATCAAGCTCACCTGGACCGACGGCGGCTATCCGTATGATCCGAAAACCGTGATCAAGCCCGCAGCCCTCACCCGCGAGGCACCGTCGGGCATTTTCTTCGTCGGCGAGAACGGCGGCATCTTCAAGCCGCACAGCCAGCGCCCGTGGCTGGTGCCGGAAGAGCGATTCACCGGCTTCACCTATCCGAAGACCCGCCCCGCCAATCACTACACCGACTGGGTCGATGCGGCGATGAAAGGCGGAAAAGCGGCAACCGACTTCACCGCCTACGGCTGCCCCGTGACCGAAGCCGTGCTGCTCGGCGTGCTGGCGGAGCGAAACGCGGGCGACTGGATCGACTGGGACGCGGCCGCCGGAAAAGTGACCAACCGCCCCGAACTCAACGCGCAACTCACGCGGCAGTATCGCGACGGATGGAGCGTCGAGGGACTGGGCTGATCCGCGCGCCGCACAACGCTTCCGCCGTTAGTCTGGACTGACTTGATTGAGTGGCAAAAAGCCCGGCTTTGCGGGTTGAGGGCTGGGGATTCTTGTCTAGTATCCCCGCCCCTATGTCCAAGCTCAAAATCCTCGTCGCTGATCCCATCTCTGAAAAAGGCATCGAACTGCTCAAAGCGGTGCCGTCCTTTGAAGTGGAGGTGAAGTTGGGCCTGAAAGCCGAGGCTGACTTTGCGGAAGCGGCCAAAGATGTCAGTGCCATCATCGTGCGCAGCGGCGTGAAGGTGACGGCGAAGGTTATCGAAGAAGCGGCGGGATTGAAGGTCATCGGCCGGGCGGGAGTCGGCGTGGACAACATCGACGTGCCAGCAGCCTCCAAGCGTGGCGTCGTCGTGATGAACACACCCGGCGGAAACACGATCTCGACTGCGGAGCAGGCCTTCACTTTGATGATGAGCCTCGCGCGCAAGACCCCGCAGGCGCACGCCAGCATCGTGGCGGGCAAGTGGGACCGGAAGAGCTTCTCGGGCACCGAGGTCTATGGCAAGACGCTGGCCGTGCTCGGCATGGGCCGCATCGGCGCGGAGTTTGCCAAGCGCGCGAAAGCCTTCGGCATGAAGGTGCTGGCCTATGATCCTTATCTCTCGAAAAACAGGGCCGAGAGCCTGGGCGTGGAATTGCGCGACACCATCGACGATGCGGTGAGCGAGGCCGACTTCATCACCATGCACATGCCGATGACGCCCGAGACGAAGCACATGCTCAATGAGAAGCGCATCGCCTCCCTCAAGAAAGGCGTGCGCATCATCAATTGCGCCCGCGGCGGTCTCATCGACGACAACGCTCTCGCCAAGGCGCTCGAGAGCGGACAGGTGGGCGGAGCGGCGGTCGATGTCTTCGAGGTCGAGCCACCTCCGGCTGACTACCCTTTGCTCAAGGCACCAAACACCGTGTTTACCCCGCACCTCGGCGCTTCAACCGAAGAGGCGCAGGAAAATGTGGGCATCGAGATCGCCGAGGCAGTGATGAACAACCTCCTCGAAGGCACCATCGTCAACGCGGTGAACATGCCAAACGTCGATCCGAAGATCCTCGCCGAGGTCGGACCGTTCCTGCGTTTCGGTGAGTTGCTCGGCCGCCTCATTTCGCAGATCGCACCGGCTCGGACCAACGTCCTGCGCATCAACTACAGCGGCAAGGTCGGCAGCATCGACACCACGCTCGTCTCGCGCGCCGTCCTCAAAGGTTATCTCGAGCGCCCATGCGGCGTGGAAAACGTGAACTACATCAACGCCGCCGGCGTCGCCGAGAATCTCGGCCTCCGCTTCACCGAAAGCCGCGTGCCCGAGCCGACGGAGTTCAATGACCTCATCGAGGTGCAGGTGACCAATGGCACCGATAACGCCACTATCAGCGGCACCTTTTTCGGTGGCGACCCCCGCATCGTGAAGATCAACGGCCGCCGCGTCGAGGCCCGGCCCGAAGGGACGCTGCTCCTGATCGAAAACATCGACCGCCCTGGCATGATCGCGGCCTACTCGACCATCCTCGGCAAGAACCAGGTGAACATCGCCGACATGTCGCTGGCCCGGAACAAGGAAGGCGGCACCGCGCTCACCATCCTCACGCTTGATTCAGCGCCCGCCGCCGAGGTGATCGCGGAGCTCGAGAAGATCGAGGGCATCAAGCGCATTCATTGTCTGACGGTGGGATAAGGCTGCGAAGCAACCTGCGGTCGTATCACCTACTGAATATTGACTCATCGCGAATGGCCCCCTTCCTCACCCACGACTTCCACATCCGCTGGTCCACGCTCGCGCCCGATGCCGTCCAGCCCGACATCGATCAGGCGCTCGCGCGCGCGGAGGCAAATCTCGACGCACTCATCAGCCAGGATCGTGGCAAGATGAACTTTGACACAGTCGTGCTTGGCCTCGACGAGGCCACTCGCGAGCTGAATGAATCGTGGGGCCTCGTCCAGCATCTGGATTCCCTCTGCAACTCGACTCCGCTGCGGGATGCCCACAACGCAATGCTGCCGAAGGTCAGCGGCTTTTTTGCGAAGCTTCCGCTCAACGAGCACTTGTGGGATTTGCTGGAGACCTATAGCAAAACCGAGCAGGCAAAGGCACTGACCGGCGTGCGCCGACGCGCGCTCGACGAGACGATGGACAGCTTCCGCCAGCACGGTGCCGACTTGCCGCCGGACAAAAAGAAGCGACTGGAGGAAATCGAGTCCGAGCTATCTCAGGCGACGCAGAAGTACTCGGAGAACGTGCTCGACTCCACCAACAAGTGGGAGTTGATCATCGAAGACCCCGCGCGGCTCAAGGGCCTGCCAAAGAGCCTGCTCGATGCCTCCAAGGCCGATGCACTGGCGAAGAATCTCGGCACCGAGGAGTCGCCGAAGTTTCGACTCACACTCAAGGCACCTTGCCTGATACCGGTGATGGAGTACGCCGAGGACGAATCGCTGCGGCATGAGATGTGGCGGGGATCGTGCGGCATCGGCAATGGCGGCGACTACGACAACACCGCGCTCATCTGGCAGATCCTGCGGCTGCGACAAGAGAAGGCGCAATTGCTCGGCAAGGCAAATTTCGCCGATGTCGTGCTCGAACATCGCATGGCGAAGACCGGTGCGACCGCTCTCCGTTTCACCGAAGACCTGCACGTCAAAGTGAAGGCAGCCTTCGACCGCGAGACGGTCGAGATGCAGGAGTACCGCGCCGACGTCTTGCATCAGCCGCATGACTTGTTTCAGCCTTGGGAGATCGCTTACTGGGCCGAGAAACGCAGGCGCGCGCTCTTTGACTTCGATGCCGAGGAGCTGCGCCCGTACTTCTCGCTCGACAAGGTGATCGGCGGCATGTTTAGCCTCGCCGAGAAGGTCTTCGACCTGCGCATCACCGAGCGCGAAACCGTGTTCATCGAGCCGGGACAAACCGGAAACGCGAGCACTGATCCCAACAGACCAGGCCCGGTCGAGGTTTGGCATCCTCAGGTGCGATTCTACGAGGTGCGCAACGAGAAAGGCACGCACATCGGTTCCTTCTACGCCGACTGGCATCCGCGCGACTCCAAGCGAAGCGGAGCGTGGATGAACTACCTCAAAGGCGGCCTCCCGCCCGTCGAAGGACGCGACCGCCGCCTGCATCTCGGCCTCATCTGCGGAAACATGACGCCGCCCGTCGATGGCAAGCCCGCGCTGCTCACGCACGACGAGGTCTGCACCGTCTTCCACGAGTTCGGACATCTGCTGCATCAGCTCTGTGGCAACGTCGAGATTCCCTCGCTCAACGGCGTCAGTGTCTATTGGGATTTCGTCGAGTTGCCGTCGCAGCTCATGGAGAACTTCTGCTGGGAGCGCGAGAGCCTCGACCTCTTCGCGCTTCACAACCAGACCGGCGAGGTCATCCCGCCGAGGCTCTTCAAGAAAATGCTCGCCGCGCGCAACTACCGCGCCGCCAGCGCCATCATGCGGCAGCTCTCGCTCGGCAAGCTCGACCTTGAGCTGCACATCAACCACGCCACGAACGGTGCCGACCTCGACAAGCTCGCGCGCGATCTACTGCACGATTACACCATGCCGCTCAAGACCGAGCCCCCCACGATGGCTCGCCGCTTTGGGCACCTCTTCAGCAGTCCCGTCGGCTATGCTGCTGGCTACTACAGCTACAAGTGGGCCGAGGTGCTGGACGCCGACGCTTTCACGCGTTTCCAGAAGGAAGGCGTCCTCAATCCCACGGTCGGCCGCAGCTTCCGCGACACCATCCTCGCCAAAGGAAACTCAGAAGACCCAGCCAAGCTCTTCCGCGATTTCATGGGCCGCGATCCCGATCCGATGGCACTGCTCGTGCGCGCTGGGTTGGCGTGATCCGTGAAGGTCGCGTGCCATCAACGAAGCTTGGCGGATGAAAGGTTTCCTGCGTCACGCCTGTAGTGAACTCATGCGCCGCGCCGTCACGCTCATCTTCACAACCATGCTCCTGCATGGCGGGGTGATCCATGCCGCGAAGAAGGAAGCGCCAAAGCCGGTGCCTTGGTCGTTTGGGCCGCTGCTCTCCACAGCGGTTCCTGCTGTGAAGGATGCGGCTTGGCCTGAGCGGCGGATTGACCGGTTTCTCTTGGCGAGAATGGAAGGCGCGGGGGTGAAACCCTCGCCGGAAGCCACGCCGCGTGAACTGATGCGCAGACTCTATTTCGATCTCGTGGGTATGCCTCCGTCACCGGAAGAGGTGGTGGCATTTGAAAAGGATCCAAGCGAGGCGCGCTATGCGGCCACTGTGGAGAAGCTGCTCGGCCTGCCGCATTACGGCGAGCGCTGGGGTCGCTACTGGCTGGACCTCGCGCGCTACACGGACCAGACGCCGAGCTGGCTGGAATCGACGGCGTCATCCTTCCTTTACCGCGACTGGGTGGTGAAGGCCTTCAATGACGACATGCCCTACGACGAGTTCGTAATGCGCCAGCTCGCGGTGGACCAGATGCCTGGCTTCAAGCCCACGGACCTGCCATCGCTCGGGTTTCTCGGACTCTCGCCCACCTATTTCAAGGAGCTGCAACTCCCGCCCGAGATCATCCGCACCACCGTCGCCGACGAGTGGGAAGAGCACGTCGATGCCGTTGGTCGCACGTTTCTCGGCCTCACCCTGGCCTGCGCACGCTGTCACGACCACAAGAGCGATCCCGTCACCGCGAAGGATTACTATGCGCTCGCCGGAGTCTTTGCGAGCGTGAAGATCACCGAGCGGCCGATGATGGGCGAGGACCTGTGGCGGCCCGTGGCCAAGGCGCGCGCCGAGGTGACGAAGCTCGAAAAGGAACGCGATGGCCTGAAGCGAAAGCCCAAGCCGGATCTGGCAAAGATCGCCGAGTTCGACAGGACGATCGCACAGCTCAAGACGACGCCGCACTACAACATGGCGATGGCCAACGCAGTCGAGGACGCGGCGCTCTTCGTCGTCGAAGCCGACAACAAGAAGGGCACCAAGCTGGACTACAAACCCGCGATGGCTCGCGACCTCGAACTGATGAAGCGCGGCGATCCCAACAGCCTCGGCGAAGTGGTGCCGCGCGGCTTCCTCTCTTCCTTTGGCGCACGGAAGTTCACCAATGGCAGCGGTCGCCTGGAACTCGCCAAAGCACTGATCGACGATGCGCGCCCCCTGACCGCGCGCGTGATCGTGAACCGCATCTGGAAGCACCACTTTGGCCGCGGGCTCGTGGATACGCCGAGTGAGTTTGGGAATCTGGGCGACGCGCCGATTGATCAATCACTGCTCGACGATCTCACAGCACGCTTCATCGAAAACGGCTGGAGCATCAAGTGGCTGCACCGCGAGATTCTGCTCTCCTCGGCATGGAGGCAGACATCCGTCTCGCCGGAGTCGGAGAAGCGCGATCCCGAGAACAAGTTCCTCAGCCGGATGCCGAGACGCCGCCTCGATCTCGAAGCCTGGCGCGACGCGATGCTGGCGGCCACGGGCACGATCGATTTGAAGGTCGGGGGTCAGTCCATGCTCGCCTCCGCGCTGGGCAACCATCGCCGCACGCTTTACTCAACTTCCGACCGACACGAGATGGACAACTTCCTGCGCCTTCACGATTTCCCCGATCCCGGCGGTCACAGCCCGACACGACCCGAGACCATCACGCCACTGCAACAGCTCTTCACGCTGAACGGCCCCGTGATGCTCGAGTTCGCTGACGCCTTCGCGAAACGCCTGTGCGCCGAGCAACCAACACTCGATGGTCGCATCCAGCGCGGCTACGCCCTCCTTTATCAACGCCAGCCCACAGCCAGGGAAAAAGCTCTCGCCACTGCCTTCCTGACCGGTCGTGACAATGACACGGCTGCGTGGTCGCAATACGCCCAGGCGCTGCTCGGCAGTAATGAAGTTTTGTTTGTCGATTGATCCATGACTCCCCTTCCTATCAACCGCCGTGAAGCTCTCACCCGCATGGGCGGCGGCCTCGGTGCGCTCGGACTCGCGACGGCGCTGCAAGCCGCTGGAGAAAACCCGGTGCTGCATTTTGCACCCAAGGCGAAGCGGGTGATTCATCTGTTCATGAACGGCGGCCCTTTCGGCCCCGACTTTTTTGATCCGAAGCCCGCGCTCATCAAGTATGCTGGACAGCGTCCTGCCGGGGCCGACCTGCGCACCGAGCGCCCTACTGGCGGCCTGCTAGCCACGCCAGCCAAATTCTCGCCACACGGCCAGAGCGGGCTGCCGGTCAGCGATCTGCTGCCTCATCTGGCGCAGCACGCGGACGACCTTTGCATCTTGAAGTCGTGCCACACGGACAATCCGAATCACGGCCCAGCCCTTCTGCTGATGAACAACGGCACGATGACCGAGCGCGTGCCGAGCATGGGCTCGTGGCTCTCGTATGGCCTCGGCAGCGAGAATCAAAACCTTCCCGCATTTGTGGTGCTGTGCCCTGGGCGTCCAGTGCGCTTCAGCATCCTGTGGAGCAGCGCGTTTCTGCCCGCGCAGCATCAAGGCGTCTATATCAATCACTCGAACCTCGATCCGCAGCAGATGATCCCGTGGCTGCACAATCCGCGATTGCAGAACACCGATCAGCGCCGCCTGCTCGATCTGATGGATGATCTCAACCGCGAGCATCTCGCCGCACGCGGCGGCATCGACAACGCACTGCAAGGCCGCATCCAGGCCATGGAGACGGCGTATCGGATGCAAACCTCCGCGACTGATGCCTTTGATCTGAACAAGGAGACGCAAAAGACGCGCGACATGTATGGCACGGGCCACTTTGGCAACGGCTGCCTGCTTGCGCGCCGCCTGTGCGAGCGAGGAGTGCGCTTCGTGCAGCTCTACTACGGCAACGGCCAGCCGTGGGACACGCACTCAAATCACGACGCCACGACAAAGAAACTCGCGCTCGACATCGACAAGCCCATCGCCGCGCTCATCGGCGACCTCAAACAGCGCGGGCTGCTCGAAGACACGCTCATCGTCTGGGGCGGCGAGTTTGGCCGCACACCCGTCAGCGAGAACGGCAGCGGTCGCGACCACAACCCGCACGGATTCTGCATGTTCATGGCCGGTGGTGGCGCAAAAGGCGGCGTCGCGTATGGCGAGTCCGACGACTTTGGTTTCAAAGCCGCCGAGAACAAGATGCATGTGAACGATGTCCACGCCACGATCCTCCACCTCCTCGGCATCGACCACGAGCGCCTGACCTACCGCTACGCCGGTCGCGACTATCGGCTCACCAATGTCGCGGGTCGGGTGCCGCGTGAACTGCTGGCTTGAGGCACAGCCACGAGAGTTCCCATTCACTTGAGCAGCATCAGACCGCCTGCTACGGGTGGCCGATGAAAGCAATCCGACTCGCAGCCGCCGAACGATTCGAGCGCATCGAAATCCCGGAACCGTCGCCACCCGGACGAGGCGATGTACTCGTGTCGGTGCGTCACATCGGCATCTGCGGCACGGACGTCAGCGGATACCTCGGCAAGATGCCGTTCATCGATTTCCCGCGCATTCTCGGGCACGAACTCGGCGTGGAAGTGCTCGCCCTCGGTGAAGGCGTCGCGCACTTGAGTGTCGGAGACTGCTGCTCGGTCGAGCCATACATGAATTGCGGCCACTGCCATGCATGCAAACAGGGCCGCACCAATTGCTGTGAGACGCTCGGAGTACTCGGCGTGCATCGCGATGGTGGCATGTGTGAGAGGCTGCTGCTGCCAGCAGACAAACTCCACCGCAGCGACAAGCTCACGCTGGAGCAACTCGCATTGGTCGAGACTCTCGCCATCGGCTGCCACGCCGTGAATCGCAGCGCTGTGACGGCACCGGAGGACGTGCTAATCATTGGCGCGGGGCCCATCGGACTCTCCGTGCTCGAGTTCGCACGGCTAGCCACGAATCGCGTGGCCGTGCTCGAACTCAATGAGAGCCGCCGTGAGTTTGTGCGGCGGCACTACCCCGGAGTCATCTTGCTGAAGCACACACCACCTGAGTGCTTCGCGCAGGTCGTGTTCGACGCCACTGGCAATCCCGCCTCGATGAGCCAGACGCTCCGCCACGCCAAGTTTACCGGTCGCATTGTCTTCGTGGGCATCACCAAGGAGCCAGTCGCCATCGACGATCCCCTGCTTCACCGCCGTGAGCTGACTCTGCTCGCCAGCCGCAATGCCGTCGCGGCGGACTTCACCCGCATCATCGGCCTGATTGAAGCTGGTAGCATCGACACACGCCCCTGGATTTCTCATCGAGCCACGTTCGACGATTTGATCAACGCCTTCCCCGCTTGGGTGCAACCATCAAGCGGGGTCATCAAAGCGATGGTTGAGATGTAAAGCTCGCCGCCGCCGGGATGATGAACTGTTTCATTCGTGGTCGCTGACAGCTATTTCGCACCTTTCTTCGCCTTCGCTTTTCCCTTTGCACCTTTACCTTTTCCCTTCGGCTGGTCGGCGAGAGTCTTCGTCGCGAGGGAAGTGAAGTCATCCGCCTGCTTCTGCCAGAGCGCAGCGAGTTCCTTGGCCTTCTCAGGCATCTTGGTGGCGAGATCGTTTTGCTCGGCGCGGTCTGTTTTGAGATCATAGAGTGCCCACGCATCGCCTTGGGCGGCGACGAGCTTCCAATCGCCGACGCGGATGGCGCGGTTGCCTTCATGCAGCCACCACAAACTCTCCCGGGCGATGGTTTCGTCTTTGGCAAAGGCAGGCGCGAGGCTCCTGCCGGGCGCTTCAGGAATCGGCTCGCCGTTCCACTGCTTCGGTTTCTCGATGCCGACGAGTTCGAGCACGGTGGGCACGATGTCGATGACATGAGCAGGCGTGGTGCGCAGTTCGCCTTTCGCGGCGATGCCCGCAGGCCAGTGAGTGATGAGCGGTGTGCTGATGCCGCCTTCATGCACCCATGTCTTGTGGCGGCGATGCGGCGTGTTTGCGGCGCTGGAAAAGCCGGGGCCGAGGCAGAGATAGGTTTCCGCGCTGCCAGGAGACGCGGCGGGATCATGACCTCCATTGCGCACCATGATCTCGGCGCTCGCGCCGTTGTCGGAGGCGAAAAAGATGAGCGTGTTCTCAAACGCGCCCATCTCCTTGAGCTGCGCGAGGATGCGGCCGATCTCGCGGTCCATGCGATCAACCATCGCGGCATGGATGGCCATCTTCGTGGCCTGAAAGCGGCGCTGCTCCTCCGTGAGTTCGCTCCACGGCAGCGGACGATTCACCTCGCCGGAACCGAGTGCCTTCATCGCATCTGGAAAAGCATACGGTGGGCCGACTTCGCGCTCCAGAGCCGACAGAGTCGTGTTCGTGATGCCCATCTCCTTCTGGCGGGCAAAACGGGCCTCGCGCATCTTGTCCCAGCCTTCGAGATACTTGTCGCGATACTTCGCGATGTCCTCCGGCAGTGCATGCAGCGGGAAATGCGGCGCAATGAAGGGGATGTAGTGGAAGAAGGGTTTTCCCTTGTGATTCGCCGCGTGATCCTTGAGGCAATCGATGGCGTGGTCCGCAGTGGCAATCGTGGCGTAGTAGCCTTTTTCATCCGCAGGCGGCGTCACGGACACATCGTCGATGGAGTTGCCCTTCGCGGTGAAGAAGTTCCCCTGGTTCTTCATGTCGAGCGAACGGTCGAAGCCGCCGTCGAGCACCTTGCCGTCGATGTGCCACTTCCCGCTGTGGTAGCTGCGATAGCCTGCGGGCTTCAAGAAGTTCGGTAGCAGTCGCGCCCAATCCTGACGCACACCTTGTCCACCACCACCGACGCCTGGCAGCGCATCGCGGTGAATCTGCTGCGCATAATAGCCGGTCATCAAAGCACCTCGAGTAGGCCAGCAGCGGGCGGTGTTGTAGAACTGCGTGAAGCGCAGCCCGTTCTTCGCCAGCGAATCAAGGTTCGGAGTGGCGATCTCACCGCCGTAGCAACCGAGGTCGGAGTAGCCAAGGTCATCCGCAAGGATAAAGACGACGTTGGGCGGCTCCGCCGCCAATGACGAATGCGAAATGACGAATGACGAAAGGATGTACAAAGCTGCGGCCAGGTGTTTCATGGGATGGGTGAAGTGTTTCGAAGATCACGAGCGGATGAGACTCATTTCTTTTTTGGTTTCTTGCCGTCTTTCGGTTTCTTCGCGCCTTTGTATTCCCAGCGCTGCTGCCACTCCGCAAGATACGGCTGATAGCTCGGGTGCTCGGTCCACGAGTTGGATTCGGGATCAGGCGGCGTGACTTTGCCTTCGGGGTAGTCTTTGCCGGCGAAACTCGCGTCCACCGAGGCATTCCAAGCGAGCAGATCCTTCTTCATCTGCTCAAACACTTGTGGCTCCTTCGCGCTGAGATCCGTGGTTTCACTCGGATCGTTCACGATGTCGTAGAGTTGGAAGCTACCCTTGCCGAGGTTCTCGCTGAGAATCTTGAAGCGTGCGCCCGTGAGCGCGGTCTTTGAACCGAACCGAAAGCCGAGCGGCTTTTGTCGCTCGCCGATCTCGCCAGCGAAGAGCGGCTTCAAGCTTGTGCCGTCGATGGGCTTGATCATCACGCTGTCGGGCAAGCCCACGATGTCGGCAACGGTGGGAAACAAATCCAGCGTGCAGGCCGGGTAGCTCGTGAGGCGCGGCTTGATCACACCGGGCCATTCGATGATGCCGGGCACGCGCAGGCCGCCTTCGAAGACGCTGCCCTTGTGCCCGCGCAGCCCGCCCGTGCTGCTCGGTTTCACATCCGCCAGACCGCCGTTGTCGCTGTTGAAGACGAGCATCGTGTTCTCAGCAAGGCCCGCGTCACGCAGCTTCTGCCGCAGCGTGCCCACCGCGCGATCCAGCGCCACCAGCTCGCCGTAGTGATCCGCCGAGGCCTTGTCGAGTGATGCAAAGGCCGCCTTGTCCGCGTCGAGCGCCTTGTAAGGACTGTGCGGAGAACCAAACCAGACGATGGCAAACAACGGCTTCTCCCCCGCACGATGTTTGTCGATGAACTTGATCGCCTCGCCGACCGTGATGTCCGACGAGTCGCCCTTGAACTCGACGAACTCACCCATGCGGCTCATGATCGGATCTTGATCGAAGAAGTTCGTCATCGACACCCACTCATCGAACCCGAACGCGCCCGGATTGCGCGAATCGGTCTTCAACACCGGCGCACCCGGACCCTTGAATCCATTGAGATGCCACTTGCCGAAGTGGCCCGTCACATAGCCCGCGCTCTTCAGCGCCTGCGCGATGGTTTTCTCCTGCAAGCGCAGTGCGTAGCCGTGCGACATCACACCCGCACGTTCATTGGTGCGGCCAGTGAGCACCGTCGCACGCGTCGGCGAGCACACGGGATTCCCCGCGTAGAAGCGCTCAAAGCGCAGCCCATTCGCCGCCATCGCGTCCAGGTTCGGCGTCTTCAAAACCGGATGCCCGCGATACCCCGTCTGCCCCCAGCCCATGTCATCCGCCATGACGAAGATGATGTTCGGCTTGGCGGCAACGAGCGGAGAGCCAAGGGCGAAGAGGAGGAAGCAGAGCAATGCTGATTTCATGGTGCGCTGTGAACGTGGGAGGAGCGGGGATGTGTCAGAAATGTAGCCGCCGTAGCATGGGCTTTCTAGCCTGTGCTCATCTAAACCGGAGCCCAGCCTAGAAGGGCTAGGCTACTGCACAAACCCACGCGCTTTCAGCCAGAACAGCAGATCAGCGAACCACGGATGCTGCGTGCCGATGAGACCAGTGCCGTGATCGCCGTGCTGATAAAGATGCAACTCGTGCGGCACGCCGTGCAGGTGCAGCGCGGCTGAGTAGAGCTGCGCGTGCTCTACGGGTACCAGCTTGTCTTCCATCGTATGCCAGAGGAAACATGGTGGCAGGCCGGGCTTCACTTGCAGTTCACTGGACGTCTTGCTGACAAGCTCGTCGCTGGGATTGTCGCCGATGAGCATCTTGCGCGAGGTGGCGTGCGGCTTCGTGATCATGCTGATGACCGGATAGCAGAGGATGGCGAGATCGGGGCGCGTGCTGACGGTGCGATCGCTGCCGGGTATCACGCCGTCCTCGGGTCGATTGATGAGTGTGGAGACGAGGTGCCCGCCGGCGGAGAAGCCCATCACGCCGATGCGCTGCGGGTCGAGCTTCCA
>Ga0075163_10002959_pt1 | contig 22845 bp, 19 predicted proteins | sample JI1023141ADNA_FD_71478 | JGI IMG/M metagenome (GOLD analysis project Ga0075163, IMG submission 71478) | Wastewater effluent complex algal communities from Wisconsin, to seasonally profile nutrient transformation and Carbon sequestration -... | ecosystem: Engineered > WWTP > Effluent > Algae... | reverse complement strand
AAACTTCGACTTTCTCATGGCTACAGTGAGGTTGAAAGTAGCCCCTTGCCGATCGCTGCGCGCAAAAGCCGCGCAGCCAACCTCCAGTTACGATCGGACCGATCTTAGGGAAGCCTACAGAGTGACCGGTCGAGGTTTGACGGATCCCACCGTCGGTGGGTGATCCTGTGGTGGTGGGATACTAGGCTCTCGTTTGGTTATCCATTCAGCCTATCAGTGGATCAGGAAAGTAGTGTACTGCACCTCCGAATCCTTTTGTACACGCAGCATATAGTGCCCACTGGGTAGCCGTAGTTGGGTAAAGTCACTGCTCCTGTTTATTTCACCTCGGTCAATAATTGAACGACCTGTCATGTCAAGAACTGTGAGACTGCTCCCACGCATGTGCTCTGGGATGTACAAATGCACATCTCCATTGCTCGGGTTTGGATAGACCTTCACCTTTTGGTCCTGCTCAGAACTTTGGATGGAAGTTCCAACTGAAAAATCCGTCGTCAGCCTGTAACCACAGCCAGGTCCTTCTTCTCCGCCGCCTGCAATTGCTATGGATATGTAGTAAGTCCCTGCCATCAAATTCTCCTGCACAAGGGTCACACTATCCGTAAATGCGCCAAGGAAAGACGCTCCATCATTCACACCCGCAGAATCGTACAGATTAACCACCGGGTGGATCAATGCACTTTCATAAGCCGAGGTCCAGAATTTCGTGGAAACCGTAATGCTGCCAGGTGTCACAATTCTCAGTTTGTAAATATCTACTAGGTCCAAAACACTCATATCCGAAATGAAGTCGATATGACCGCCAACCGCCTCTGAGTTGACTTGGATCAATTGAGCTTCGCCCTCGCTCTCATTTGGCAATGGGTCATTGAAGATACCCACATCGTCATTTTCAATGTTGATAGTGTAGTTCACAGGCGCAGCTGTTGGTTGGACGGCCCAAATCCTGATATAATACCATCCTACACCGCGATACCCATGGTCCCATGTACCTGAGCTATAGTTCTGGACGACTGCATCACCAACGATCCAGCCCGGATTGCTGGAATTGAACGTTGAGAAGTATAAAGCAACCGTTCCGTTCGGGAGACTGCCTACTGAAGCCTCGACATTGATCCGGAAGGAACCATCCTGGCTTTTCTCGAATTTGTACCAATCGTATGGGTCCGATCCGAAGGTTACAGACCCCACAACAGCAGCGTCCTCTCCGCATATCTCTGCTAGGTCTCTACTATCATTATTGTCGTTGTCGGCAATTGCCAATGTGGACGTGGCTATCGCACATAGCCCCAAAACCCCTTTGCGAGCGGAAGTCCATGGATTTCTCATTTGAGGTAGCATTGGTTTCTCTATGGCAAGATACTCATGATGTTCTACTTGCTTTATATGATTCCACGTTGGACTCCATCGATCCAAATCTCTGTAGGTCTTACCGTCTTTTTAGACCGCCACAAGCTCTTCGCTTCACCACCCTGCACCATCCCAGCCACCGTGCCTTTCTTCCGGGCCGCCGCGAGGCCGGTCCTGTTTATCTTGCTCAGCACTTTCCCCTGCCCGCATGAAGAACCACCTCGTACTGGCCGCCTGCTTGGTGCTCGCTGCCTCTGTCTCGGGCCAGCAGCGATCCGAACAGCGCGTAGCTGCGCGTGTGGCTGAGCAGAAGGCGCTTTCCGCCTTCACACGGTCCGCGCCGTTCGCACCGGCCGGGGCATCCACCCTTCGGAATGCGCTGGTGGGTCCGGTGGTGGCTGATGCAACGTTCATGATGGCCAGCCGAACGGCCTTGGCCGGCATGCTTGCGCAGCCCGCCGAACACCTGACGCTGGAGATCCCCACGGCGGAGGGTGTGCTGGAACTGGACCTTGTGCGGGCCGAGATGTACGCCACCGGGTTCTCCGTGGTCGCCGCCAGCACGGGCGCCGCCCTGGAGCAGATGCCGGGTTTACACTACCGCGGCATCATCGCCGGAGCGCCGGGCACTCTGGCGGCCATCAGCATCTTCCCCGATGAGGTGATGGGCTTCGTGAGCGATGCCACCGGCAACCACGTGCTGGGCAAGTTGGAAGGCAGCAGCGATGAGCACATCTACTACGCCGAACGCGACCTGATCGACCCACCCGTATTCGAATGCCATACATCGGATGCGGGCGATGTGCGTCCTACACGACCGCCCACCGGCCAGGACCAGGCGAGGACCGCGCGTTGCGTGGACCTCTATTGGGAGGTGGACCATGACATTTTCGTGGACAAGGGCGGCCTCACGAACACCACGAACTACATCACCGGCTTGTTCAACCAGCACGCCACCCTGTTCGACAACGATGGCATCTCCGTGCAGCTTTCCGAGCTGTTCATTTGGGATGTGCCGAGCCCGTACACGGGTACCACCACGGAAGACCTGCTGGACCAGTTCCGGGCCTTCCGCAACGGGTTCAACGGCGATGTGGCGGATCTGCTGAGCTATGCCGTAGGCGGGGGCCTGGCTGTCTTCGATGGCCTGTGCGCCAGCAACCCGGACAACAGCATGTGCTATAGCGGCATCTATGACAGCTACGCCAGTGTGCCGGTCTATAGCTCGAGCGTGTTGGTGGTGGCGCATGAGGAGGGCCATGTCATGGGCTCGCCGCACACGCATGCCTGCGCCTGGAACGGGAATGACACGGCGATAGACGGCTGTGGTCCTGTTGAAGGCTACCCGTATGAAGGCACATGCAGCGGTGCGCCCATCCCACCCAACGGGGGCACCATCATGAGCTACTGCCATTTGAATGACGTTGGGACCAACTTCAACCTTGGCTTCGGCCCGCAACCCACGGCGCTGCTCGTGGGCAACGTGGATGCTGCCCCGTGCGTGGGCACCTGCGGTGCGGTAGGGTGCGACATGCCATTGGACCTTACGAGCGATGCCCTAGCCAACTCCGCCACCGTGGGTTGGACAGCGGCGAGCGATGCCATCACCTACACCCTGCAGTGGAAGCCGAGCACCACAGCGATGTGGATCACCGTTGCCGGGATCACGGCGACGGACCATGATCTCACACCCCTTTTCCCAGCGGTCACCTACAGCTATCGGGTGCGCACGGAATGCGACGGAGGATCATCGGCGTACAGCCCTGTGCATACGTTCACCACGCCCTGCACACTTGGAGCGCTGTGCGATGACGGCGATCCGTTCACGGAAAGCGACATCATCGTTAGCGACTGCGTGTGCGCCGGCACACCGCCCACTCCATTCCAGCAGATCGACAAGGTGGTGGCCAGCGATCGCGCTTCATCGGCACGCTTCGGCAGCAGCGTTGCGATCAGTGGCGACTACGCCATTGTGGGAGCCCCTAGTGCGACGGAGGACCCGGAGGAACCCTATGCAGGTGCGGCCTACATCTTCGTGCGCAGCGGAAGCGCCTGGGTGCAGCAACAGAAGCTGATCGCCAACGACGCATCCACCGGGCATGATCTCGGGTTGAGCGTGGCGATAAGCGGCGACTATGCCATCGTGGGTGCACAGGGCGTAGGCTTCGACGCAACCGGTACCAATTACGTGAATGGCGCTGGTGCGGCCTACATCTTCGTACGCAACGGAAACACCTGGAGCCAGCAGCAGAAGATCGTGGCCAGCGACCGGGGCGCTTTGGATCATTTCGGCGGCAGCGTGGCGATAAGCGGTGACCATGCCATTGTGGGGGCCAAGGACGAGGATCACAATGCGGCGGGCGTGAATGAGTGGAGTTCCTCAGGCTCTGCCTACATCTTCGTGCGCAACGGCGACACCTGGACCCAGCAACAGAAGATCGTGGCCAGCGACCGGTACGAGTTCGATCAATTCGGCGCGTGCGTGGCGATGAGCGGGAACGATGTCGTGGTAACGGCTCCGAATTGTGATGTGGGTGCCTATTATTCGTTGGGCGCAGCCTACATCTTCGTACGCAACGGCAGCACCTGGAGCCAGCAGGATAAGATCTGGCACACCGACCGGATCTCCGGTGATCAGTTCGGCGTCAGCGTGGCGATCAGCGGTGATCATGTCATCGTGGGGGTTCCAAAGAAGGATGAGATCTGGGATCAGGATTACGCGATAGGTGCCGCCTACACCTTCGTTCGGAGCGGCAGCAACTGGACCCAGGAGCAGAAGCTGGTGGCCAGCGACCGCGAGTACTTTGATCGGTTCGGCGTCAGCGTGGCGATCAGCGGGAACCGCGCCATCGTGGGCGCTCATCAGGAGGATCATGATGCAACGGGAGGCACTCCACTCGCTGAGGCCGGTTCAGCCTACACCTTCGTACGGGGCGATAACGCCTGGGTGCAATTGCAGAAGATCGTGGCCAGCGACCGGGCCACCATGGATGAGTTCGGCGTAAGCGTGGCCATGGATGGTGATCATGCCCTAGTGGGGGCTTACATGGAAGATGAGGATGAATTCGGGAACAACACGCTCTATGATGCCGGCTCCGTCTATTTCTTGACCAACGATACCGCGCTGGTGGAGCTCTCCACCGCATTGGACCCCACCCACACCACCACGGACCTGCTCGTCTTCCCCGTGCCCACAAGCGATGTGCTGACCGTGCTCTTGCCCGACACGCGCGCTTACCACGCCGACGTGATCGGCCTGGACGGTCGTTCGGTGCTACCGGTGGGTACCATCCGTTCGAATACGCCCGTTGCTGTGAGCACCCTGGCCTCCGGGGTCTACCTGCTCCGCATCACCTCCGCTACACACGAGGTGCGCTACGTGCGGTTCGTGAAGGAGTGAGGGAGAGACCATGCGGAAATGGTGGAATGTGGAAATGTGCTGACGGTTGGCGAGCACATTTCCACATTCGCGCCTAACCCGCAGGAGGGTCTTCGGTTCATGACCCTACGCTCTTGGCTCACGCGCGCCAGGGTCCTCTTCGAGAGACCCGGTCGAGGTTGAGCAGCACCTGCCCCTCCATCTGATGCGAACGTCCTGGATCATACATTTACGGTGACGCCCACTTCATGAAATCATCAACCTTCTTGCTTCTCATCGCAAGTCTCTTTCTCACCGGATGCATGGGCAAGTGGATGAGCAATGCCATCCAGGATGACGGTGAACAGATCCCCCCGCTTCTGGGCAGCACGCCGGATACATTGCTTGCCATACTCTCCGGTTCCAAAGGATACGACCGCGCCTTGGCCGAGAGGATGGAGGAAAACTATAACGGGCCATACAAGCTGGTAACCCAAACCGAATTGGGCGAACAGTACACGGATACGATCCTGTACCGCTATGTCTTCGATAGAGAGACTCGCATCAATAATTCCGGAAACACATCCTGTACGTTCCACGTAATGGATCGTCAGATCCAGAAGAAGTATCACGCTCACTTCGCTACGGGACTTTACGGTACACTCATGAAAGTGTACTTGCGGAAACTGGAGATCAAACGCAAGGCGAATGCAGGACAGTAGCTCGGTGATTGCACGTTGGCCTCCGGGGTCTACCTGCTCCGGATCACATCCGCTGCACACGAGGTGCGCTACGTGCGGTTCGTGAAGGAGTGAAGCCCATCAAAGCCAAAGAGCAACAGGGTCCCTTCGGAGACCCTGGCGAGGTTTCGAAGGCAAAGAACCACTCCTCGTATGGCGTGTACAGGTGCCACGGAACCTCGAACCCACTGACCGACCTTTGCTCCATGCGCTATCTCTACTTCTTACTCCTCTCGTTTTCCTGCATCGGTGCACAGGGGCAGCCCTTCATGTGGAATTGGAGCATCAGCGACTCGTGCACCTTCAGCTTCCCTGATGTACGGGGCATGGCCACGGACGTGTTGGGCAACAGCTATGTCGCGGGACAGTTCTACGGCACAGCGCGTTTTGGCGACCTGCCGCCGGTGACCAGCGCGGGCCTTGGCGATGTGTTCGTGGTGAAGTACGACAACAGCGGCACGGCGCTGTGGGTGGCTACCGCTGGTGGTACCGACATCGACTTCCCCGGCGACCTGGCGATAGACGCGGCGGGTAACGTGACGATCGTGGGCCAGTTCCGCAGCAGCGAAATGTCCTTTGGAAGTACAAGCCACACGTTGGTTGGTGCCATCGACCTATTCGTGGCCAAGCTGGACGGTGGCGATGGTTCCTATCTGTGGAGCCAGCGCTATGGCAGCAACGACTTCCAGGAGCAGCATTACGAGAGCGCCAACGCGGTGGCCATGGACGCCGAAGGCAATGCATACGTGAGCGGTTGTTTCCGCTACACCTTGGCGGTGCCCGGCCTGGTGACCTTGCAGGGCTGCGGCCAGTACAACACGAGTTTCTTGCTGAAGCTGGATCCGGACGGCAACGGCGTTTGGAGCCGACGGACGGATTGCACGAGGCATTTCATCCTTGGTGCGGCAGAAGGACAACGCATCACGGTGGGTCCTGCAGGTGATCTGTACCTGGGCTTGCGCGCCAGAGGCGACACCATCTTTTACGAGACGGACACCATCCTGAACCAGCAGACCGATGGCGGGGCGTACGATGTGATCCTTGCGAAGTACGACCTGGATGGGAACTACCAGTGGGCAAGGCCGATCGCTGGCATGGGCTATGACGAAGCGCAAGCACTCGCTGCGGATGCGGAAGGCAATGTCTATATCGCCATCGACCGTGAGGGAATGACCGCACTCGCCCTACCGAACATCGGTATCAGTGGCGATCAGGGCTTGTACCGGAGCCTCGTTGTGAAATTCGGTCCGGAAGGGACCGCGCTGTGGGGTGCGCGCTTGGGCAACTCCACGTTCAGCCATGACGTGGAGGCCTTGATCGTGGAAGACCCCGAGCACATCCTCGTGGCCGGTTGGCACCGCGGCAACTTCCAGTTCGATGATGTACCAGCGTATCCGACCCCCGGCGGCAGCTACGGTCTCTTTCTGGCACGCTACGACAGCAGTGGTGTGTTGGGCGAATTCCACGCCGCACGCGACCAAGGCGCACGTGGCATCCGCGGCATCGGTCAGGATGGCGGCGGCAACATGTATGTCGCCGGCTACTACCAGGATTCCCTCAGCTTCCCGGGCCTACCCGTAATGGACTTCACCAATTCCAGCACCAGGGGGATGTTCCTTGCCCGCAGCGGCGACTTCAATACGGGCCTGGGTACCCACGCGATCGCTACGAGCACCGCATACCCGAACCCGACCGGCGGCTCGTTCACCGTGCAAAGCGAAAACCCGTTCACCGAATTGCGGATCGTGAGCACCTTGGGCGCCCTTGTGGCACACGATCGCTTCGCCCCATCCACGCTGCGCCAACTGGAACTCCAAGCAGAAGGGGTGTTCGCCTATACCCTTTGGAACAAGGGTTCGATGGTCGGGCATGGAAGGGTGGTGGTGCAGCGGTGAACGAGGCTTCGCTGGACCACGATCGTTAGACCTGCGCAGGCTCTTGAGCCCGCGTCAAACGGCAAAGAGCGCCAGGGTCCCTTCGGAGATCCTGTCGAGGTGTAGAGGTGTAGGCGCAGGCAACGCGCAATGAGGGTCAAGTGTTCAATTGTGCTGCGCTAAGCCGGCCCACCGTAGGAACAGCCTCACTCCTTCACGACCCTGCCGATCCAAGCACCGACGCGCACCGTGTAGTGGCCTGGTGGCAACGTGCTGAGGTCGATGGCTGCGCCAGGGATGGTCCGCATGGCCTGCATCACCAGCCGCCCCAGCCCATCGCGCACCTCCACCGTTCCAAGCTCCGGAACGTGGAGCAGGTACACGAGGCCCGCGGTGGGGTTCGGATAGGCCATGGCTTTCTTCCCGGTGTTCACAGCTGACGCGATGGAAGTGCTCAAGGTGCCGCAGCCATCCACAGCCAGCAACGCGCCGGGCTGCTCGTACACGTGCAGGCAGCCGAATTCCTTGAACGCCTGGCACAATTGCCCGAAGAGCCCCGCGCTGCTCCCGATCCCTTCGATGATGAAGCGGCCAGGCAGGTCCAAATGGTAGCGGCTGTGCCAGGTAGTCCCGACCAGTACGGAGTCTACCTCGTACACGGTGAGGCCCACACCACAATCGCCCCAGATGCCCAAGGTGGTCGAGCCCACCAGTAGGTCGAAGTCGTAGAGCAGCAATTCACTCGGGTAACCACCGAACCACACGTACCACCTGCGTTCCCCCTCATCCACGCGGATGGCACCCAGGTAACGGTCCATAAGTACAGCCTCTGCGGGTTCCGTTGAGCCGAGCACGCTGATGCTGTCCACGCCGAGTTGATGGATCCGGGTGTAGACAAGCCCATCGATCAACGTATCGCCGTCGGCAGAACAGGTGAAGGTGCTGTGGTGCGCAGTAAGTCCATCGTAGAGCCAGAATTCCTCGTGCCAAACCGCATCGTCGTGGATGGCGATGGACTGTGCCTTCGCACCTGATGCGCCAAGGAGGAAGAGCCCAAGGAACACGGAGCGGAATAGTGTGTTCATGACGGAAAGCTAGCCGGTGTACGGTGCGGAGCACACGGCATTTGGGATATGGAGCGGATCGCGCAGCGAACGGTTGTCTCGACCTGTGACCGATGGTTGCCTTTCGCTGTTCGTCCCGTGCCGAAGCTTGGTTCAGCCAGGATATTCGTGCGTGGGCGGAAGACCTTTGTTCGCGCACCGATCGCCGGGACCGGATGCTGGTCCTTGGCGATCGGTGCGTGGGCCGTCCGCATGTTGAACGTGAACACCGATCATGGACCTGATCCAACGCTTGGGAACGAGCTGTTGGCGGGATCGTGTATCCACCGGTCCCGTCGCCGAAGCAGAACCTCCTGTGCGTTCGTCGGTCGGGGCACTGCGAACACCCGTGTGCGATCGCGCCCACTTTCGCATCTTCACAAGCGAATGTGCTTCCGCCTGCTGATCCTCTGCCTGCTGCCATTCCAGCTCTTCGCCACCGACCCCTTGTCGTGGTCGGAGCTGCAGCTGCTCAACCATGCCGACCTTGCCATCGATGCCCGGTACGTGCGCGAGGACGATGCGCACTTCTGGGTCCGGGTGAACACGGTGCTGCGCGATACGGGCTTCGGCATCAAGGCCGGTGATGCCATCCGGGTGGATAAGTCGGCGGCATACGATTGCGGCTACCCGTTGAACATCGGCGAGATCAGGCGCTGGCGGCTCTACCTGCAGAAGGAGGAAGGAAAGGGGCAATGGGCGCTCTTGAAGCGGATGGCCGGAAGTGCCGTTCACTTCATCCGCGAACGCGCCATCCTCCACATGCCCACCCGGGTGGAACTGCCCATCGCTGAATTCGATCGGTGCATGATCGAGTTCCAGACCTGCTATGACATGGTCGACAGCACCGACGCCTTCATCGCCCGCTGTCCGCAGGCCCGCATCGATTCATTGGCGACAAACAACGCGATACTCGCACAGTTCGAGAAGCAGGGGCGCACCGTCACCGCAGCACATCTCTTCGAGGCCCCGGAGATGCCTGTGGTGGAACCACCGCCTGCGCCCATGCGCGAATGTGTCTGGCTGGACCAACGCCCCCGAAAGCTCGGCGCACCCGGTGCTGCGAATGACCCACCCATCCAACTGTCGGTGGTCGATCCCACACCGAACGCCTTGGAGCCGCGCACGGTGGTGCGTGTGGTGGTGGATGTGGATGGACAGCTCCGCGATGCCACGATCCTACGGGCTTCCACACCCCAACGCGACACCGCCGTATTGCGCGCCATCAGCGCGTTGCCCGCATTGGAACCCGGCCGCACCAACGGTGTGCCCACCGCGTGCTTCGAAGTGTTCCCGGTCCGGTTCACGATCCCGAAGGAATGAGCAGCACCCAACAGCAGGCCATCAACCTTTCGGGCGTGCAACGCTGCGACCAGGATTGGAACGGTATGCCCACGGTCGTCGGGGGACGCCAATGCCTGCATTGTGACAAACGCATCGTCGACTTCACCGGGATGTCGCCCGGGGCGATCGCACACGTGCACCTTTCCAGCGCAGCCCCCGTCTGCGGGCGTTACACCGACGAACAGCTGAATGGCACCAACAACCGCAGTGCACCGACCACACCGTGGCGCCGTTCGCCCGTGGTGGTGAGCTTGCTGGCCTTGCTCCTCACCGAACCGGCAGAAGCCACGGCGGGCGAAGGACCAGCCCTGGAGCAGAGTGCCGCAGCTGTGCGCACCCCCGACGAACGCGCGCCGACCGCAACCGTCGCTGCGGACAGCACCGTGCTGCGTGGTCGTGTCTTCACACACGTGGGCGAGGCACCTGAGGGTCTGCCCTTCGTCAACGTGGTCGTGGTCGGCACCGCGATCAGGACCAGCACCGACTTCGATGGACACTTCTCGCTCGACCTTACACCGCTCGACGGCCAGGCGGATAGTGTGCTGATCGAGGTCTTGTACGTCGGTTACAGACGCCAACAACAGCGTGTCGCCCTGCACCGAACGGAGGACCTTGTGTTCGAACTATCGGATCAGGACCTCAGCGAGATCGCCTTTGCCGTCACGTACAAGAAACCACCCTTGCACAAACGCATCTGGCGGGGCCTGCAGCGACCGTTCCGGAAATAGGCTGCAACCGGTTGTCCTCCTTCGTGGCATGCACCTGCAAGTGCCATCGTTCACGTTGCCCTGAACCGCTGCAAGGTCTTCGCCTCAAGACCCTGCATCCTCGACGCTGTGACCTGACCACCACAACCCAGCGATCAACGCAGCGCGCGATGGTGCATCATTTCCGCATCGCCCAAGCGGGTGCATCAGCGTGGTATCGCTTATCGTCATATGCCATCAACCGCGGATCGGGCATGATCTTCACGGTCACATCGGGTTCTCGGCCAGCACGCACATCAGCACGCTCCTTCATGCGAAAGCGACGGTTGGACACGCGCTTGTATGGCTTCGCGGTATGCGCAACGCAAATGCCGATGTATGGTGTGTGTTTGCGTGAACGTGACACGGCTACCAACCAGTTGAGCAGGTGTTGACGTCGACGAACAACAATGCGTTGCTCACCCCGTGGCTCATCAACGCGTCCGATCACCGTGCGCTCAGCGCACCACGAAGGGCATGGTGTGTACACCGCAACGCGTACGCATGGTCACCGCATAGAACCCGCTTGGCAATACCGCGCTGCCGCGCAGGAGCACGCGGTCGCCAACGGTCTCGGGCGCAACAGCCACTGTGCGGCCCATGGCATCGCGCACCACGAGGGTGCCGTCCACCAACGCACAACCGGGCAGCACCGTGACATCCTGGCCCAGCGTAGGCACGGGATAAACGCGTGTGTCGGCAGTAGCCTCGGCGGTTGGTATGCCGGTGGATACATCATCCAGTGTGTAGCGCACCATGATCGGTGTAGCGCCGGGCGTGATCGACTCGGCGCCCAGCACCACGAGCGCGGAATCGCCCTGGCTATCCGCGGCCATGCCACGGAAATCACCGCCGAGGTTGGCGCTGGCGATGCCGTTGGTACCGAAGGTGGTGCAGAGCGCACCATCGGCCGTGAAGCAGATCATGTTGAAGGTTGCGAAGGCCGTGCCGTTCACCGGGATCACCAGCCTGCCGTCGGCCAGCAAGCGGCCGCGTAGGGCGTTGGCCGATACCACGCCGAGGTCGTGCCACACTTCGCTGTTGGTGCCGTAGTCCAGGTCCGGTGTGCCATCGGCCAGGTAGGCCTTGATGCCGATGTGCGCCGTGGCACCGGTGGTGAGGCCGTAGAAGAGGATGCGCTCTTCAGCATCCAGGGCCATGAAGGTGTAGCCACCGATGAAGTGGCCACTCGCGCTGAAGGTTCCGGAGAGCTTGCCGTTGACACCGAAGTCCGGATCGGGTGTGCCATCCGCGAGAAAGCGATAGGCCACAGGCGTGGTGGTCTCCGTACCACCCACGAGGATGCCGCCATCGGCACAGACCAGCACGTTGTTGATCCAGTCGTTACCGGGCGACTCGATCAGCACTTGACCGTTGCCATCGAACGAGGGGTCCAACTGCCCATCGGGAAGGAAGCGGCGCACCACACCATCCTGCAAGGACCCTGCGCTGTAGTACCCGGCGGCGAGCACTTTCCCATCGGGCTGCAACGCGATGGCCGGCAGTACCACATCGTGAGCGGCGGTCACATAGGCCAGGCCGTCCAAGCCCCACCCGGTATCCAATTCACCATCGGCGTTCAAGCGGAAGACGATGCCCTGGTCCACGATGTCGTTGTTGAAGGACTCGTAGCCGGCGGCGAGCACCTTGCCATCGGGCTGGCTCAGCAGCATCGTCAGCCGGTCCCTGCTGGTGCAGAAGTTCACGAGCGAGCGACCGTTGAAGCCGAAGTCGGGATCCAGCGAACCATCGGGCAGGCACTGGATGATCCAGCATTCGGTATTCACCCCTTCGTACTGGTTGCCACCGCCGAGGATGCGGCCGTCTTCTTTCACATGCGCGCACGTAGGCTGTTCCGACACCACCGTAGGATCGAAGAAGGCGTAACCCGAATTGGCGAAGGATTGGTCCAGCTGGCCATCTTGGGCAACAACGGACGCTGCCGCGCACACGGCGAGGATGAGGATCTGGCGCATGAGGTGAAGTTAATGGGTTGCTGCATCCTGGGCAGCGAAGCACGGCCGGAACAATTGGACCGCGCGGTCTCTACGTCATCGGTGCTGCGCCTTCGAAGCCGATCGCACCACCTGCTATCGTCACCCGGCACCGTTGCGGTGGACGACTAGTGGCACACCCATGATCCAAGTCGTCCTCGGCATCCTTCGATCTCTTCAACCCTTCACAGAAGTTTCGTCCCGGGACCCTGCTTTGTGCGTGAGGACACACGCTATGCTGGAGGTAACGCGAAAATGGCGCGCCATGATGATGGTGGGTGCATGCCCATTCGCATCGATCTTCGTGAGTGGATATGAGAGGCTTCCTGATCCTGTTGAGCTGCGCCATGGTATGGGTCGGTTGCGCCTCGCGACCGGAGAAGATACACAGCATGAACAAGCGTATCCTGCCGGCCGCCTATTACCGCGAGCAGGCCGGCTTATGGCGCAAGGTTCTAGCGCAGGACCCACACAACGCTGATGCTTGGTACAATTACTACCGTGCCAGTTATAATGCATACCTCGCAAGTGGTGAAGTGGAGTTCGGGGTCCATCAAACCGATCGCCGTTACGCTCCCCTGCAGCAGATAAGGGACAGTATGGCTGCACGCGTTCCGGACAGTTATGAATTCATGCACGTATACTGGATGAACAGTCTTGGCGATGTGAGGAGCTCCCACCTGCTGGACATCGCCTTGGAAATGGAGCCCGGGCGACCGGAGCCTTACCTGGACTGGATCCACCTGTATGAAAACATGGGGATGGACAGCATGCGTGACGCATCATGCACCGCATACATGGACCTGAACGACCACTCACCCGGGCTATTGAACTACGGCCACAACCTGTTGGCGGGCCTGGCGCCCAACGCCATCCTGCTTACGCGCGGGCAGATGGAAACCCAGGCCGTATGGCTCCAGCAAGGTGCGCTGGGCTTCCGCACGGATGTGCGGATACTGGACCTGGATATGTTCGCCGAGGGCTACTACCGCAACCGCTTGTGCGGCGTGCTGGGCATTCGCGACCTGCAAGGCCGGCAGCTTACGAGTGATACGGCTCTGGCGTGGTACAAGAAGCATGTGATCGCCTTGGTGGCAGCCAATCGGGTGGGGACGTATACAGCCGTGGCCGGGGGTGAACCCTACCTCTCCTGGGCCGAGCGGCCGGTGGAGGTGTCGCTTTCCGTGGATGGGCCGTATCTCTCGGACATCGCTGATGCGTTGCAACTCACAGGCCTCACCTACCGGTACGATACCACAGCCTTCGACCCGATGCCGGTGGTGATCGCGAACTATGAGAGCCGTTATCAGTTGGATCCGCTGCACCACCCGGGCAAGCCGGATATCTCTGCCGGGGACGTTGATCGGCTGAACGCACAGTACCTGCCGTCGCTCCGCGTCTATTGCGATCATCTCGCGCGCGTTGGCGAGGTGAAGAAGGAAGAACGGTATCGCAAGCTGGCTGCACACCTGGAGCGGCGCGCGCAACGCGAGGCGGAATTCCAGCGCTCCTACGGGCGATGACCGAGGGTCGAATGAAGAGGACGGTCGCATGGAGGGTATCCACTGAGAAGTTCAACACCTACCGCTTCGCGGACTGCAAGGTGCGATCGATGGACTTGGTACGAAGCATGCCGGCGGTGAGCATCTTGGCGCCGGCCATTGTGCGGTCCTTAACAGAAGCAAGCACACCACGGCCATGTCCACGTTCCCCAGCACATCCTCGGGTGTCGCACGGTTGCACGGCCCGCACAACGCCCAAGCACGCGCCGATCGGCCTAGACCTTAGTGCGAATTGGTATTAGCGATCCAAGATCAAGCGATAGCCCACCCCGCGGATGTTGGCGATGCGCACGTTGGGGTCGGCCTCCAGCTTCTTGCGCAGTTTGGAAACGAAGACATCGAGGGTGCGGCCCACGTAGTCGCTGTTGTTGCCCCACACTTCCTTCAGCATCACCTCGCGCGCCACGGTCTCGTTCATATTGCCGTGCAGCAGGTGCAGCAGGTCGGCTTCCTTGGCGCTCAGTTCCGACCGCTGGTCCTGGAAGCTCAGTTCCAGTTTGGCCCGATCGAAGAGGAAGGCGCCGATGGGGACGGCCGTGCCCTTGGGGGTCTCCACGGGCGGGGCCTTCCGGCGGAGCAGCACGAAGGCGATGAGCGCAAGGAGCACAACGAGTGCGCCGGCCAGGATCCATACCATTGGGGGCTGGTCGCTCGGGGGCACCGCACCCGGCACGCCGGCGAGCTGCTCCTTGGGTGGGGTGAGGGCGAGCAGCGCCACCCGCAAGGTGTAGCACGCACGGGGCACCGCACGCGAGGTGCAGGGCATGATGTTGAGGGTGTCGGCAGCGCGGTGCTCGTAGCTGTAGACCACCTCGCGCGTTCCGCAGCGTTCCACCTCCACCACATAATCCGCCCCCAGGCGTGTGGCCGCCATCACGCTGTCCACCGTGGCGGCCAGTTTTTCGGGTACGAAGCCGAACCGGGTGCCGAAGGAGATGAGGTAGGTGTTGGCGACCTGCTGCACCGGTAGCACCAGGGAGCTGCTGTCGCCCACGGACAAGAGCACCGCGTGGCCCACCATGCGCATACCCACGTGCTCGTGCGGTGTATGTGCCGTCTGCTGGGCACGCACCGGTGCCAGCAGCGGCAGTAGCCCGAGTACCAGCACCAGGCGCCGTGTACAGGTGAAGATCATGGCGCCGAAGGTACCGGGCCAAGTGCTTGAACCACACTGTTTCACGCTCGGTTTACAGTAATTTACACTACGTAGCACGCTTTGGCGCACGACCGCCCAACCTTTAGCGTATCAACGCAACATCGCCATGCTACGCACCATGAAAGCTCCTGCAATTGCGCTCGTTCTTGCCACCGCATTCGTCTCGGTGGAATGCACTGTGCTCGACACCCCCTCGCGGTCCACATGTCGCCAGGGACCGGTGAAGACCTTCGACCCGCTGAGCCTGCCGAAGGATACCACGGCCCGCGCACCCTTCCTGGACCCCTCTGTCCTGTTCTCCGATCAGGTCTATGTGGTACGTCCGCTTGACAAGGAGGCGGAAGGTAGCGCGCACAACGCCCGCTTCGTGGGCGGCGCGGAGGCCATGGTGGGTTACTTGAAGACGCAGATGTTGCAACACATAGCACCGGGCATGGGCTGGTTGAAGCCACCGGTGGTGCATTTCCAAGTGGATGCCAGGGGGGCGCCCACACAGGTGGAACTGGTGAAGACATCGGGCAACGCGGATCTGGATTTGGCGCTCGTACGGATCTTCAGTCAGATGCCGCGCTGGGTACCGGCCACCGATGCGCAGGGGCTGGCTGTGGCACAAGCCTTACAATTCGTGGTGGGACCGGGAGGATGTTGAAACCTGTTGAACTGTACCAACGACACGTACCATGATGACGAACACGAACATCGCATTTTCCGCACTGGCGGCACTGTTGACCCTCTCCGGCGGCTGCACGGGCCAGCCGCAGCCCGAGTCCTTGGCCGTAACACCAACGACCAGCGCAGCCGTAGCTGGGTTGGACCTAGGCTTGGGCACGTACCTGAGCGGAAGCTCCACCACGATCGCCTACGACCTGGATTCCCGCTTCCTACTGACCGTTACCAAGGACCAGTTGCGTGCTGCGAAGACGATCCACGATATCGTTCCGGGGCATGTGGAACAGGAAGGCGTTTCGTATTCCTCGGTGAATATCCGTACGGTTGAACGCGAGGGTGGCTCAGAGATCGTCGCTTCCGGCACCGATCAGGTGTTGGTTGCGGAACAACTGAAGCTCCTGTGGTCCTTGGACTATTCGGACAACTTCATGATCCAGGTCATGGCCAGGGCGAATTACGGTGGAGTAGAAACTGCCAGTACCGCCTACTTCACACCGCACGTGACGATCGTGCCTGAGCAGGAGGCTGCCAACAGCTTGGGTAGGGAAGCGTTGATCGCCCACGTGCAGAACGGCACCTCGGTCTTCGCCTATATGGTGGATGCCAACACCCTGCGGCCAGGAAAGGTCTATTTCACGGTGGACAAAGCAGGAACGGTCTCGGCTATCCGCTTGTCCGCGAGCTCCGGCTACCCCCCGTTGGACACGCGGGTGTTGGACCTGATCAACACCCTGCCCGGAACCTGGAAACCCGCCACCAACGCTGCTGGTGAAGCGGTGGAACAGGAGTTCGTGTTCTCCTTCGGCACGGTGGGTTGCTGAGCGGGAAAGGACCTGGGAACGTATGCCCAAGCACTTGCTCGGGTGTGCACGTGTTGCCGCTTGCCTTCGGCGAGTGACTTTATCCCCCGCAGGTTCTCATGCACTGGACCCTGCGGCACAACGGCAAAGAGCGACAGGGTCCCTTCGGAGACACTGTCGAGGTTTGGATGGCTCCGAGGCCAGAACGAGGCGGATGTGAGCAGGTATTGGTGGCTTCCCCACGCTGCCGCGAGGGCCCTGCATGATGTACACGAGTGAGCAACCACTCACATCACATCCTCCAACCGCATATCCTCCATGCCCTCATCGGAGCAGCGGTGCTTCAGGATGTAACGTTGGTCGTACCGCCGCTCGCCGCTCATCTTCAGGCGCCTTGCCGATCAGGTACACCACATCCCCCCGCTGCCGCGTGTTTGCAACTCGTGACCAGGCCAAGATCTGAGCCCCGCCTTGGTGGGGTCCGCCACCTACAACCAGTCCAGTATGGAAACGCCCAAACCAACGGTAGTCTGCCGGTGGTCGTAGTCGATCAGGCTTTCGCCATAGCCGTGGAAGACCTGTAGGTGGCCCTTGAGGTGCCCGCTGATGGTGAAGGACCAATCGCCTTGCAACGAACCGCCGTTGAAGGGCGCAGCAATGAAGTCGCTGCGCGCCTGCAGGGTGAAGACATGGCTGCGCAACTGGTGGATCACCACGATCTCTCCATTGCCGAGCAGGCGGGTGATGTGCGGGTTCTCATCGGCGCGGTCCCGCTCCGGGAAGCGCCACCACGGGCGCAGCAGTACGGTGGTGCGGCCACGCTCCAGCCCGGCTTGCAGGATCAATCGGTTCCAGCTGCGGCTGTTCGGTTCGGCGCCGCCGTTGCTTTGGTGGTTGAGGCCCGCACTGAGCAAGCTGCCGCGCACGCCGAAGAGGCGGTAGTTGGTGGGCCACACCAGCATGACCTCGGGCTCGTAGTTGGTCTCGCGGAACGAACGGCTGAGGCCGTAGTTGTAAACCTGCCAGCGCGAGCTTTGGGTGTAGGCCACCCAGATATCGCCCTTGTTCTTGTAGAGGCCCTGCACCACCTTGGTCTTGAAGCTGAACTGGAATTTGCATTCCACCACGTCCAGCGCGGAGCTGGGGTCGTTGGGACGCGAGGCACTGTTGGGTGCGCGGTTGGGCGCGCTGCTCCACACGGCGGGCAACACGTACACAGGCTTGTAGGGGGTGAGCAGGAAGGTGCCATTGCGCAGGCTGTCCGCAAGTTCCCAGCGGGAGCGCAGGGTATGCGTCTCCGTAAACGCGCGGTTCTGCGACTGCGCCATCGCACCCTGCGCAAGCAACACCGTGCAACAGATCCAGGTTGCGCGCATGGAATAGGGTAGGTGGGCCGTGCTCACGAAGGGATGTTCAGCCCAGGATCATCATCTGGGGTTGAAGGTAGTCGTGCGCTTCCGGACGCCGGGCGAGTGTTCCTATGGACGGTTGTTGAAATGGATCGTACCAAGGACGAAGCACGTGATCGGGATCGGATTACTTTCGAATTCCACTACCCAATTGCGGTGCCATGACCTTGCTCGCCATACTCCTGCCTGTCACTCCCGCGAAGGCGGGAGTCCCTTCTTCCTCAGAGGTAGGGTGCTCTCCGGCATCCTATGCCTGATCCTGCAACTCACGGTGCTCGGCTGGCTCCCTGCCGCACTATGGGCCGTGGTATCCTTGAGCAACGCGCGCGCTGATCGGCGCAACAAGGAACTCATCGCGGCGCTTGGTGCCAGATAGAAGTGCGCAGCCCGGCAGGTTCCTTGCACTTCCTGTGGCATGGACCACACGAACAAACCCGATCCCGAGCAGGATGCACCCAATGCCGTAGACCCTGTCGAAGGCCGAACGGACGGCGAGCTATGGAAACGGCAGCGCCCCGAAGGTGAAGCTCCCGCTCGTAGCGGCGGCGACGAGGATGTGACCGGCGCGCGCCCACCGGCCACTGCGGAAGAGCACAAAGCGGAACTCGGTGAAAGGCCTTCACCGGGCTTGTTGGATGCCAATGCGAATGCTACGCCATCAGAAGAGAAAGAGTTGAAGGATCAGCACGTGCCTCCGCTGGTACCAACAGACCACGCGAAGCGTTCGTCATAAGAGTGGCACTTATACCACACGCCAAGTAGGGAAGGAGGATATTCTTCCTCAATGGCGCAGTCCTGCAGGTCGACAACGACTACTCCTTTTCATCGGTCAGGTACCGGCGAGTGGGTACGCGCACAATGAAGCCGCCCCGCTACCGCGCGTTCGCAACGCATGGCCATGCTAGTCCCATACAGCATGCAAACCTTTTTACACGCAACAACACCGTTGGCAATGCGGCCAGCAGTTTGAACCTCCGCAGGCTCTCCGCCGACGAAAGACCTTGCGCGGGTTTGGACATTGCCGCTGAACTATGCCTGCTCTTCGATCCACAGCTTACCAACAACGATCAACAGGTTAAGGGTCTGCCCCAAACCCCCTCATTTAAAACCCAACAACATCAACAACAACAGTGATCAGGATCATGACACACTTGATCTAACGGACCCGCACCGAACTGCACCGGCCTGCCCACTCCTCGATAGTTTACCGCTGTCCACAACAATGCAGGAATTCACCCTCCGGTAACCCCGGCACAACCGCTGAACAGGATACCACCCGACCCGTACGTCAGGTCAGCCCCAGTGAAGAGCAAGACCCTTCCTGACATCGTCCGAAGCTCGATGCGCCCGGCCCCTGCCCCGCCCGTTACAATGATATCCCCCTTCACTGTCAGCGCGGCGCCATTGGTCTTCAGGGAGACCAGCACATTTCCACCTGAAGTGACCAACAGCCCGCCTATCGTACTCGCATTGGAACCGGTCAGTGTAGCACCCCCGCCTGCGGTATTGGCGCGCAGCCCAAGGCAAGCAAGGACCGGTGCCGTAATGGTCAAAGATCCGCCATTGGTCAACAGTTCGCCACCGGTCATGCCAGCCGTAGCCGTACCTGTCAGGACCAGTTCCTTTCCTTTTGTGTTCACGGTTCCGGCAGTTATCGCCACGTCCTGACCGGCCACCTGCATCACTCCCGTCACCGCGGCAACATTGAATGCGGTGACATTCGCCGCTATGGTCACATCATCGGTCGCGAGAATATCCACCACCCCGGATGAGGTCAAGGCGGCTTGAACGACCACATCATCCAGCGCATCCAGATCCGCGCCGCCAGTTCCGGCCGTGATCGTGCCCGCTGCGACCAGATCGACAGCCGCATACAACTTGACCTTGCCCGTTGGTCCCGAACTGATGTCCGAGGAGGCAGCAAGGTTGAGGTCGGCCGCATTTGCGCGTAGATCCACCATCCCCATCCCCGCGCCACCACGCGTATCGATCGTTGTTCCACCTAAAAAGGACAGGCCGGTTCCGCTGGCTGCGATCACGACATTGCCTCCGGTGGTGACAATATCACCGGATGTGGAGATACCACCAGCGCTCGCCACTGTTACCGAGCCCCCTTGTGTGCTGACAACACCGCCATTGGCCGTGAAGGCACCGGTCACGTTCAAATTGAAGGTTCCCCCACCGGTGTTGATGTTTGCCGAGGTATTGAATACCACATTCCTACCCATGATCGTGACCCCCCCTCCACCCGTATCCATGGATACGGCGCTCGTCAGAACACCGCCTGTTGATGCTAGATCGAAGTTGAGGAAGAGGCCGACCTGATTGCGAACATTGTCACCCTTGGGCCCATTCTGGATGATCGCAGCGTTCAGATCCAAGTTGCGCTGTGCATTCAATATAAGGCTGCGAGCGACGGTCGCCGTAATATCATCGAGAGGCAACTGAGCGGCAAGCGTGATGTCACCCGGTTCCGATCCTGACCCGTTGGAGTTGATGGTCACATTACCCGCGTTCAGCTGCACGATCAGATCCGCGATGCTGATATGCGATGAGAGCGCCGTTGGCGTCCACACACGAGAGACAAAAGCGCCGCCCTTTGTGGCTTCCGAGCCTATTGTGACATTGAAAGCGCCCGCCGCGCCATAAGGGGTCAGGAACAACAGGGTCAAGAGCGACGGTATGGAGGCACGAACAGGCATCGGGAGATGGGTTTGGAAAGCAAAAGAAGGTGGATCGGGAGTACGTGGGCGTCGCAGACGGGCAAGAACGGGCAAACCCCGGGCCATTCTGGAATGGCGCATGACGGTCAGTTCGCTCGAACTCCCGGGCAGATCGCTCGCAGATCATCATTCCAGCTGACCCAGTACCCGTATCATGGACCGCTGTTAGCGCGGGAACCGGGGCAGATCGCTGTGGTGGCCTTTGGGAAAGGTGATCATCTCCCGATGCACGGTCGAGGGTACCGAAGCATACGATCGCAACGCACTGGCCTACGGTACTACATTATCGAACTTCCCGTGGAGGATGTATACCGGGCAGTCGATGCGCTTGATCGCGATATCGTTGCGGAAGGGATAGCGGAGCAGCAACCAGTGCGGCAATATGGGCAGGTAGTTCGTTGCACCTCGTACAGGTATGCGAACGGCGTTCCCAAGATCAGCAAGCGGGGCGTATGCTTCGCAGCCACCGGTGTGGCGATCCCGCTACCGAACGACCGGCCCACCAGCACAACATCCTGTTCCTTCCAACGTGCAAGGGCCTCCTGGTACCAACATTCAGCATCCTCATGCAATGCGGCACCACTCAGTTCACCCCGGCTCCCAAGCCTCCGCAGCGTCTCACGAAGTGGACCCTGCGCCTTCAACGACGTGGCTGGGTCGCCGTGAAAGAAGCCGCCCCGTCCATCGCGCCGCGCGGCGTTTTGGACAGGGCGTGTACCGGAACTTCAACCCCTCGTTGCCCCGGTAGCCCCAGTGTGGTATCCTGATGTTCGTGAGCCGTAGATCTGCCTCTATTTCTTCTTCATGCAAGGCGGGACATGCACGGCGTAGCAGGGGCTACGACGAAATGTTCCAACGCAGCAGGAAGGAGAAAGAGGGGTGGAGATGGTTCAGGAACATCAGGGATACCACACTTAAGGGCGGCTTACTTTCAGTGCAGTCGGCTCAGCAACAGGCCGAGCAGGTTCGGCATCAGGCTGGCGTGTCGTGTTTCCGTTGTGGTGGTCGTTCCAGACCCAGTTGTTGCAGCGCGAGGCGTGACTGGCGTCTGACGTGGCTGTGTTGCTGGCTTCACCTTGCTGCGTCCGGGCCATACCACGGCGGCTATTGGAACGCTCACCTTGATGGTGTCGGTCGGTGTGGGCAGGGGCGTGTGGTCATCATCGCCTTTCTTGAGTGGTGCATTGGGGTCCATCAAGCCACTCGGCGTCATGGTCCAGGTGCGGCCCATCATCTCGCTGTCCAGCGTATTGGTCACGTTGTCGATGTCGTAGATCACATCCACGCTGCCGGGGCGGAAGAAGACGCTCTTGGCCAGGGGCACTTCCAGGGTGAACTGCACATCCTGCCCGCGCAGCTTGTCGCTGGCGGCATAGCGCACCACCGGCGAGGCGAGGAGCACATCGCCCTCCTGCTTCACGTTGTAGCTGATGTCCTGTGCCCGTGCCAACGCGGCCTTGGCACTGCGGCCATGGGCCTCGCGCTGCACCTTCAGGTGGAAGAGGCTGTCCGCACTGGTCTCCACATCCAGTTGTGCCCAAGCACCGAACACGGTACCGTTCTCCAGGTGCAGGCCATCGAGGTCCACGTCCAGTTCGCCATTGTCCAGGCGGATGCTCCACTCGCCGGTGCTGTCCGCTGGGCTCAGCGCATCCAAGTACAAGGTGCCCGCAACAGGTTGCACCAGTTCCACTTCGGTGATCACGCTGTTCTCGCGCTTGAAATCGTTCGCCATTTCCACAGCCCCCCAGATGGTGGGGATAAAGGCCGCGATCCAGATCACGATGAGCGAGAGGCCCAACCAGCGCGGTGTGCGGGTGTTCAGCAGCAGGCGGAAGCCAGCGAGGAAGAGGCCGATCACAGGCACCACCAGCAGGGTGAACACCCCGATGGCGCACCACAGGGCCATGCTGCGGCTGGTGAAGAGCAGTTCGCCCAGGTCCAGGATGCCGGTCTCTTCGCTCGCCCAGGTGGCATGCCAGAGCGATACGGTGCCACCCACCATGCCGGTGATCAG